>Ga0256834_1002763_pt1 | contig 10843 bp, 8 predicted proteins | sample 4281140metaG_FD_190536 | JGI IMG/M metagenome (GOLD analysis project Ga0256834, IMG submission 190536) | Hydrothermal vent microbial communities from East Pacific Rise, Pacific Ocean - 4281-140 | ecosystem: Environmental > Aquatic > Marine > Hydrothermal vents | place: Pacific Ocean: East Pacific... | reverse complement strand
GCGGCCAGTTGTACTGGCGGCGCAGCCGCCAGGTCATCCGCCCGGGCGAAGCTCGCCCACAGCAGGGAGAGCAGTATTGCAGTGGCGATGCCGTGCAAGGCGTCGTTTGTGCAAGGCCGGCTCACTTGCGTGTTCCACAACAGATGGCGGTATGCGGACAGGGATGGCCAGTCATGATGGGCCGCCTATCTTCTTCTGCAGCCCATGCCGCCGCCACCGCCATAGGTGCAGGGGTTGTGGTTCATGCCATGGCAGCTCAAATAGCAGCTGCCCTGAAAGGTTCCTGTTGATTCGTAGTAGAGCAGGCCGTCACTGTTGGGTTGCACGACATCCAGGTCAAAATTGATCAGTTTGGTGCCACTGTGTTGGCCGGAGGCGCGCACCCCATGGGGGTCATGGCAGACATTGCAGGGCGTGTTCATGCGCCTGCCGCCCATGCCGTCGATATGGCGCCTGTGCTTGGAGAAGCTTTGATCGCCCAGGATGCTGTTGCGGTCGTGGCATTTGTAGCACAGCGCATAGGCGGAGGCTGATTCCGGGTTGGGAGCCATGGTTATGTATTGGCGTTCCAGTATGGGCTGATAGTTGGAGCCATGCGGCCCTCTGGATGTCGAATCAGGACCGGGAAAGGGTTCGTCATTGTTGTGGCAATCGGTGCATTTCATGGTGCTGCCCGTGGTCCAGGGGGAAATCAGGCTGGGAACATTCGGGTTACGCCCCGGCCCGGCAATTGGGTGATAGGAGGGGTTGGAGGTGGAAAAGTCCAGGCGTACATTGGGTTCAGGCACCAGCCGGTTGGTTCTTACCTCGGAGGAGGGTTGGGTGTCGCCGTGGCAACGGAAGCATAGCTGGTACTCGGCAGTAATGGGGTCTATCTCTGCGCCACCAATGGTAATCCCCCTTACGTTTCGCAATGTTCCCATTCCGGCAGCAATCGGCCACACGGCATGTGAGTTATGGCAGTCCTGGCATTCGACGTGGCGGTCGCTGACCAATGTGTTTTCCGTAGGGTCATGGGCGCCAGTGGTGAGATTCAGGGGGTGCGCGGATATCTTGTTCAAGGCCAGGTCGATATTGCTTCGCGCCACATGTCCGTTGTGACAATCCAGACAGACCTGCTCTTCCTCGGCATGCTTGAGCAATCTTTCTCCTCCCGCTTTGTGGGGAGTATGGCAGCTATAGCAAGCATTGGCATTTACTGTGGTCCATTCCGTATACGGCCAGGGATCCGGCCCTATACCATCCCAGCTTTTCCCCGTGATCTGGTGTGAGGTGATGTCGTGGTAGGCCGCATGGCAGGTTTCACATAGCGCCCCGTACCCGTCTGACTTGACCAGGAATTTTCCGTTGCTGTTATCGTGGGGGTCATGGCAACTCGTGCACTGCATTTGACCGGAGGCGTCCAGCTTGACTGCTCCGGTAAGGGTGGAAGGGGAAATCAATCTGCCATCGGCAGTGGCCAGTGCTTCGGTATACGCAAATGAGACCGGGTGGTCGTCAGACAGATCGGTTCCCAGTTTACTCCGGGCTTCGGGCATTGTGGTGATTCCGCCAGCCATGGCAACCGGGGTATCCCTGCTGATCAGATCCCCAAGGGCAATGGTGCCGTCATGGCAGCTCAGGCAAAGCAATGAGGCGCCGGTAGGCTGCCCGGGCAAAGCGTCGGCGGTGCTGCTGGAATACGGCGTGTAATTTGCGCCCGAATCTCTTTTGTTCCATAGCGGAACCTGGGGTGAGGCATTGTGAGGGGTGTGGCAAAATATGCAGATTTGCGATTCGCTGGTGGCTTTGATCGGCCCGGCGCCGGAAACAGACAGGTTGTGCTTGGTCGTCTCGATGCCTCCCAAGAGCAATTCCATATAGAGTACAGCTAACGTAAAGAACAGGATTGAGATGATGGTCTTATTCACCTTTCCTCCCCAACATAGCGAAAAATCTGTACACGACTGTTAAACGAATCTGCAACGAAGATGCGGTTTTTGTCGTCGATAAAAATGCCGGTTGGCAGCCAAAATTGCCCCGGCCCTTGTCCTTGTTCACCTATGTAGAGTAGCAACTCTCCTGCGGAATTGAAAATCTGCATGGAATTGTGCAGGGAATCCAGTACATAGAGATTCCCATGGCGGTCTGTGGCAATGCCTTTCGGTCTTGGCAGATCACCAGTGGCGTTGCCCGGGCGACCGAAGCTGGAAATGAAGCGGCCGTTCTTGTCAAACTGCTGAATACGGAAATTGAGTGAATCCGTGACCCAGAGATGGCGAGTGGATGGTTCGCTCCAGATCATGGTCGGAAAGTTGAATTCTCCTGCTCCCGTACCCCTGTTGCCAAAGCGGAAGAGCAACTCTCCTTCTAGATCGAATGCAAGGATTTCATGACGGAGGGTGTTGACAACATACAGGTGTTTTTCATCCACCGCCAGCCCGGTGGGTTGATCAAGGGCGATGCTGGTTTGAAAAGGAACCGCATAGGGCTTATCGCTGCGGATGAGGAAAACTTGGTTCAAGGCAGAGTCCGAGACATAGACCTGGTTTTCCGGACCGATGGCCAGTGCAATTGGAGAGCGAAAAGCCGCGCCATCTTGCAGGCGTATGATTTCATGTTTCTTGTGGCGGATATCGAAACGATGCACTGCTTTTGCGCCCGGGTCGGCAACATACAGAATTTCTTCCGGCGTCATTATGGCGGCGGTAGGGCGGATCAGACGGTATTCCTTTCCTCCCGCAAGCCAGCCTGCCAGACGGCTCCATATTCCGGGTTGGATTCCAAGATCGGCAGCAGTCGAGATTTCATTGATAAAGCGAATGCGTGGTTTTCCCGGAGGAGGGGGCCAGGCGATATCCCTGATACTGCTTTCCCCAATGCTGGAATATGGTGGACTGGCGCAAGACGCCAAGAACATTCCGGCCAGCAGAAAAAGAGATATTCCAAATGTTTTCTTGAGAAGTCTGAGCATCAGAACCGCCTGGAAAGGGTGATGTTAAACCGGGTTCTTTCTCTTTCGGAAGCATCAATGGAGTCGCTGTTATAACGGGCGTCGGCGGATAGATTCAATTGGCGGATGGCCCAATCAAACCGGAGCGAAGCGCTGGTATTGCTGCGAATCCTGGTTCCTCCCACATCTTCTTCATCAACGACGTTGATCGTCATGGTGGTTCTGCGCCAGGGTGAGGAGCTGTAACGCAGTCCCCAGCGGGTCAGATCAATATCTTCGGGAGTGTTTTGCTTGTCAATGATTTGCCTGTCGCCATAGATGCGAAGACGCCCGTTCATGGGAGTTGGCATCTGCAGATAGGCGCTGTACCTGGTGCCTTTGTACGGAATAATCTCGTCTTCATAGTCTTGCACCTCACCGCTGCCGCCAAATGCCCATGTATCCCAGAAAGGAATATCAAAATTCAATCCGAAGACGGTTTCCTTGATGGAGTTCAGGGGCAGGGTAGGGTCGCCAGAATCCAGCGACCGCTCCAGATTGTGGTATTTTCCATATACCTTGATGTATTGACCTCGGTACACGTCAACCCGGTAACGTTGTGACAGGCTGGTGAATGCCGCGGTTCCGCCTGTTTCGAAAGAGTAGTTAACCTGTATCTCTTCACCATCACTGATGTTTCCGGTTGGAATCCGCTGTATCTGGGTGGTGTCGCCGGAAATGATGAGCCGATAGTCGGCGTTTTCCACATACACCTGGGTGGAGGAAAGATTGAGAACCTTGACGCTTCCCGCCACTACATATTTGCGCGAAAGGGAAATCGGGGTCGTGTTATTCAGAATATGGCGTTCGGCGAAGACCGGGGTTTCCGTGGTGGCGGATTTGCGGTCGGTTTTGTCTATCGTCCAGTCCGCACTGTATTGAACATTGAACAGGCTGAATTCCTGCAGATAGGACAAGGACAGGCTGCCGCTATAGAAATTCTGTTGATACCCCTCTGTTTGATAGTCCTGTATTTTCGTGTCCGCACTGATCTGCAGGCGCTTGTCGAAGCGGTAGTGGCTTACCCCCAAATCCAGCAGATTTGTTTGCGAGTCTGTTTGTTCCGTCGTCCAGTCCCGAAAGCTGTAACGGTAATAGGAGGTCAGATTGTCGGAATGGGTCCAGTTAGCGCTGGGTCGGAACCAGAACTCTTCCAGTGATGGCAGGTTGTCCTGCTTCTTGTACGAAATGTGATTGTTGACCAGTATCTGCCGTCTGTCTCCGAACATATGCCTCGTTTGTATATTCAGGTTGTTTGTAGTCCGGGTGGTTGGCGTGATGGGGAGTCCGCGGCTGCCGCTGCTGGAATGTTCTTTCGTCCAGTAGTAGCCAATGCTGCCATCTCCATAGGTGCCAAAATCAGTAGTAAGGGTCAGGGATGCCTGGTCGGTGGATTCATCAACGGTGCGCTGTACATTGCCACCGTCTGTCTGGAAGGTGCTCAGGCTCAGGTTGAACAACGGAGCCATGAGAAATGGCTGTTTCAATGAAAAATCGAGACCATAGCGATTTCTCTCCAGCAGCATCCTGTCCTGAACAGCAGGGGAGCTGCTGCTGAAGCTGCGGTCATAGTATAAAGTCAGCGGATAATCCTTTTCCTTGAGAATATTTGCTTTTGCGTGAAAATTGAAGAATTGCTCGTTGGTGGAACGATTCAAAATATCAGAGTCATAGCTGTTTTGCAGGAAAACCGGCCCGCCGCCAAAATCAAGTTGAACGAGGTTCGGATGGTAGATATAACTGCGAACCAGAATGTCCAGTTGTTCCTGAAAAGTGCTGCCTGTGCGATAGGTGTTTTCGGTATCCGTGTCTGTAATGTATTCGTCGAAAAAATAGCTTAACGCCAGCTCTGCTTCTATATCGGTAATACGGAAAGGCGCTATTTCCGCCAGCTTCGCTTCAGTTGGCAGAAGGGCTAGAGCGCCCACGCCCAGCAATACAATCGCATTATTTCTTGGTCTGAACACGCTATGTATTTACTGGTAGTCCATGCCTTGCATCTTGCCAAAGCCATATACGTTTACCTTGTTTGGACCAAACTGGTTGCTAACGAGAATAACGTATTCCAGTTTGAAACCCGGCTCGGCATACGGCTGGAAATAGGCAACATTGTCGTAATCGATGTAAATGTCTGTTGGCAAATACAGTTGTCCTGGCCCGTTTCCCGGTTCAGCGAAGAACATCAGCAGTTTTCCCTCGGAATCAAATATCTGCACATTTTGGAAAGCTGCATCCACTACATAGATTCGGCCATCCCGATCCACGCTGATTCCCTTGGGTCTGGCGAATTTTCCCAATGCAGTGCCAATTTCCCCCAGCTTGCGAATAAAACGCCCTTCCGGAGAAAAGATTTCGATCCGGAAATTGCCTGTATCGCTGACATACAAATTGCCATCCGGTCCTACGGCGATGTTTGTGGGATAAATAAGCTGCCCTTCAGCGGAACCTGGTGAGCCGATAGCATACAAGAACTCTCCGGATGTTTTATCCAACACCTGAATTTGATGGTTTTTCAGGTCGGTAACAAAGAGCTTGTTTCCCAGAATCGCCACATCTCCGGGTTTCATTTTTCCGGTTTCACCAAATGCCTTGATTCTGTTGTCTCCCGGATCAAAAACAATGACCTGGTCAAGAACAGTATCTGTGATGTACTTGTTTCCCTTGGCGTCAAAAGTGATGTTTATGGGCTTCTTCAGTCCTCCGACGGCGCGAAAAATGTTTTCCTTCAAGTCGAATATCGCGTAGCCATTGCCGCGTGTATCCGCCACATAAAGTTTGCCATCATGCAGGGCGACACCATAGGGCTTGGTCAGTTCCTGGTCTTTCTGTGTTTCTTTTCCCAGGACGAAAGTGGCGAGTTCGCTTTTTTCGGCGGGCTTTAGGTCAGCGGCGCCGGAAAAAGTAGTCAGAAACTGGATGCGGGGAGGGTTGGGCAGTGGCGGGTAGAAAACCGGCCCGGCTTTTGGTTCTTCTTGTTGTGGTTCGGGTGTGGTGGTGCAACCGGCCAGCATTATAAGGGCAAAAAAAAGGGCCAAAACGGGATGTGGGGTAGGGATTCTTTTGTTCATATGGGTAAAAAAGCCTGCTGTTGTGTTCAGTCAATGCGGCCCCGCCTTTGGGCTGAAGGGCGCACAAGCCATGGTGTCATGTTATAAACGGAACATAGCGGATTTTAGGGGTGGTTGGAAGGTCTTTTTGTCGTACTTGGGGCTTCCCCGGGTTGAATTTGCCCTTGTTTTGTTGGGATCGAGCGCCAAGCAAGCAGTAGGACGGATCAACCATCTGTTATACCGGACCAACCCGAACTTTCAACACAACTCACTCAAGACAGCAAAGTTGGATAAATTAACAACCAGAATAAATTAAAGGGTTTATGCAAGCCAGGAAAAGGCTGAAAGGGCTGGTTATGGTTATTATGCTGGGCCCATACGATTTCTGCCCCCAGTTGGATGTCGGAGATCCAACTGGGGGCAGAAGATTTGCTCTTACAGCAGACGCTGCTTATTTGTCATGGCAGGCCATGCACAGTGCGCTACTGTTATTGGAAATTCTCAGCAATCTTGGGCCATTGGTAAACCCGTTGTGCACGTCGTGGCAGCTGGCGCATTGCAGCTTGCCGGAGAGCAGCATGACGTCGTTGATGGTGCCGGTCTTGACCTTGGGGGCTACGCCAATGGTGACGGTAGTAGTTGTTGGGTCGAACAAACCAGGATCTGTCGTAGCCAGCGCCGCATCATAGGTGAATGAAATCGGGTGGTCGTTTGACAGGTCAGTGCCAAGGTTGGCGTTTCCGGGGATTATGGTTGATCCGGTGGTTCCACCGAAAGAATCTACCGCCACGGTGCCGTCATGGCAAGACAGACACAACACGGAGCTGCCATCGGGCTGCCCGATGGTGCCGGCGCCGTCAAAGGTCGGGCTGGTGTAGGTAGTGAAGGTTGCCGCAGTTACTTCGTGGTTCCACAAAGGTGCATCAGTAATGGTTGCCGAGTTGTGGGGAGTATGGCACACGACGCAGATTTCACCGCCGGACCAGCCGCTGCCGGAGAAGTCGTGCTGTGATCCGATGATCGTACCGGCATTTGCTGAGGTTGCAAAAGCCAAGCCTGCGGCGATCAGGCCGCCAGCAAGTATATTTTGAACATGCCCTTTGGTTTTGTTAGCCATAGTAAATCCTCCTGTCACGGTTTCCCGCATTGGCATATAGAGTCTTCTTATACTACTGCTCTATAAAATTAATAGATGGATGCATGAATTAAATGTTGAGCTTACATGCTTGTATGGAAAAATAGACAAAAATCCGTCATAAGTCAAGCGTTTTGTTCTGCGGGCGTGCCAATAAACCGCCCGGAATGCCGATAAACTGACGAACGGGGTTTCCGGGCGGATGAGCGGACATGGAGGCTCGGGCGGCAGGCGGTAGCAGGGGCGTAAACAGAGCGGGAGCGCAGGTTTTTCGCCATCCTGGTTTCCGGGAAAATGCCTTTGGCAAGAGCTGTATTTCCATTATGGTGCGATCTGCAAGCCCACCGCCAGCAGCATAGCCGGCTCGAGACTCATCATTTGTCATGGCAGGCCATGCAGAGTGCACTGCCTGCATTGGAGATTCTAAGTAGTTTGGGGCCGTCGGTGAAGCCGTTGTGTACGTCATGGCAGCTGGCGCACTGCAGCTTTCCGGACAGCAGCATGATGTCGCTAATCGGGCCTGTTTTTGTTTTTGCGCCCGTACCAATAGTAACGCTCGTGGTTGTGGGGTCGAACAGTCCGGGGTCGGCTGCAGCCAAGGCTGCATCATAGGTGAAAGAGATCGGATGATCGTTTGACAGGTCAGTGCCAAGATTGGCGGGCGGAACGACAAGTACGCCAATTGGAGGGGGGTTTCCACCAAATGAATCAACAGCTACCGTTCCGTCATGACAAGACAGGCAAAGAACCGAGCTGCCGTCGGGCTGGCCTATGGTGGCATCGCCATCAAAAGTCGGGCTGGTATATGTTGTGAAGGTGGCTGCCGTAACCTCGTGATTCCACAAGGGGGCGTCCGTTATGGTTGTGGCATTGTGCGGGGTGTGGCACACAATGCAGATTTCCCCGCCAGCCCAGGCGCTGGTTGAAAAATCATGTTTTGATCCGATGATGGTGCCTGCAGTTGCAGGAATTGCAAATGTCAGCCCTGCCATGATCAGGCTTGCGGCAAGTGCATTGCTGGTGCGTCCTTTGTTGTTGGTCATGGTAATCCTCCTTGTTGCGGTTCTTGTGCTGGTTTTACTGTGGAGGCCTGGCTGAGGCGCAATACACCGACAGGCCCGCACCATTTGGGTGCAATGTTAACTAAATAGACAAGATTTGGTCATGAGTCAAGTTTTTTGCGCAACAGCGCCGTAAAATCCACAGCAGAAGCGCCAATTGGTTGACAAATGCGCAGGGGCGCGCGGGTATTGCGGGGCCGGTAGCGTTTGGCGGGCAGATGGGCGTCTCGAATGATCGGGTTTCCGTCACACCGGCGCAATGCGCCCCTGGACGGATGACGGTAGAACACCCGGGAGTAGCTGTCGAGCAATCGCCGAGGTGGTGCCCAGGGCGTTCAAGAGTTTGTGGGCTCCAGCCTTGCTTCTGGCGCCGCTATCCGTGGAGTCGCGCACCGGGCTACATAATAAGGCGCCCTGGCAGTATTGTTACAGGTGGAAAGGCAGATAAATGTAGTTCAGATCATGCTTGTGGGTGCCCATTGCCTTTCTGTCCTCAAAATCAAACTGGTAGCCGGAGCCTGTGAACGGGCTTTCCGGGTTGTGGCATTGATCCGTGCAGACATTGTTCTTGGGCGAAGGCATGGTTAACCCGCCTTTGGTTCGATATTCCTCCAGGGTGTATGTCCCCTGTTTTTTCAACATCATTTCGGAATAGATGCTTCCGGGGCCATGGCACATTTCACACTGGACATTGGCCATGTCGGGCGTTTGTTCCATGCTCACAAATCCCCCGGGTTTGCCATAGCCGGTGACATGGCACCTAAGGCATTGCGGGTCTTTGGTAAAATCCTGTTGTGGATCCAGTCCCGCCTTGCGTTTGGCTTCCGCCCTTATTCCCGGTTTCAACAGCTCGAAGGCCTTGGACATTTTGGTTTCCGCCCAGGATTCGAAATGAGGCAAATGGCATAGCTTGCAGTTTTCTATGCCAACATATTTTGGGCGCGCATCGAAACGGATTTCTTCTTTTTCCTTCAGGGGTTCCAGCACGAATTGTCCATCGACGGCAGTGATTCCGGCTCTTGTCTCGGCAACCACGACAGGCGCTGTTGTTTCTTTTGCGGGATGTTGGGAATTGGGCGTTTTCTGGAGAGTTGCGGCCATTCCGGCGGTACATATGAAACTCAAGAGAGCGGCGGTGAGGAATGTTGCCAGTCGTGGATGTTTTCTCATGAGATTTACCGTTGGCGTGACAAGGATCCCTGGTTCACTGCGGGATCGGTATCCATAGAGTGTAGCCCAGCTTATGGGAAGTATAAACCGTCTTTTCTAGGAAGCGGCCAGGCAGAAGGTCAAATAACCTGTTATTTTGTAAGGTAAATTTCCTTGCGCCAGTTGTGGATCTTCCATTTGCAGGGTTATTGGCCGCCTGTCTGTGCGGATGTGCGGAAGTTATGGAATCGGGCCGGCAGAGAATGCGGCGCTTGCTATAATCAGCGCCCTTTTTGTGCTCGCCAGGAACAGTCCCATGTGGTTCAGAAACCTTATCCTGTATCGTTTGACCCAGCCGTTTGACTTGCATCCGGAAGCGCTGGAGGAGCGGCTGGAGAAAAAACCTTTCCGTCCTGTGATGGACATGGAGCCTGCTTTTACCGGCTGGACAGAACCCCTGGGGAAAGAAGGCAGGCAGTTGGTGCATAGCTCGGGAAACTGCATACTGCTGTGCGCGCGCAAGGAGGAAAAAATCCTGCCGGCCGCCGCCGTGCGTGAACTGGTGGAAGCCAGGGCCGCTGAGATCGAAGAAAGAGAAGAGCGAAAAGTGCGCGCGAAAGAGCGCAGGGAGCTCCGGGAGACCGTATTACTGGAGATGATTCCCCGGGCGTTCAGCAAAAGCAGCTGCCAGTACGCCTATATTGACAGCAAGAATGGCTGGCTGGTGGTGGACAGCGCAAGTCCCGGCCGTGCGGAAGAGTTGATCGATTTGTTGCGGGAATGCCTGGGAAGCTTTCCCGTGGTGCCCCTGCAAGTGAGGGAGGCGCCGGATGCGATCATGACGGAATGGCTGAAACAGGGGGAGACGCCTGCGGAGGTGCAAATCGGGGATGAATGTGAGTTGCGTGACCTGGTGGAAGATGGTGCCATCGTTCGGGTGCGCCGGGAAGATCTGTTCTCTGAAGAAATTCGTGCGCACCTGGAGGCGGGAAAGCGTGTGATGCGGTTGGCGTTGACCTGGGATGAGCGGGTGAGTTTCGTGCTGGATGAAAAGTTTCAGCTTCGGCGTTTACGCTTTCAGGATGTGGTGCTCGATGAAGCCGGGGAAGCTGGTGCGGAAACTTTCGCGGAGCGTTTTGATGCGGACTACCGGCTCATGACCGGTGAGCTGAACCGGCTTCTGCCTCGCCTGACCGCCCTGTTCGGGGGCGAAGAGCAGGCCGGTATTGTTGCCGGATAGGCTTGTGTTCCATCGTCTTGTCAGGGGGTGATATGCGAGCGGGCTTTTGCCGCCCATTTGCTTTGGGGGAATTGCGCCAGAAATTCGCGCCAATGGGCTGCAGCGCGCCCGTCCCCGGCGCCCTGGAGCGCCAGGGCCAATCCGTATAGCGCGCTCTCCAGGTTTGGCGCAAGCTTTCGCGCCTTCTCGAACAATGGAATTGCGCTGCCGTAGCGACCGGAATCGATGTAGAGAAAG
>Ga0256834_1002762_pt1 | contig 10844 bp, 12 predicted proteins | sample 4281140metaG_FD_190536 | JGI IMG/M metagenome (GOLD analysis project Ga0256834, IMG submission 190536) | Hydrothermal vent microbial communities from East Pacific Rise, Pacific Ocean - 4281-140 | ecosystem: Environmental > Aquatic > Marine > Hydrothermal vents | place: Pacific Ocean: East... | reverse complement strand
ACTTTTAGAGAATGGGTGAGTACCAATATCAACTTAATGATGACCATGCTGTTGGGTGGTTTATGGCATGGAGCCAGTTGGAACTTTGTAGTGTGGGGAGGGTTAAACGGGCTTGGAATCGTGGTGTTTAAATTGTGGAATAAGGTGTCTCCATGGTCTGATAAAGACAAATGGTATAACCGTTTTATTGGCATCCTTTTTACCTTTAATTTTATCACCTTTACCAGAATCTGGTTCCGATCTTCGGATTTTGATATTGCAAGTCAAGTGTTAAGCCAAATAACCACCAACCTTTCATTTAGTGTGGCTTGGGATGTACTGCTAGGTTACCAATGGGTATTTATAACAATGTTCATAGGCTTTTTTATTCACTGGTTGCCCACCACCTGGAAAGAGGGCTATAAAAATATATTCATTAAGCTGCCTTATATGGTGCAAGTAGTGGCTACGTTTGTCATTACATTTTTCTTGTATCAGGTACTATCTTCTGATATGCAGCCGTTTATCTACTTTGCTTTTTAGTGTAGTGATTCATAATAGGTTAAGAACCTAAACAATTGCGACAATTTGAAATGCACCCTAATAAAGTGCAAGCTTTTTAATCAAAATTGGCTAAAACCCTTGCACTTGTTAATTTCAATGAACTACCCCGCAGCAAGCTGACGGGGTATCGTGGTAAACCGATACTAAAATATTTCTAATTGAATTCTGTGTATTTGTTTGTATTCTTTACCTTGATTTTTAACATATGATTTAATTACATCTGCATTTGCATATTGACCAACTGTATTTACATAGTATCCGCTTGTCCAAAACTTGCCACCCCATAACTTCTGCTTTACTTCTGGATGGAGTTTAAAAATTTGAATCGCTGTTATGCTTTTTATTATTTGAAGTACCTTTTTTGGTGAATACATTGGAACACTCTGTACTAGAAAATGAACATGATCTTCATCCGACCCTATCTCTATAAATCTTATCTCGTATCGAAGGGGAATCCTTTCGATTAAATTAAAATTTAGTGAAATTATGTTAGCCCCAAGCACGTCATCTACTTCACAGGCTTCAGCTCGAAGTATTACAATGCATCTTCGCTTTACCTGCTCGAATCTAACGTACTTGGGACTTTTTCAGCAAGCTCTAATTATTTTCATTGACTACCGAGTTAATAACTCATCCCTTTTTTCTTTGAGTTATTGTTTTTATGCAAAACAGTCTTAGGTTCCACCAAAGCTACCAATTCCAACATATTAAACTTCGTTTGACTGGGCACTAATTTCCAATGTTGATAATTTCTTCATCCTCCACCAAGCCAGGCCACCATAACAAAAGCCTAATAACAAAAGATGAGCCAGGTTGTATTGAATATCTATGATGGATGCATTTTTATACACAACCCCGATATAGGCTTCTAAAACCGGGGTGGTTGGAAGTATAAATGCAAATGCCTGAATAACAGGGTTGAGCGTAAATAACGGCCAGCTATAACCCGATGCCAGAAAGATGGGGTAGGAACTAAATGCAAAGAATTGCAGTGCCCAAATTTCTTTAGAAAATAAAGTACCAAAGAAGGTGCCAAACATTGCAAGCACCAGAAAGAAAACAGTGAGTAAAACAACTAATAAGCCAATGCTGCCGTTTATGGGTAAATCTAGTACATGGTAATTTACCACATGAAAAAACAAGGAATAAGCCGCATACAAAATCAAGAAGAAAAGAGATTTCCCCCATATTGATTTCCAAATACTACCTCCGCTTTGTTTGAGCCAGTTTCTCACTGTTTTTTGCTCACGCTCTCGGGCAATACTTTCTGTCATCCCAATTAAAAAAGTTTGTTGCAAAATGAGCAACAAAAGCCCCGGCAGTAGAAATCCTCCATAAGTAGAAGGCAGTACAAACAAGGTATGGTCATCAATGGAAACAGGCATTGCCCGCTCTAAGCTTTGGGTGCTATTGCTGCCATGCATTTGGTGATATTTTAGTCGTACCCCTGCACCAATTATAAGGGCAATTTCGTGCACTGTTTGGTTAATATCATTGGAAGGCAAGAAGCGGGAGGTGTTTAAAAACATTTTTACATCAGTACCTTTAATACCTTTTAAGTCAGCTTCAAAATTTTTAGGAATATGTACAATGCCTTGCACCTTAGTATGCAAAAACTGTAATTTGGCCTCATTCATATCCTCTGTTACAATGGCCACTTCCACAATTTGAGATTCATCAATCATTCGAATAAAGGTTCTGCTTGCATCAGAATGGTCGTTATCAACAATAATAATGGAGACTTCTTTCTCGGTTTTATTAATGTAAATACTTCCGTAAAAAAAGGCATAGAAAATTGGGGCAAACAACAAAGACAGAATTAGGGTATGGTCTTTAGCGACCCTGCTTGCTTCTCGAAGGGTGAGTTTTATGAGGATTGACTTTAGCATTAATAAGCTTGGAGTTGGAAGCTAGAAGTCAGAAGTTTAATTGAGGTAAATTGCATCATTTATTTGATCGTTTTTTTAAATGCGGTCATCATGTTCATTAAGTTAAATGCCTCAAAATAAAATTTATTAAACACATCTAATGAAATATATGATCTTCTTTTTGCTTTATATAAGCAAGTAACAACTTCTGCCAATGATCGAATTGAGTATCCCATAAATCTTCGGTATTCCGGCCCTGATTGACCTATGGAACCTTCTGAAATATTCAAAGCAATGGAATCAACTGCTCTTCTAATTTGAGAAGAAAGGTTAAATATTTCTTTCTTAGGGAACAGATCAGCTTGGACAGAAATATCCTCCCCAAAGTCCATGGCCTTTTGCCAAATGATTAATTTTTCAAACTTGAATTTTGCTTCCATAACTAATTTTTAGTTTCAACATCTCTTCTAACTCCTATCTTCCAGCTTCTAACCTCTCCATCACTCAAAACCCTTGTGTTCTTTATTTTTAAAACTGCAAATGCAATAGAGTAAGGGATTAGAATAAACCAACCTAAGTGGATTAAATCCGGTAGCAAGCTATTCCAGCCAGCATTCATTTGATATACTTTGAAGAAACCCATTAAGAAAGGCGTATATGGCATTAAGCTAGCATAAAACTGATCGTACCAAGGCATTGCCCATTTAGGAAAAGTGAATCCGCTAAACACAAATGCCGGAGACGTGTAAAATAATGCCAAATCAGAAGCCATTAACGCCTCGGTAAAAATGACAGATACCATTATACCAATTGCCAAACAAGCCAAAATCAACATGGAGAACAAAACCATTAAAGGCACAACCTCTGCATTTATAGGAATATTAAATACCGCATAAAACACCCCAAACATTAACACCACATTAATAAGTCCTATGATAAAATGAGGGAAGGTTTTACCCATTAATAATGTTATCGTAGAGCCATTACTCATTTGGAGTAATTTATTATAGGTATTGTTTTCCCATTCGCTATTTATGATTAAAACCGCAATCATAATCAGCATCATTTGGAAACCAACCGTCATTAAGCCTGGTACTAAATAGTTTTGATAATTATAAGTTGGATTGTATAAAGAGTTTACATGCAACCGAATGGGATTAGCCAAATTCATAGCTGTTTCAGGCTCAACACCCGTTGCTTTAAATCGTTCTAAAAGAATACCTGCATTAATAGTGAGCGTAACCTGAGCAAAGGCTTTGTACAGCATCGAACCAAAAATAAGGTTAGAGGTATTCCTATAAAAAGTGACAGTGCTTCCTTTAAAAGATTTTAGGTTAGCTTCAAAGTTTTTAGGAATGTGTACAGCTCCGTGAATCTCATTTTTGCGAGCTAAGTTTTCAATATCGTTGGCTGATGTTGGGTTAGCCACAATCGTAACCATCGGGCTCGATTGGTACTGCCTAATTAAAAATCGGGAAAGCTCGGTTTTGTCTTCGTCCCATACTGCAATGGGTATATTTTTTAGTCCTTGTGAATTATAAATAAAAGAATAAAGCAGAAATACAACAGGCGGAAAAATAAGCAGAATCACAAAATATGAGCGTTTGGAAGCAATAATTTTAAACTCACGAAGAGTGATTTTCCAAATTGCTTTCATACCAACTACAGCTTAAAGCCAACGGTCATTCCTGGTAATAATCCTACTAATTCTTCTTCAGGCTCCAAGTGTATTTCGAAAGTTTTTAAATCGAAGCTTCCACGTTGGTTTGTAGGTGTCCAATCGGCATAATCGAGCATAACATTGAGATGTGTGATTTTGAATGTTACAAATTCATCTTTTTTAGTTACGCCTGGCACAGTTCCTTCTAAGATTGCGCCCAGCTTAATATCCTTTAAAAGGTCTTGTTTTACCTGAAGCACCACATGGAGGGTTTCTTTTTTTTGAACCGTAGCCAATGGATAACCCATCATAACAACTTCCCCTTCATTAATGCCCACGGAGCTGATAATGCCATCGCAAGGAGCAATAATTTCAAGATTTTCCCCAAGAGTTGAAGTAAATGAATGCGCATTTTTTGCCTGCTCTACCAACGCTTCAGCTGCTTTAATGGCCTCAGGGCGAGCCCCGTGTAAGAGTAAATCGTATCGAGCCCTGGCAGCATTCATTTCTTTTTGAGCCGCTTTATATTTAAACTCTGCTAAATCATGCTCTTCCCCAGCAATTACTGAATCTTTATACAGCGCATCCATTCGTTCCCAGGTTTTTTTTGCAAGAACGAATTGATCCTGAGAAATAAGATAGATGTTTTTTGCGGCCGCCTTTTCTTCTGACCGGCTCCCATCTTTTAGTATTTTTAACTGAGCTTCAGCAGCATCAACCGCTGCTTTGCTTTGGCCGGTTAGCGCATCTACCTCTTTGGGTTTCATTCTGGCAAGCACCTGCCCTTTAGCTACTGTATCGCCAAGTGCAAAACTCTTAGTCATTAATCTTCCTGGAATTTCGGAGGCTACATCTACATATTCAGCCTCTACCATACCAACGGTTAAATGTTGAGCAGGAGAAATGGTGTTTTTAAGCCAAAATATGGAAGCAAAAATAATAACTGCTGCTGGCACCAATAAAGGCCAATATTCTTTAATTTGTTTCTTCATATAAGGTTATGAATTCATTGAGTTCGCCTCTTAATTTATACAGTTCTACCAAGGCAATATAATATGTGTAAAGTGCTGTGAGCTGCGCCAAATGTGCATCATCTACCAATAAATGTGCATCAACCACCTCGCTAGATTTCATTAGCCCATGGCTATATTGTTTTTGAATGGCATTAAAACTGGCCTTCATTAACTCAAATGTTTTGGTTTCGCTCTCATAAATGGTGCGAGAATTCTTGGCTTTATTATAGCTGTTTTTAATAGCCAGGCTAATATCGTTGGCAATTAGGGTACTGGCCATCGAAGTTTGCTCCTCCATTAGCCTGGCTGCCCTTGTTCTGTTTACATGTTTATTGCCACTGTAAATATCCCATTTCATTTGCACACCAACCATCCAGGGAGGTGTGATTACAGGTAGGTTTTGTTGATAGAGTTGCACTTCGCCAATGGCAAAAACATTAGGTAAATAACCGGATTTTGCAATGGAAGTATTTGTATTAGCAATTTGCTGGTTCTGTGAATTTATTTTTAGAATAGGCGAATATGCTAAACTTCTTTCTGTTGATTGCTTTTCTTCTAGTTGAAAAGCTACGTATTTAAAATTGCTGCTCAATGTAATTATTGTATCTGCAGGAATATTTAATAAATTTTTATAGGCAGATAAGGCCGTTTGCAAATCATTTTCTGCTAAAGTAAGCTTTGTGTTTGCTCCAGCAAGAGCCGCTTGTGCCCCTAGTTTATGATAAGAAGGAATTATCTCTTGCTCTACTAACTTAGTGGTGTTGAACTCGTGTTTTTCCATAGCTTTTACCGAAGCCTTTCTTGCATTAACCACATCTTCGAAAAGTACTACGGTAAAATATTGAATAATGGCCCGTTGTATAATAAGGTCACTTGTTTGCTGATATAATTGCTGAGATATGGCATATTCTGAGGCTGCAACAGAGTTTAGTCCTTTTAATTTTCCTCCCATAAAAATGGGCTGGGTAACAGTTACCCCAGCCATAAAATAATCCTGGTAAGCAACACGGGCATCAAAATCAGGGTATAAATTATTGAGGGTTGTTGCGGAGGAATTATAGAGGGTTTCCCTTTGATCCGGTGTAAGAGGAGCCCCTCCTGCACCCTGTTTAACTAAATCTATGGTGTTTACATTTTGATTGGCCAACCCATCCACAAAAGAGGCTTGTACTGAACTCATATCAATTCTAAGCTCTTCTCCCAAGTGTGTAAAGCCCCCAACTACACTTACCGTGGGTAAGTAATTAAACTTTTCTGCTTTATAATTATGTTCGCTTGCTTCGCTGCTTTTTTTATTGGCTTTAATACGGAGGTTTTGCGTTTTGGCAAGATCAATAGCACTGCTAAGTGTTAATTCTTGTGCAAAGCTTACCATTGAAGAAATTAAGAGAATTAGTACAAATACAGATGGTTTGGTCATAGCAAATCAAATGTATTAAAGTATCTCCTATAACTCAAATAATGATAAGAATAGGTTTGTTTAAAATAACTGCGTAAGCAAACTCACTCCAAACCCAATTAATATAAGCCCCACTATTTTGTTTAAAATGCTAATAGCTCTAAGGGTTAAAAACCTTTTCAACTTTTGTGCTAAAAAGGATTTAGTAATATCTGTAGAAAGAATAGTTGCAAGCACCCCGCTAAAAAATAATAGCTTTTGGTTTCCAGAATAGCCGAAGTTTATTTCTACAATGGATACCAAACTTAACCAAAATATGATTGTGGAAGGATTGAAAAAGTTAAAGAAAAACCCTGTAATTATACTTTTCCATTTCCCTTCTGGTGTATGATTCTCTGATCTCGTATTGATTTTAGGTTGTTTGAAAAACGAAAATATTCCGAATATTATTAATAATGAAACACCGATAATACCTGCCCAGAACCTAACTTCGGGTAGTTCGAGTAACGAAGTAATGCCTTTCATTATCATTACCACATATAAAATATCTCCTATAGAAATACCGAAGGCTACTAATGCTGCTTTTTTGAAGCCCTGTTCAATGCTTGTTTGAATTAAGAGAAAAAAGGCAGGGCCAAGCGAAAAAATAAAAATAAGGCCAAAGGCCAAGCCGTTAAAAAATGGTAACATTTGTTAGGATTAAGAACATCAAATATAAATGTTCTTATCAATTTTTCTTATGAAACTCAGGTTTAGAAACTTCCTAAAAATGTGGATGCACGATACTTATTATACAAGCACCAAGTTACTAGTAAGCCAAAGAATATAATGATTAGCATAAGAGTTGCCATTGGTTGACTAAATAAGACTAGCAACCATACGAGCAAAAGAGCTATTGATACTAAAAGTAAAACACTCGTTGTAGAGAGCATTTTTCCCAATTTCTCAAACCAATATTTTTCAAAATTAGTAGTTTTATTAATACTTTCTTTCAGATTTGGAGCAAGCGCTACCCCTATAATAATAAACATTACGCCTTCTGAAATAATAAAAACCACCAAAAGCAAAGTGCCAAATTGTAGCACACCAATTCGTTGGAGAATATGCTCAAAGCTGAGCCCTACCAACCAAGTGGTTACATCCATTATACCTATACTAATTATGATGGAAAGGATTATTAGTAATGTGGTTCGAACAGATACTTCTATAAACAGCCGAAAGCCTGAAGCTCCAAGAATTTTACGTAAGCCTAGTTTTTCTGCATTCCCAAACCCTCTTTTTGTTAGATAAATAGAAAAGGTAGAAATAGAAAAAAGTATAATTAACAGCTCTAGCACTAAAATTAATGCCATGCCCAGATTCGAATTAACACTCTGATGAACACTGAACAGAAAAACACCAAAACTAATGGCCGATGACATACCTCCAACCTGCACCCATAGGGAGGGCTTGAGAGCAAGGAGCTCATTGAGTACATTCTGTAAAGGTTTTTTAATCACATGTATCCTATTGACAATTACTATACCGTACTATTAGAAAAACACAATAATGCCTCCTACAAGACCAAAGAACAAACTTATGCAGAAATATTAAAAAATGAATCCAATATCAGTCGTTCACAATCGGACGAAACGAATTAAGACTGATCGGGTTTTAGCCATTTGAGTACCGAAACGGGCATATAAGATTTTAGACTTTTTATCAGCTCAGATGGGTCTGTATTTTCTAGTACCATTTCTCTGTTTTGAGGCTTTAAAAACCCCTCTAAAGCCATTACATCTAGCTGTTTTAGTAATGAACTATAAAACCCGTTGATATTATAAAGACCAATAGGCTTTTGGTGCAAACCGAGTTGAGCCCAAGTAAGCATTTCACTTACTTCTTCTAAGGTTCCAAACCCACCAGGCATGGCTATGAATGCATCGGAAAGTTGTTCGATTTTTTGCTTTCGCTCGTGCATAGAATCCACCAAAATGAGTTTGCTTAGTGCTACATGACCCACTTCTTTTTTATTAAGAAAATGAGGTAAAACGCCTGTTACTTTACCTCCAGCACCAAGGGTAGCATTAGCGATTTTGGCCATTAAACCAATATTGCCTCCTCCATAAACCAACGGATACCCATTCGACCCAAGATAGATTCCCAGTTCAATTGCTTTTTGCTCATAAATTGGATTAACCCCAGAGCTTGAGCCACAGAAAACGGCAATGGATTTAATACTATTCACTAAGCCCCTGAGAATATTCCAAGTAATCCAACCATATTAAGCAACACGAGTAATATAACCACAGGGATAATATACTTAAGCATTACTACAAAAACTTTAGAAGGCACAATGCCCATATACGATTTATTAAATCCTTCGGAACCATCTCCAATATGTTTTACAACTGTGTTAATATCGAGTACCCAGCCCACGTAAACACTAGTCATTAAGGCTACCACCACAATAAAGAATGTTCCAAATACGGTATCTAAAATATCGAAGAAACCTGTAACTGTTGCTCCTTGGAACCAAGGCATTGTTAATTCATTAAAGAAGTTACCATCAATAGCGGTAAGAGCTGAAGGTATTCCTACAACAAATGCCAAGATACCAACTACCCAAGCTGATTTTTTACGGCTCCATTTTTTTTCATCCATAAAATAAGAAGCTGGCACTTCTAATATTGAGATAGAAGAAGTTAAAGCAGCTACTGATAATAATAAGAAAAATAGGCCTCCTACAATATTACCATAAGGTATTTGCGCAAATATTTGTGGAAGGACCACAAAGGTTAATGTTGGTCCTTGACTAGGTTCCATTCCAAAAGCAAAAACTGCAGGAAAAATCATAAACCCAGCTAATAAAGCTACTCCTGCATCCATTGCACCAATCCATAATCCGCTAGTAATAATATTTGCTTTTTTAGGCAGGTACGAACCATAAGTTATCATAATTCCCCAACCAATACTCATAGAAAAAAACGCTTGAGACAAAGCAGTAAGGAACGTATTAGGTGTTACTTTCGACCAATCGGGAATTAAATAAAACTCAATACCAGCCATTGCTCCATCCAAGGTCATACTTCGTATAGCCACCAAAAGAAGGAGCACAAACAACATGGGCATTAATATTTTTGATGCTTTTTCAATTCCTCCTGAAATACCACCCAATACAATTAAGATGGTGAGAATAATGAACACCCCAAACAGCGGTAATACAATGGTTGGGTTTTGCACAAAGGCAGCAAAAGTGATGTCCACCTCAAATACCGATGTGAAAATATAACCCACAGCCCAGCCACCAATTACGGCATAATAAGTAAGTACAAAAAAGCTAATGGATAGAGCCAGAATAGGAGACAGCATCCAAAATTTATTGGCTTTGGTGTTTTTAAAGGCTCCAACTGTACTACTACCTGCATAGCGGCCAAGACCCATTTCGGTAAATAATAATGGCACACCAATTAATATCACACAAAAAATATAGATAATTACAAAAGCTCCACCACCATTCTGACCTGTGATGTATGGGAAACGCCAAATATTACCCAAACCTACTGCTGAACCTGCTGCGGCCATTATAAACCCAAATTTCGATCCCCACTGGTCTCTGCCTTCTCCTGCTTGTATTGCCATTATTACCTTTTTAAAATTCTTTTGTACGTTATTCCTTTCGCACTAACGTCATTCCTGCAAAGGCAGGAACCCCCTAAGTTAGTACAACAGATTCCTGCCTTCGCAGGAATGACGGATTTTGTTTTTATTTTTTCCAAGCGGCAATTTCATAAAATGCGGGCTAAATCCAAAATTTAACTTACTTCTTTTTAAGAGAGGCAACTTGGTTTGATACAATTTTTAGCATCTTCAATAAAAAATAATTATTGTCAGCTACTAATAACCCCAAATAACATTTTAAAACATTTAGTAAAAATTACAAAGTTGCCTTTACTACCTTTAATTTATATTTTTGAGGAAACTTATAGGATGAATTCTATCATTAAAAACAATATTGAACAGATTACAACATTGTGTAACTCATATAATGTTAAATCTTTATTTGTATTTGGTTCAGTCTGTACTCCTGATTTTAATAAAACCAGTGATATCGATTTATTGATATCTTTCAACCAAATGGATTATGCGGATAATGCGGATAATTTTTTTTTATTAGCCGATAAATTTGAAGAACTTTTTAAAAGGCCTGTTGACTTGGTAACTGACAAGTCTCTTTCGAATCCATATTTTATAAAATCAGTTAATACCTTAAATCCGCAAGCGTTCAATAAAAAAGAGCCAAAAAGAGCTTAAATAAAATCCATTTAAACTTTTTTGGCTCAACATTCTTCACTTATTTAGGTGTGCAAACAAAAAAATAA
>Ga0256834_1002761_pt1 | contig 10846 bp, 7 predicted proteins | sample 4281140metaG_FD_190536 | JGI IMG/M metagenome (GOLD analysis project Ga0256834, IMG submission 190536) | Hydrothermal vent microbial communities from East Pacific Rise, Pacific Ocean - 4281-140 | ecosystem: Environmental > Aquatic > Marine > Hydrothermal vents | place: Pacific Ocean: East Pacific... | reverse complement strand
CCTTGAACAAATTTGAGTTCTCTTTTTTGAACTCGAAATTTGTCTTATAGAGCTCGGAAAGTTCTTTATGTTCTGATATTTTCTTGACTATACGTCCTATCTTTGGTAGAATCACCCTGTTGACCTTTTTCAAAGTCTTTTTATCCAGTACGTCCAATAAGTCCATTAGACAAGCAAACGAAAAGGTGCTGATCAACGCCAACGGCTCGTTGTTTTGTGTGCCTTTGACCATGCCTTCGAGGTCTATGGTGGACTTTGGATAGCTTGTCTGTATGGAGTAAAGCCTAAGCACGTAGTAGTACTTGTCGTCCTCCGTGTAGTAGAGACTGCCTATTTCGTACCTTTGTTCGAACAAGAATACCTTTATTTTTGTCCCTTCAAAACCAATAACACAATTTTTAAAACCATCCAACAGTCTTTCCATTAAGATTTTAATTTGATTAGAAATTAATTTAAATTTAATGCCAACTAATCTGCCCCCGGAGGTTAGGGCCTTAGAAATAGAGTTTTTGAACGCGGAGACCATAGACGAAAAGATAAAAATACTTGAGAAAATAATAGCCAAGACGCCCAAACACAAGGGAACCGAAACCTACTTGGCAGAGCAAAAGAGAAGACTGAAAAAGCTAAGGGAAGAGAGAGAAAAACTTAGAAAAGCCAGGAAGCTTAGATCTAAACCAATAATACCTAAGGACTGTAAGACCAGGATAGCAATAATAGGACAAAGCTTGTCTGGGAAGACGAGTTTCTTAGAAAAAATCTCGGAAAACCTTGGTTTTGTCGAGGATTTTGTCGTTACGAGCGTCGATGTAAACGGAATAAAGTTTCAATTCGTCGAATGCCCAGGGTTTAATAACTCCGATGTAATGCAAATGCTAAGCTCCAGCGATATAATACTTTGTTTCATAGACCTTACCCAGGACTTGGACAAACAAATATCCTTCTTCAAGAACTTTGAATCCGTTCTAAGGGTTAAAAAGACCATATACGTTGCGACCAAGGGCGATTTGCCGGGCACAAGGGAAAGCTTCGACAAATTGATAAAAAAACTTGGCCCCAATGTGGTGCCAATAACCATAACCAAGGAAGAAACCATAAAGAAGCTCTTGGATAGGGTCTACGACGAGTCTGGTTGGATAAAGGTCTACACAAAAGAGCCCGGCAAAGAACCATCCAAAAAACCTTTAATAGTCAAAAAAGACTCGACCATAAGGGATGTCGCCGAAAAGATACATAAAGATTTTATAGAGAAATTCAAATATTGTAAGGTGTGGGGGAAGTCTGCCAAGTTCCCTGGTCAAATGGTCGGACTAAATCATAAACTCTCCGATGGAGACATCGTAGAATTTCATCTAAAGTGAAATAAATGGGAGAAAGGGAACGATCCGAGGAATACGTCATAGATCTATCTTGTACGATCATGGATAACCTTTTATATATATCGGATTTAAAAATACTTCTAAATGAACTTAAGAAACGTAATTCTAAAACAGAACTCAAGGGCATAATATTGACCATATATAGCTCCATAGAGAAGAACACAGTCAACTACTTGGAGTGCTTGCCGGAGTTCATCTCCGGGGACTTCGACAAACTAAAGGAAGACATAGTCCATTATCTCGAGGACTTTATAAACCTTAATCTAAAGTCAATCAAACTAAGGTTAAAGGTTTTAAAAAGCCTTAGCGAATACACGAAAAACGAAAACAAGAAAAAATATGAATTCGTTATGGAAATGATAAAAAACATCGAAACGATTCTAAAGGAGATTTTCAATGAGCAACTATAATGTTGGTGACTATATAGAGATAGAACTAACATCCGGTAGGAAGATAAAGGGCATAGTTATGCCCAAATCGGAGCTGGAACCAGAGCACATACTGACCATAAAGCTTGACAACGGTTACAACATAGGCATAGACAAGGCAAAAATAAAGAACATAGAACTCTTGGCCAAGTACGAACTGGAGGCCGAGAAGGAAAGAATATTCAAGAAAAAGGAAGGCCTACCATTGGTCGGTATATTCTCCACCGGCGGCACCATAGGTTGTAAGGTGGACTATAAAACCGGGGCCGTCATGGCAAGGTACGATGCCAAGGACATAGTCCAATTGGTCCCAGAGGTCCAGAAATACGCCAACGTGGATGGTTTTTTGGTCTTTAACGATCTGTCTGAGAATTTTCATCAAGAACACTGGGTAAAGATAGCCAAAAAGATAGTCGAAGAAGATCAAAAAAACGACTACAAAGGCATAATTGTGACCCATGGCACCGATACGATGGCATACACTGCATCGGCCTTGGCATTCATGTTCGAGGATCAGAGTAAACCGATCATCCTAACGGGCGCCCAAAGGTCCTCGGACAGGCCAAGCTCGGACATATTTCTGAACCTATTGTCCTCGGTGATTTTGGCGACTAAGACCAATTGTTCCGAGGTCATGGTCTGTATGCACGGATCGATCTCAGACGACCATTGCCTTGCCCATAGGGGCGTTAGGGTCAAGAAGTTACACACGTCCCGTAGGGATGCCTTTGTCTCCATCAACGCAAGGCCTTTGTTCAAGGTAGTCCCTCCGGAGATAGAACGGTTATCCGACTATAAGGCCTCGGACGAACAAAGGCCTTTGGAAGCGTTCACCGACATATCCACCAAGGTCGGAATAGTCAAGTACTACCCGGGCATAGACATAGACATCATAGACTTCTTCGTCGACAAAGGCTTCGAAGCCCTTATCATAGAGGGCACCGGCCTTGGTCATACAAGGGTCAACGACGAAATACTAAGGACCTTTGAACGTGCCTCGGAGGAGCTTGTATTGACCATGGTCAGCCAATGTATCAACGGTCGTGTTAACATGAACGTTTACAGAACCGGTAGGCTCTTACAGAAGTGTGGTGTTCTTCCGTCGGCAGATATGACCTTGGAGGCGGCATATGGCAAGCTTTGTTATCTTCTTGGTAAGGGCTATGATAGAAAGACCATAGAAAAGCTATATTTAACCAATCTAAGGAACGAACTTTCGGATCGTAGTTTGTATACCGTTTCCAAACCAAAATAAAAATTTTCTATAAGGCTTTACTACAATTCGTCGATATATTGTAATATTTTAGTAAATCCTTGATCAATGAGATGTTTCTAACGATCGTTATATTGTCATAGGTCACGGCGTATGGCGTATAAATGGAGTCTACACACAGCAAAGGATATTGCGGGACGACGGTGTAGTTCCACAACGGATCGTAAAAGATCCAATGACCGTTGACATAAACCTGGGTAAACACATGATCAAAGTAGCCAAATCCAAATGCCCAACCATGGATAACGACATACCTCGCGGGTATACCCAGGCTCCTAAGTATACTTAAGGCCAAACGGGCATAGTCCGAGCATACACCGCTGTGGTACTTTACGATGTCAAGGTCCGAGTCCCACCAAGCCATACAATACTTTTTGAACTCTGTCAAATTCTTTGTTAGACAATGTTTGTTATATTTTACGACCCCATGAATTAGCGCACTTATGTTCCACAATAGTTTTGTACAGTTAACGCCGGACTTACAAAGTGTTATATAATTTTTTGGTATTATGGACACTAGATTTTTTATTATCGTGGAATTTGGATGTAGATACACGGTGCCGTTGTACGAGCTAATGCAATGCGGTTGATTTCGTGTGGAGCAGATTGCACCATATGTATAGTTAACAACCAAGTAGTGATAAACAATTGGACTAAGATTTAGCATTGGTTTTAATACTATAACAACGGTGTCTTTATCTTTTTTAATCGCAAGAAACCTATACCCAGGCACGGTTGCATTTATGCTTTGATTTTCATTGACTAGGTATAGTATGATTGAACCATTGAAATTTGTAAGATTGGCGAAGAAATTGTTTACTGTTACGACCGCAAATGGTATTCTTCTGTTTTTATAGTCAATAACGATAACTTTTTTCTTTATTAATGAAGTTTTAAATTTGTTTTTTATTTCTAGGATCTTGTTTAAATAGTTCTCTAGAATACTGACATTTTTTACAAGATCTTGATCCGAATTTAAAGATTGATTTATTTTTTGAGCTATGTTTACTAGTTCTTTGAATGTTTTGTTAAAACGATTTGTATAAATTATATACTTTGGTAGAGAGTTTTTAAATGATTTTATTAATGAGACTAGTTCATTCTTGACTTTTATGTAAATTTCAAAACAAGATCTTGGATAATATCCAGAATTGTTGTAAAATTTTATACAATTTTTAAGTCTTGTTACTATACCAAGAACCTGATACACAACCCTTATTTTATTGTGCATGTTCGTAATGTTCTTAAGTATTAGTAGAAAATCAATTTTTTGAGCTTTATGTTGCTGTAGGTTCTTTTCCTTTTCGATTATTTTGTCTAGATAATCTTTCCAATCCTTGTGCCATAAATACAAGACGTAAGAAAATTCTATTTCCTTATATAGATTTGGATCTTTATTTATGAACATATCATATAGCCTTAATGCCTTGGAAACTTCTTTATTATATAATGGTCTTTTTATTGAAGTTCTTTTCTTTGGAAATAAGTAAACCCTTGTTAGATTCTGGACCACAAAGCCATTACTTGAAGTACATTTAATTTTTATTTCCGTCTTGCCAAACAAAGGTCTTATGGGGTAATTTGTAGGACCAATAAACAAAATTTTGTAAGTTGTGTTCATATTTTTTAAAATCAAAGAACAAAGCATTTGTTGATTAGTTCTTATATTTAGTCCATTTTTGGTTTTTATAATAGTAATTGGGGCAGAATAAGAACTAATTATTATTAAAAGCAAAATAATTAATCTTTTCATAAATATAAAAATAGTTTAAACAAACATATTCATATAATTAATACCCAGTAAACAAATTCTAACCACGTCGTTGGAAACGTCTGGATAGAGATGGTTTGGGTTTGTATCTATCCTAAACTTCACAGGTTTCTGGCAAAGGTTCAATAAATTATGTTCTACGTCCATTGTGTCCGTTGTATTGACCAAGACCAATGTGTTTGGTTTGTTTAGTAAAATATCATTGATATTATCTATATTTAAGTTATTTAATATAGAAATACCCGAAGGACATGTGTGTTTCTTAATTATGTATAACGTTGCTAGTTCTTGGTTCACAGATCCTAATACTGCTATTTGTGAAAGACTTACTGGCATATCGGTTATTTTGGCCAATGTTGAGTTATTTATAACCAAATATCCATAGAGCATTGCGGATCTTCTAACCAATGCATTATCCGAATAAAAGAATGGTGGGTAGGCTATCTCTATCTTGAATAGACCCGGCAAGCCAGAAGTGTATAAAACACAGCTCCTGTTTATTGCCACAAAACCAGGGGAAACCACCGTAGAGTTATTAAGACCACATATTAATATATTGACCTTTGCACCTGGTGCAACATAGGCTGCTATCGTTGTATTGTTCAAAGTTCCAAAAATTAAGGACCTTGTTAGACCTTTGTATACATGATCTACATTTATCCAGTTATTGAAATTAAGACCAGATAAGGAGAAGATTGTGTTATTTACTTGACAAACAACTGTTTTGTTTTGAAGAAATATTAAACAACTATAGTTGTCAAAATCCGTTGTTTGTTCAAATGGTGCCGCCAACGGTGCTTTTGGTATATGGCTTGAAGATGGGATTTTTGTGCCCCGAATACCTGGGCATATTGGATAATATTCAGACATTTGTTTTAATAAACTTATGTATACGGTTTGTCGTTTTCCATCTTCTATTGTTGTATATGGTGTTTCTACAGTACTTATACAACTAAGAGGATATACAGGTTTTCCTATATAGTTCCATAATGTATCATAGAAAACCCAGTGTCCGTTTATATAAACTTGAGTAAATGCATGATAAAAGTTTGCTCCATAGTATTTCTTCCAATGATTATTGGTACGAGCTGCTATAATCACATATCTAGCAGGAATTCCTAGAGCCCTTAATAATGAGACAGTAATTCTTGCAAAATCCGCACATACACCTGTATGATATGATAAAATAGCATAATCAGAGCCCCACCATGCCATACAACCTTCTCTTAATTTAACTTTACCCGAGTTCTTTGCTAAACATTTGTTATTATAGTGTATTATGTTGTGTACAACGTTCATTAAATAAATCAATAATGATTTACAATTATTATCAACTTTACAAGATGTTATATACAACTTAGGTATTTTTGAAATTATGTTTTTTATTTCATCGCTATTTGGATGTAATTGTATAAATCCTGGATGGACCATACTATTACTTAGACATTGTGGGTGCTTTAATGTTGAACAAATTTCTCCAAATATAACTTTACTATCTATATAATGTTCAACGATTGGTGAATATTTTTCTGTTGTTGATATTGGTTTTAACATAACCACTATTAATTGATTATCTAGAGTCACATCAACAGTTTTAATTTGTTTTTTATAGCTAGGGGCTTCAACTTCTATTGTTTGTGGTCCTTTTATAACTTTAACTACTAGGAAACCGTTTCCATTCGTATAACCAACAAATTTTCCATCGATGAAGACTTTTGCTAATGGCACAGCTTCATCAAAAGTATCATTAACGTAAATTTCTATATGCACTAGGAATTTATCTAATTTGTTTAAATTCTTTATACAAATAATAATATCTTTCTTTATCGTTTTACTATATTTAACCATATCATTATTTGAATTTATATGATCCATAAGATCGTTATAGTATTTGTTCACTATCTTATAAACTTCATCATAAGTTTTGAGAAATTCTTTATTTTTGTTAAAGACTTTAGTATATTGACCAAATTTTAATAGTTTTCCTTTTATTAATGTTTCTAGAATAGAGCGTAAGAAAACATATTCATGTTCAAAAATAGTTTTAATGGTTTCATATTGTTCTTCGGCTTCTTCGTAAGACATTGAATTTAAGCTATTTTCTAGATTATAACATGCAACCATCAGTTTCGAGATATTATTAATAATAAACATTTGAACAATAATATAAGTCAAATTACCTTTGTAGCTAAAGTATAATTTATTTTTTAATGTATACATTTCATTGTATAGAGCTTTTATTTTTTTAAGTAATTCTTTTTTATATTTAGGATTTTTAATTATTTTTTTACATACTTTAAATTTTAATTGCAGGCTTTGATTGACTTTTTTAACATCATTTATCATCGTAGGTAATTTTTTCAATAAAACACAAGATACGGTCAAAACAGAAGAAACATATTTATAATCATTGTCTAGTTGATCTATTTGATTTTTATATAAAGACTCTGAAATACATTTACTTTTAATCATTTTATTATAAATATTTTTTACATAATAATAGTTTTTAAGGAACTGTTTTCTTTTTATTGAATATTCATTTGCTATTTTTATTACTTCTTCATTCCAGTTTTCGTATAATTTTTGTAATTCAGATATAAGTTTGTTTTGTTGAGATATTAAATTTTCCATTGCGTCGACGCTGTTCTTGTCATCTTGATATTGGAGAAATATTTTACCTATTTCAGACTTTAAAGAAGAAAGTATTGTCTTGTGGTCTCCACAGTCCCATTGATCTAGTTTTTTACCATATTTTTCTGCTTTGGAATAAAGATTTATAATTTTTACCATGTTTCCAAAGAATTCTTGTCTTAGATTAATTAATTCTGCATTATTTTTCGTGAAAGAATAAGATAAGACTTTTTGTGTTTTTAGTTTTGTTGTATATGGGGCTGAACAAACCACCAGTACCCCTATTTTAACATTCTCGCTCAAGCTTATTCCTAAGTCTTTTAGTTTGTACATCCATGTCGTGATGGAATTTTTACCAGGTGTTGCAACATTTTTTGTCTCTATGTATTTTTTCTTGAAATTTGAATCGTAAACCGAAACAAAACAAACGATATTTTGATCATAGGTGTTTTTAACATTTATATTAAACCCATCCGATGTTTTTTCTATGTTTATGCTAACGTATTTCGATAGGTCCACCAATTTATGGAACAATATTCCTTTTATGGCCAATGTGTTGAAATATTTGTTACCGTTGTTCTGACATTCTATATGGACTATGTTATAATCTAGGGGATTCTCAACATTTATTTTTATAACGGAACCAGGGGTTAGGGCTATATTTTTGGTAACACCGTTAATATATAGCTTACAAATCGTTGGTTCTGAATAGTTATCGACTAAATATAGTACCGCTGGTTTGTTCATGTACCAGTAATTAGAAGTAATAAGATATACTTGTAATTGATTTGGAAGAGTTTCAAAGAATGGCAAAACAACGAAATTTCTCTCTGTTTCTAATGGAAGCGTTTCAGAACCAGTTTCTGGTGTACATTTTACGGTTTCTAGACATTTTACTGGTTCTGTGGTATTTGTTATAGTTATATTAATACGTTTTATTTCATTGGGATAAAGATCAAATTCCGTAGAATTTTCAATACCGAATGGTACTTTACCACAGTTTATCGTAAATGTACATTTATAATCAATACTTGGCTTATTGCTTGGTATATAGATAAACGTCACAAGTCTTGAGACATTGTTGTAGTTATGGATATTTGTAACCGGTAATTGAAAAGTTCTAAGAACCACGGATTCAGAATAACCTAGACAAATGAACATAATAGCAAGTACAAAGACCAAATATGATCTTAGGCTCTTCATAATTATGAGTATATATTTATGTATTAACTTTAATTATTTAAATTTTGATAAGATAAATAAGCTCTATTTATACAATGATTTCAATAATTTTTTCCATTCTTTAGACAAATTAATTAATTTTTTTCTGCTTTCTTTGTCTAGAAACTTTGAATAAAAACCCAACACTTGACAAACGTTTTTACCCATAGTCATAGAGAATACAGACGCCTTTTCAAAGTCTATGATCCATGGAACGTTATTTTTATCGACTATGATGTTTCGACCATATGCCAGTTGGTTATGGTTGATCCTTAAAAGGTCTAGTATTGCAGCTCTAATGACCAGTAGCATCAGGATCTTCGGAAACTTCCTAGAGTCATAAAAGTCTTTCAAAGGCTTTCCTTCTATGTACTCTAGGACTATATGGTCTTTGGCCAACTTCAGACCTTTTGGGGCTATTCTATATTTTTCTATGGTCTTTAATATCAAGTATTCCTTTTCAAAGTTTTTTCTCTTTGTTTTTTCTCTATAGGCTTTTATTGCATATGACCCTTTTATGGTGACTATGGATGTCCTTCCTTTGAACGTTTTTTCAGATCCTTCGGTCATTTTTCATCATCCTATTTTGGTCAGAACTCAAGATCTTCATCATACAAAAAATTGATAGATGATGAAAAATATAAAGTATTTTATGAGACCTAGACGTGGAAGAGGTGTTTGCTCTGGTAATGAGGTTATTTGTATTTGTCCAAACTGTGGATACGAAATTAAAAAAGAGCCCGGCAAGCCATGCAGGGACTATACTTGCCCCAAGTGTGGAACGAGAATGGTTAGAAAGGATTAAAGTTTAGATATTGCACCCATTGGACAGGAATTTATTGCTTCTTCAACCTTTTTGGCCAGCTCTTCAGGTATTTCTTTTTCCATTATTTGTTTCGGTTCTTCTCCCCTAAAACAACAAGCTCCTTCCCTTATTTCGAATACCTCGCCCGCTATATTCACACAAAGACCACAACCCGTACATTTGCTCCTGTCGATTCTGACCTTCATAATGACTATTGTTTGGTGTCTAATGTTTTATATGGTTTCCCTTTGATCCAGTATTTTGCCATATAGGGTTCGTTCCCTTACCTCGACTATCCTTGCTGTTACCAGTTTTTTGTTTGTCTTTGGCACCAAAACATATGGACCATCGGTCTTTGGATAGCAAAGACTATATTTGCCCAGGTCCAGGACTGGGAATAGTTCTACTTTGGAGCCTAAGTAATGTTTTTTGTTTAGTTCTAAATTCTTCTTCCTTACGAACTCCAATAGTCGGTCTAAGGACTTGTTTTTAGGGCTGTATGGCTCTAGGTTCTCAAACGCCGATTTTGGGATTGGTACGAACCTGGACATCGTTATTTTTTCTATGTTTTGGACCTTGGATAGGAGCTTCTTTAAAAAGAACAACGTTGCTCTATAGGACTTGGTGCCCTGGAACCTAAGACCATAGATGACGTATAGATTTAGTCTTATGTTTTCTTTGTTTAGTCTGATTATGGCTTGTTCTATTTCCCTTGGCCCATATGGCTTGTTCATTAGCCTTAGATCCTTGTAATGGCCCGATTCTAGGCCTATGCCCGTTAGCCTTGGGGTTGGCATTTCTTTTAAAACCTTTGCAACGTCTTCGTTGACCAGACAAGGCTTTATGTTCTCTATACGGAAATACGCCTGGTATCTTTGACACAGTCTTGCAACGGACCTTAAAAGACTTTTAAGGGCCTTGGTGTTTGGCCATGGTTTTTTCGGGTCCATACAGGGCTTGGATCTTTTATAGTCCAGTATGTCTGGCGCGGAGAGGACTATTCTTTTAACGCCTTGTTCCAAAAGTCCTTTTATCTCGGAGACTATGGCCTCTTCCGACCTGTTCCTAGGGGCCCCGAAAACGTTGGGCACACAACAGAAGCCACAGCCCATCTTGCCCAACAATGGCAAGGTATTTGAACAGCCCCTAAGGACCTCTACGTAGACCCTACGTGCGTAGTAATGGGCATAGTCCTTGATCCTTTTGGTCGAGGGTTTGGTGTATTTTTCCATCTCGGCCTCGGTCATAAGCCTACGCGGTTTTCTGGCAACGATCTTTCCATGGTCCTTGAAGGCTATGCCTTGGTCCAAGGCTTTGAAGTTGAAATCGTTTTCCATA
>Ga0256834_1002760_pt1 | contig 10850 bp, 10 predicted proteins | sample 4281140metaG_FD_190536 | JGI IMG/M metagenome (GOLD analysis project Ga0256834, IMG submission 190536) | Hydrothermal vent microbial communities from East Pacific Rise, Pacific Ocean - 4281-140 | ecosystem: Environmental > Aquatic > Marine > Hydrothermal vents | place: Pacific Ocean: East... | reverse complement strand
TGAAAATGAGAGTTCAGTGATTGTTGAGTAGTGAGTGATGAATTGATAGGCCCCTGACAGGATGAGGAGAGGGCTATACGCTGATCAGTAATGTTGAGTAGGAAAAGATGAGAGAAGAAAGGTGGGAATGATAAGTTTGTGAATGGACTTGGTTTGAAGTTAGAAGTCTATGTTTGAGGAGTTTCTGTCAGCTTTCTTAGTGCTCTAGTACTCCGAAGTATACTGGCACGCCCTTGAACTGCAGGATCTTCTCGTATAGTCCTTCTGCTATGTTTGTTCCATACTTTCTTTCAAAGAACATCTTCCAGCCCTGTAGTTCTGGATTCGTGAATAGGACATGCTGTAGCTTCGTTAGTACATTCTTTGCTAGTGTTAGGTATGTTGCGTTGTGTGTTAGGTAGTATAGTCTTATGTAGACTCCTGCCAGGCCAATGAAGCCAAGTATGTAGTAGTTTCTATGAGCTACTTCTCTGTTAGTGAATACTGGATGGTCAATAAGCCACTTCAGGTCTCTTATGGCTAGCTTCAGTTCCTGTATTGCTTTTGCTGTGTTGTTGAAGTACTGGTCGATTATTGACATGTAGTAGTAGGCTAGTGCTCTCTCATAGTACGAAGGTGGTACTTCTGCAGGTGTGCCTGGGCACTTTATGTGCTCTGTCATTTCCTTGACATCTGTCTCTAGTGCCTTGTACGCTGTCTCGAGTAGTTCTAGTCCTTTCTTCTTCTCTCCATGCCTGATGTACCACTGTGCCAGGTAGAACTCTATTAGGCTCTTCAATCTACATGCCTCACCATAGTAGTCAGAGCTTGGGCCGAACTTTGTTATTATTGTGTTACAGAAGTTTAGTGCAATTCTCCACCACTTCATCATGCAGGAGTACGTGTCGTTCTCGTAGCATGCCCATCCTAGGTAGAACGTTGCTACAGCACCAGGCATTAGGCCTAGGTCAGCCTCGTAAGACCACTTGTGTATGTAGTAGAAAGACCATCTGTACGTCTCTTTCCACTTTCCTAGGTCTATTAGTGCCCACATTATGTGCTCGACAGCTGTGTCTATTGGGTACAGGTGTATTGACTTGTTGTAGAATATCACTGCCTTCCAGGGCTCGGCCATTGCTAGGTATGTTCTAGCAATGTTCTGGTACACTGCTGCGAGACCGTAAGCTCCTGCGTACTTCTCTATAACATTCTTGTACTCAAGTGCCTTGTACAGGTAGTGTAGCACATACTTCTGACGACATGTGAAGTTGTCACAGTAGTCGTAGTATATTGCTCCCAGCTGTGCGTAGCATAGTGGTGCAATGTTGGGGAACTTCTTGATACAGAGATTACAGTAGTATAGAGCCTTCTCAAATGCCATCTGTGCAAGCTTCATCCACTTGTAGCCGGGGTACTGTGGTGCGTAAGGACCAGGGATGCAGTGATCGCATGTGTGTCTCTTGTACCATGGTATTGCCTGTAGGAATGATGTATCATTAGGCAGCTTGTAGTAGTGATGGAAGAAGCCGTCATTACCATATGCAACACACAGATCATAGTAAGCTATGCCGAGGTTTGGATCTAGCTTGATAGCCTCTGTAAGGTACTTCACTGCTTCATGGAAGTAGCTTAGTGCTGCACTTGCATTACCGTTTCCAAATGCGTCAAGCTCGAGATTGACGTACTTCACGCCAAGGTCTAGGTACTTCAGGGCTTGCTCGTGCTTTGTGTATGTCATGTACATCATTGTGCCTAGGACTATTATGCCAATGATGCAGAGAATGCCTATGGCGAGGGCTGCTCCGAACTTTGCTCGTGACATTGCACACTATATGACGTAGTTATGATATTAAGTGTTACGTACATATCGCTGTATTACATTCGAGATACGCGTGATAATACTAACGTTAGTACGTGTTATCAACATTTAGGAGAGAGCGCGAGACACGTGCGGATATACTACACGAGAAACCGCACGTGCAGCATAGTCAGCTGCTAGTCCTGTAGCAAATGCACAGATGCTAAACACGACAACACCAAGCGGTGTGACTTTAGATACGCCAAATGCGGCAGCTGCAGCCCAGTTCACTAGACCAAATGCAAGATTAGCAAAACCACCATTAGCACGCTCAACGAGGACCCCCATGACGATGAATGCCACGAATCCAAACACACTGAAGTAGTATGGCCTCAGTATGCCACACCACGGCCCCATCAGGAGAAAGAAAGATGCTGTAAGTAGTGCAGTCACAATACCGTAGATAGGTCCAGCAAGCCTGTATGAAAGACTAATGAAAAATATGTACAATGCGCTCTCAAGAACTACTAAACCTGCAAATGGGACAGATATCATAGGAACAGAGTTAAGTAACATAGTGAAATAGTTCTTTATAGGTTCACCTGCGTAGAAAGATACTATAAAGTTGATATATGCAAATATTACACATATAAACAATCTCTTTACAGAGCTTACTATACTACCACTACCAGAAACACTTGCTACAGATGTCATGGCTTCTCATCTTCGAAACGAACTTTAAATGCCTTTCTAACATAGTTTTAAAATCTATACCCTTAGCATCGCCTAGGTAGTATTCTGAAAGAAATACACAGGGAGTCTGCTTGAAGTCCCAAGTAACAAACATAGTATGGAGAACAACTCTACATGGATTAAAGTGTTTTATAGGAAGATAAACTCTTTTACCACCAATCTTCTTAACGGTCTCGAAGAGCTGTTTCTCCTCCTCTTCAGATATATAATGAACATCGGGATCTACACCATATATGTTGAATACTCTATGAAGTACAATTCCATCAACACCGATATCAAGGCCAAGCTTTACAATCTCAGGTATTTCCTCTAAATTATCTCTCCAAATAGTTATGTCTATGTATATTGTCAATTTTGCCTTCCTCTTTTTCTTCTCTTCAACAAGTTCTCTAAGATTCTCAATAACCTTAGACTTTCCTTTCAGAGTATATATGCCAAACGCAATCTCGTCTAGACCGCTTTCAAATATCTCGTCCATTCTTTTATCAACTAGGAGACCATTTGTGCCAAGACTTGCCTTTAGACCGAGAGATTTCACATACTTTACAAATTTAAAGATGTCAGGATGTAGGAGAGGCTCTCCCCATCCATGTAGACATATCTCCTTAAACTCCTTGAGAGGGAGAGTCTTGAAATCTTCAAAAGACATATATCCAACAGGTCTTCTCAAATGCCTTCGCATACATATCTTACAGTTTAGATTACAATCGTTAGTTGTCTCAACTTGCAGTATTGTTGGTCGTATTAGTCGAGTTATAACCATACTCTACACCAATAGAAATATTTCTCAAAAGGTTTTAAAATTAAAAATTTGTTTGTACTTTTATATCTAGAGAATGATTAGCGTAGTCTAAATGCTTTTACTATGTTAAGTATTCCTGACATTAGTCTAGGCGCTTTTGCCTTGAGAAACTCTAGCACGTTTGTTCTTATTGACATTATGACAGCTGCAACAGTTCCCATAGCACCTAGTACCTGGCTAACATACCATGCTTGTAGAAGGTTCGTCGTGAGCACAGCATGTAGTGTTGTTACTGATACAGGTGCGCACATGGTTCTCAGTAATAAGTCACAATACGCTCCTTAATAAACATTGTCTACTTCAGGCATATTACATACAAAGGTAAGAAGGTAATAATTAACATGGAAAAAGTTATTAAGAATCTCGACAAGTACATCTACTGACCATGTGCACACCGGTCTACGTAACAGTTAAGACAGCATCAGCACTAGCACCAATGGTAAACTACGTCGCTGGTATAATACTACTAGCAATAGGTTCAGTAATAAGCTTCTTCGCAGCTGCACGCTTCAGGAAGTACCTCAAGTTAGGTGCCAAATAAGACAATTCTCTAAAACGTTCCCCTAGAAAAATAAAATCTAAATTCTTTCTAAAACTTTTTTCCATTTCTTAAACATTCTCCACGTGCTCCACACTGATTTAGTCTAAGATAACGTATTAAGAGACTGTTACCAAGCGTGTTCTCTAATGACCTTTAGAGAGCTTCTGAGAAGCATAATTTTGGAAAAGAAAACAATTCTCTGTGTCAGCATAGATCCTGTACTGGAAAAGATACGGCAGCGAGCAGCTACAGTATATGGACAGGAAGATTACAGTTTCTTAATCTCTAAAAATGTTCTAGTAGACTTCATACTTGATACTGTTGATAAAGTTAGAGATTATGCAGCGGCTGTTAAAATAAATTTATGGTATGTTCTTCCACTTGATTTAAGAGATCTAGTCTACATATCGAACTACATACTATCGAGAGGTTTAGTACCAATACTGGACTGTAAGATTAATGATATAACAGATACAGTTAGCATTGGTCTGCGTTGGATTTACTTATCAGGGTTCAAATGTGTTACAGTTAATCCACTGCCAGGTAATTTAGATAAAATTTGTAAGATATGTAAGGAGTATAATATTGGGACTCTCGTGCTGACTTTAATGTCAAATCCAGAAGCTGTGAAGTACTTTAAAACAAGGGTTGATAATAAGCATCTATATGAGATAATTGCCGAAGATGTGAGGTTGAGTGATGCTGATGGATGTGTTGTAGGTACTACTGGTCACGTAACGGAAGAAGATATTCGTAATATACGTAGAATAGTTGGTCAAGAGAGGGTTCTATTTCTTGTTGGTGTAGGTTTTCAGGGAGGCTCCATAGATAAGCTGCGTGCAGCATTGCCTGGTCTTGTGCTTGTTAATGTTGGTAGAGATATAGTGTACTCGGAGAATCCTCAGGAAAGAGCAAGAGAGTACAGAGACAGGTTATGGAGTATCATGAGCGAATACGTGCAGGTACTTTAACTTTCCAATGCTTAATTAGTAGCCTTCTCAGTTTCTCCATGCTTTCTCTAGTGAGATCCTTCACAGCTTGTGTGCTCTCCTTCCTGATGGGGTCATAGTAGGGCTTCTCAGCTCCAAGAAGACCAGCTATGAAGTTTGGAAATGGTTTTTGTATAGATTCTCTAGTAGATACGCACTCGATTAACACCATGAGATTCTTAATGTATATTGCCTGCGTTAGAAATGATATAAGCTGACCAATATCATAAAACGCATCACATGAAAGTACAAACTCTCCTACAACATCTTCTCTATACATGTCGAGGCCAAGTAGTACAATAACATTCTCAGGTTCGTAAGCTCTGACAATTCTCAATGCATAATCCAAAACGCGAATATACACATCATCTCTAACACCGGGAGGAACAACAACAGGAAGAAACAGCCACTTCCTCTTCTTAGCCTTCCTAAATATTCGCGACTCAACTTCACCCATACTACAGACAGCTAGATAGAATATCCTACTCTTTGCAGGTACAGCCTCAGTCTCTGCACCTTCTTCCTCTACTTCCTCCCCCTCCTCTACACTCTCCTCTTCTGCTGCGGCTTCCTCCTCACTTACCTCTTCTCCACCTGTCTCCTCATACTCAAGTATGTCCTGAATTCCAAATCCATAGTGCACATCGAGTGAGACAATTGCTGTTTTTCCACCAAGTCTCTTGGCTAGGTATACGCAGAGTGAGAATATGCTACACCTTCTGACGAACGTTTTGCCAGCCCATAAATCAGGAGGAAGACATGGAGCAACTGGAATGTACCCTTCCTTACAGGCATCTATCATAGCATCAGCAAGAGTCAGAAACATGTGCATTAGAGGTCTAAACGTTGGCTGGCTTCTTATAGAAAGGTAAAGCTGTTCACTATGAACTTTCGTATATTCTTCTCTTATATACTTATCAAGATTCTCAACCTGCTTCAGCTCGGTTACTTCCCTAATTTCAAGTCTTCCCTGTTTTAGAAGACTTTCAAAAGTCTTGGTATTTCTTATAGATTCTACATACTGAGAAACTTTTGGCCTACTCTTAACTATGTAAGGAAACTCAATACTATCATAGTGTGGTATAGCTATGAAGCAGACCTTGTCGAATGCTGTCACTTCAGCAAAATCTTTCGAGTAAACTTAAGCCTTTGTAACTACTTGAAGTAGTCGAGAATAGACTTCTGCCTAGGCTGTGACTGTACTTGCGTAATTCTGCTTCTGAGCTCTTCCTCTCTTCTACTTGTCACCTTGCTTACCTTAACGTAATCACCACGCTGTAGCTTCTCTCTTGCAGATTCGATAATTATCTTTGCAAGCTTCTCGCCAATACCCTTAACACGTGTCAGCTGCTGGGGAGTAGCTCTTGCTAGATCTTCTATTGTCCTGAATCCAGCATCGTAGAGTGCTCTCGCTCTTGCTCTACCAACACCCTCAACCTGCACAAGCTCAACAAGCTCTGTCTTGACACCATACCTAAGTCTCCATTTCAGTATCTCTAGCGCAGTTACATGCTCCTGAAGATCAAGCGCGGCTGCAAGCTGTGCCAAGGCGTGACATAGCCACTCGAGCGTGTCCGCATACATCCTGAGGTCTCCAGGGCCAACTTCATACTTCATGACAAGCGTATCTTCAGGAGACTCGTTTATCCAGTCATACAACATGCATGCTGTCTTAATTTCCTCAAGAAGACTCACAAGCTCCATCTCACTTAGCTCTTCTAGCTCATCAACACTGTCCGTAGGCTTGAGTAGAAGTTCGTTAAATATCGATTTTAAAACTCCTAAGTATCTTTCAGCTTCCCCTCTCTTCACACGTAGTTTAGGCACCTCACTCGACTTCACTAGCAGGCACAGGTACGCAATGTCGCTTGCCTGTTCTCTCGGTTTTGCGAGAAGACCCTTTATGTACGTGCTTGCAGTCAGAGGATCTATGTAGTTTATGTTCACGGCATAGCCAAGCTTTGTTGCTCTTACTTCACCATTCTCGCTAGCAATGACAAAACCGCTCTGTTCGAGAAACTTTACAACATGAACAATCTTGTCTCTGAGAAGCTTCGCGTATAGTGAACTTGCCGTAGGTCGCTGTCGGAATGCGAGAGTATTCTGTACAAACTCGACGAGCTGATCAACAGTGTTAGCGTAGCCGCTTGCTACTGCTGCAAGTATGTGAGTGTACAAATTCTTATCATGAAGGAACTTTGAGACTACTGGCTCTGGGCTTGCCCTAATGTAAAAGTCCATCAGGTACTCAACCTCATTTTCACGTCGTGCAATGAGAATAGCCTCACCATAGGGATCAAGTCTAGGTCTTCCCGCTCTTCCAGCCATCTGCTTGTACTCTGCTACAGGAATAGGCTCGTACCCAACACCTGGCTCGTACCTCCTGTACTCGTGTATAATTACACGACGTGCAGGCAGGTTAACGCCAGCTGCGAGCGTTGTTGTAGCTACTACAACCTTTATCTTTCGTTCCCTATACGCATCCTCGAGTATTCTCCTAACCTCATGTTCTAGACCAGCATGATGAAATGCGACACCGTACCTGACGACTCTCCTAAGCTCCTCAGCAATAAGCTTCGAGGATGAGGATTCCTCAATCTTTGTACAGACATTCTGAAGTTCTGAGGGATCAACAAGTTTCTTACCGTAGTTAGCAATGAACTGTGCAATAGAGTTAGCTAGCTTGACTGTATTACTTCTAGAGTTTGTAAATATTAGAACCTGACCATCTTCCTCTAAGCAATCAATAACAAGATCTATTACAGGATCCTTCAGCTTACGGACGTGTCTCTCCTCTCCATCTGCATATATTATCTTTCCGTCAAAATAAACTCCTTCACGAAGTTTGACAGGTCTCCAACTAGACTTTACTAATTTTGCATTAAGCCACTCAGCAATCTCCTCAGCATTCTCGATTGTGGCGCTTAGAGCAACTATCTGTACACTAAGCTTCAGCATTCTCAACTTCGCGATTATCGACTCGATTATGGGGCCACGCTTCTCATCGGATATATAATGTATCTCGTCTATGACAAGCAAGCCAACGCGAGTAAGCCATCTTGCTCTATGTCTAAGTAGACTATCAAACTTCTCGTAAGTAGCAACAATGATGTCGTACTGCTCTAGCCACTGGTCCTGTGAATCGTACTCGCCTGTTGTTACAGCAATCTTTATTCCAAGAGGCTTGTATAGCTCGAGATCCTGAGCCTTCTCGTATGCTAGAGCCTTAAGTGGAACAAGGAGTATGGCCTTGCTCTTCCTCTTCAGGACATGGTTCACGAGTGCGAGCTCTGCAAGAAAGGTCTTGCCTGTGGCTGTTGATGTTGCGAGAACTAGGTTCTGACCATTCAGGAGGCCTGCTCTTATAGCCTCCTCTTGTGGAGGATAGAGCTCTCTTATTCCCTTGCGCTCTATTATGATCTTCTTCAGTCTGTCATCTATTGGAAGATCATCAACGCGGAGAGGCAACTCAGATCAATAATGACCGAGTCCAGAGAGGTTATAAGGCACTCACTGTTTCCATCTAGAAACATGTAGCGCTGACATAAGTGCACACAGATCAGCAACATGACTAGCGCATTCGCATCAGTTGATGATGAGGAAGAGACAAATGTTACAGATCTGAAATGTTTCCATACAGTATCAAAGGTAATCGGATATAAGGGGTCTTCTAATCATGTGACCATAAGCTTATGCGCCTCTCCATTGGCGTCATCATGTACCAGACCAGCAACTCCAAGGGTCAGGAGCTGGCTGCTCAGCGTATGGTCAAGTGGTTCCGAAAGCTTGGGCATGATGCTTATCTAATTACTAGCACGTATCATGACAATCAGGAAGTGTTCTCTGAAAAGGACTTCAACGGCAAGCCCTACCTCTACCTCGAGAAGGATCCCTACATTGGTCTTCCTACGATACGAGTAGCCTCGTATACAGCTACCTGGCCTCCGAGAAGAATAATGTTCCGAGACTTTGTCGCTACTCTTCGGAAGATAGTCTCAGACTTTGGACTCAATGTACTAATAACACACTCAACACTATGGAATGGACCAGAGGACGTGTCAAAATTTGTTCTCTGGATCAGGACTGGCACAATACTTGGAGCAGACTGTCAGGACATAGTGTTCTGCCACATGAGTCACTACCAGCCACCTGACCCACAGCACTACGAGCCTATAGAGCGTGCGTACAGAATATCCTGGAATAAGCTCTACTTCCCACTAATATTCTCAGTAGCAGACCTCGTTCTCTGTGTCACACCAATCGAGGCAATGGACATGATAATGATGGGAGCAAAGCCTGAGCAGATCTACGTGTACCCATGTGGAATAGATGATGACGAATTCGCAGATTTCGACAAGATTGACTCTAAGGACTTCAGGAAGAAGTACAACATTCCTGAAGATGTGAAGCTTGTATCCTACCTCGGCACAGTAGAGAAGAGGAAGAACCCGCTAGCAGTAGCTAAGATAGCACGCAAGCTCAGGCATAGAAAAGATGTGCACTTTGTCATAGCTGGAAAGCCAGGTGATCAGTGGAAAGATGTTCTCGAAGAAGTGAAGGATCTCAACAATGTGACACTGACGGGAGAGCTCTCGCACGAGGACAAGATCAGACTAATCAAAGAGAGCTACGTGAACATCATCATGAGCAGGATGGAGGCACTTGGTCTCACGCAGATCGAGTTCATGTATGGTGGTGTTCCTGTAATAACATCAGGTGTATATGGTCAGAAGTGGGTCGTAAGACACGGCATAGATGGATATCACGTAAATGGTCCAGAGGACATCGACACAGCAGCCAAGTACATCGAGTACCTACTTGACCATCCCGAAGAGCGTGAGAGACTTAGCAAGAATGCGCGCGAGAGAGCAAGAGAGTTTCTTCTGAGTAGAACAACTAGACAGCTACTTGACAAGTTGCAGGAAGTGTACGAGGCTAGACGTAGAACATTACAGTGTCTTGAAGCACTGTAAGCTACATGAAATTCCTCCTACTTGGAACAGGAGGCTGGATTTCTCCACCTCACCTAGACTTTATTTCCATACTTGTTGAAGTTTCTAATAAACTCATATTGATAGACCCTAGCGAGTACTGTGTACGCAGGATACAGAGACTTGGAATAGATTTAGAAAAGATAGATCTTGTACTAGTAACACACTCTCACGGTGATCATGCGCTCGGCTTCCCAACATTAGTAATATGGCTAAGTCACCTAAACGTCAGGAAGAAGGTTAGAGTACTCGCACTTGAGTCAGTAATTGAGGATCTTAGATTACTACTACGTGCAACAAGGATAGAGAAGCACGAGAACAAAGTTGTGGAGTATGTACCTATTGCCATGTCGAACGTCAGAGATCCGTGCGTAGTGTACAGAGACGACGTATGCGAAATACGCGCTATCCTGACTAGGCACACGGTTGAGTGTCTCGCATTCAGGATCACCGAGCTAAGTAGTGGAAAATCTATCACGTACACAGGCGATACGGCACCTTGTGAGGAAATTGTGAAGCTCGCACAGGGAACAGACGTACTCATATGTGAGACAAGTTGCTTAAGCGAGGAGGCTAGAATGTTCGGTCACTCATGTACTAAAGATGCTGTTGAGCTTGCTAAAAAGGCAGGTGCTAAACTACTTGTACCTGTGCACTACTACGTTACTGGGGATATAGTTATCTCAGATTGTGGTGTACCAATTCTTGTGCCGATAGTAAATCACTGGTATGTTGTATAGTGAAGTTCTGTGTGAGGTATATTACCTAGCTCAACGTAGTCACACAGTAGCTGCAGATGCCTCACGTCAAGATAAGACCTGAGCTATGTTACAGATGTAAGACCTTCAAGCATCTCTGTGGTCTCCCGACTTGTCCAGTCAAGGAGCGTCTCAAAGTTGTTGCTAGAACATTCGCAATAGTCTCAGTAAACAAGCGCGTATACGGTGCCTCCCCACCTAGTGGTGTTGTAGGCGAGCACGCGTATCCCAATGTTCCA
>Ga0256834_1002759_pt1 | contig 10851 bp, 9 predicted proteins | sample 4281140metaG_FD_190536 | JGI IMG/M metagenome (GOLD analysis project Ga0256834, IMG submission 190536) | Hydrothermal vent microbial communities from East Pacific Rise, Pacific Ocean - 4281-140 | ecosystem: Environmental > Aquatic > Marine > Hydrothermal vents | place: Pacific Ocean: East Pacific... | reverse complement strand
GAATGGGTTAAACGATAATTTAATCAGTTGCCTGGGACGCCCCCAAGATTATTATCACCTATGCTCTAACAACATCATGGAAAAATTCAATGCAACTCTCCTGCTCTCCGCTTATTTCTACAAATCAATTATTTGAACTTTTGGGCAATGATAATTTGCGCATAATTGATGCTTCTTGGTATTTACCTAATTCTGAGCGTAATGCTTTGAATGAGTTTAATGTTTGCCATATTGCAGGTGCTGTTTTTTTTGATATTGATAAGATATCTGACAAAGAAACAGACTTTCCTCATATGGCTGCTAGTGCAGAGGATTTTGCTCAGGCAGTTGGCGAAATGGGGATAAGTGAAAAATATAATATTGTAATATATGATGTAATGGGGCTGTTTTCTGCGGCTCGTGTTTGGTGGAACTTTTGTATTATGGGTGCAAAAAATATCTTCGTTTTAGATGGCGGGCTGAGCAAGTGGATTGCTGATGGATACCAAGTTACTGATAAGATGACTAACCATAAACAAGAAATATTCTTGGCTAACGAAAATTCCAAATGGATTTATAGTGCAAAAGATATATTGCAACTTATTAGTAATAGTTTTTCAAATGACGAGCAAATAGTGGATATGCGCCCAAGCGAGAGGTTTTTGGGGAAAGTTGCTGAACCAAGAGAAGGGCTTCGCTCTGGACATATCCCAAAATCAAGAAGCTTTCCTTTTAGTGAATTAGTTAAAGATGGGCGTTTAATCTCACAAGAAGAATTAAGGAAATTATTTAGGCAAAAGAATATCGATCTATCAAAGCCAATTATTTCAACTTGTGGTTCTGGAGTAACCGCCCCAATTCTCAATTTGGCTTTAGCAACATTAGGAGTTGATAATCTTAGTGTTTATGATGGCTCTTGGGCGCAGTGGGGAGAAGGCAATAAATATCCCGTTACTTAATTATCTAACTGGTGGAGCGAATAATAAGCCGCCCTGTCTCCACAAGGCGTTTGATCCACGTGATAATGACACTCCATTTTGCAGGCCAAAATTTCGTTCATAAATCTCACCATAATTACCAACTGCTGCAATGGTTTTTTGCACCCATTGAGGGTCAAGGCCAAGCGATGTGCTAAAATCACCTTCAAGGCCTAATAGCCGCCTAATTGCTGGGGTTTTAATATCGTTCATAGTTTCAACCGAAAGAGAACTAACGCCTAATTCTTCTGCATTTACCAACATGAAAAATACCCAGCGCACAATATTAGCCCATTGATCATCACCATCACGAACCACTAGGCCTAATGGCCTTTTTGATATTCTTTCTGGCAAAATACGATTAAGTGAGGGTTCAGGTAAATCTCGTATCATTGCATATAAATAAGAGGCAGGAGCGGAAACTGCATCACAAAGCTCAGCATTATATGCTGCACTAAGATCCTCACGCTCTTCATAAGGAACTTCTTGGTAATCTATTTGGTTTTGAAAGAAAAACTCTCGCATGTTTTTTTGATCGTTGCTACCATCAAGCACACAAACCGAAATATTTTCTAATTGATAGACTGAAACTACACCAAGCGATTGTTTGATTAAGAAAGATTGGCCATCAAAAAAAGAAGTTGCAACATAGCGCACACCATAAGAAGTATCACGTTTCATAGTCCAAGCGGCATTTCGTGCCATTACATCTATATCGCCAGTTTGCAGTGGCGAAAACCTAGCATTGCCCGCAAGTGGGAGAAACTCTACTTTGCTGGGGTCTAAAAATATTGCTGCTGAAATAGCTCGACAAATATCAACATCAAAACCCGACCAAAGACCATTTTCATTTTGTTGTGAAAAGCCGGAAATAGATTGATTAGTGCCGCAAATCAAATATCCACGCTCACGGATTTTTTCTAAAGTATTTGCGCTCGCTGGCAATATAAAGAATAAAGCAAACAAATTTATGATTGCAATTCTAAAATATTTTAACTTACTAAGATATTTTATTTTGGGCATTATCTTACTCATAAAACACACTTCAACATAGACACTTATAGTCAGATGCTTTTACTAGAAAATGCTATGATTTTCTATTCTTGTTAAACTAACACTAAAGCATAAGTCTAGTAACAATAATTTTAGTAAAGAGTCATTATTAAATTATACCATAATTAAATAAAATTTTCCAAGTTGGATATTTAATTTTACTTGATAAGTATTTTAATGGACAAATTCCCAGCCCATATGGATATGGCTGAGAATTTATTGATATGAAATTTTAGCCTAAGATTTAATGTAAAATCTGACTAAGGAACTCTTTAGTGCGCGCATGTTGCGGATTATTAAAGAAATCCTCAGGATTATTTTGCTCAACAATTTGACCCTGATCCATAAACACCACTTGGTTTGCAACTTGACGAGCAAAGCCCATTTCGTGCGTAACCACCAACATAGTCATGCCGTCTTCTGCAAGAGATACCATAACATCAAGAACCTCTTTAATCATTTCAGGATCAAGCGCTGAGGTTGGCTCATCAAACAACATAATTTGCGGGTTCATACAAAGCGAGCGGGCGATTGCCACACGTTGTTGTTGCCCACCTGAAAGCTGCCCTGGGTATTTTAGAGCCTGCTCTGGAATTTTCACTCTTTCAAGATAGTGCATTGCCGTTTCTTCAGCTTCTGCCTTTGGAACACCACGAACCCAAATTGGAGCAAGGGTACAATTTTCTAAAATGCTGAGATGCGGAAATAGGTTAAAGTGCTGAAACACCATTCCTACTTCACGACGAACCTCATCAATTTTTTTAATATCAGATGTAAGTTCGGTGCCATCAACAATAATATGACCTTGCTGATGTTCTTCAAGACGATTGATACAACGAATAAGCGTTGATTTACCAGAGCCAGAAGGGCCTGCAATAACAATGCGCTCACCTTTCATTACTTTGAGGTCAATATCACGAAGAACGTGAAAATCACCGAACCATTTGTTCATACCAGTAATTTCGATAGCAACATCTGCATTTTCGTCAACTGCGGTAGGCTTTTTTACAGCCGCTTGTGTTTGTTTTGTCATAAGATTCCCTCTATTAATTTCTATGTCCAGTATCAAGTCGTTTTTCCATCATTATTGAATATCGTGACATAGAAAAACAAAATGCCCAAAAAACAACCGCAGCAAATATATAACCAGTTATCGCTTGATTTTTAGAACCCCAATCAAGATTTAGATTTGATATTTGAACCGCTCTTAACAGATCAAAAATACCAACAATAGCTACAAGTGAGGTATCTTTGAACAAAGCAATGAACGAGTTAACAATACCTGGAATAACGTGTTTTAGCGCTTGCGGTAAAATAATGAAACTCATTGATTTCCAATAATTTAACCCTAAAGATGCTGCCGCTTCAAACTGCCCTTTTGGCAAGGCTTGTAAACCGCCGCGTACAACTTCAGCCATATAGGCCGCTGAAAATAATGAAACCCCAACCAAAGCACGTAATAATTTATCTATAGTCATGCCAACTGGCATGAATAATGGTAGCATCACAGAAGCCATAAACAATACCGTAATAAGCGGAACAGCGCGCCATACCTCAATGAACATTATGCTCATGCCTTTAACAATCGGCATTTTTGACTGTCGTCCAAGCGCTAACACAATGCCTAATGGTAATGAGACCACAATGCCAACTAAGCCAATTATTAAAGTAACAGTAAGACCGCCCCACTTGATTGTGGGTACTTCTTCTAATCCAAATACACCGCCAGTAAGCATAAAGAACACAAATACTGGATAGACAACAAAAAACAAAATTGCATTTAGTACTTTATGTGGCAGACCTGGCCACATTAAAGGTACAAGTAAAAGAGTGCCGACAGCAAACACCGCATTGACCCGCCAATAGGTCATGATAGATGCGATAAAGCCTTCTTGTGTTACCCAATAAGCATCTTTTGGAAAAAACCCGTAAATGAAGAAGGTCATTCTTGAATCTATATAAGCCCAACAAGCCCCAGCTCCTTTTGCACGGCAATCTTCAACCGTGACCCCTTCACCCGGCCAAACTGCATTGCCAAAGATGAAATTATATAATGGCGGCAAAATCCACAACAAAAACGCCATTCCTGCGAGAGTCATTATAGTATTTGAGATAGAAGAAAATAGATTTTGCCTCGCCCAACCCACAATACCTTTGCTTGCAATGGGAGCAGGTTGTTCTGGAACTATTTCTTTTCTTATATAAGCAAGATATTTTTTAGCCATAATTCTTCTCCCTATCTCTCAACCATCGCAACGCGAGCATTATACCAATTCATAAATGCAGAAGTTACAAGCGATAAAATGAGATAAACCATCATAGTAATAAACACAATTTCAACGGCTCGACCAGTTTGATTTAATGTAGTTAGCATAAATACGCTAACAAGATCTGGGTAACCAATAGCCGCCGCAAGTGAAGAGTTTTTAGTTAGGTTCAAGAACTGTGAAGTTAATGGTGGAATAATAACCCGCATAGCCTGTGGAATAATAACAAGGCGTAACCTGTCACCATCTTTAAGACCAAGTGATTGCGCAGCTTCTGTTTGTCCCTTATCAACAGCAGCAATACCAGAGCGAACTATCTCAGCAATAAAGGCGGCAGTATAAAGCACAAGTCCTAACAACAAAGCCATGAATTCTGAAGGCAATGATAGACCGCCTTTATAGTTGAACCCTTGTAATGTAGGCATTTCAAACGCTAGGTTAGCGCCAGATACTAGCCAGACTATTGCTGGTAAACCTACAAGCAAACCAATTGATGACCAAAATACTGGAAACCTATTCCCTGTTTGCTCAAGTCGCTTCTTTGCCCAATATTTTAAGGCAAAGGCACCTGCAACAGCGATTAAAAAAGTAATTATCACCCAATTAAATGTAGCATCTGGCATTGGCTTTGGAATATAAAGGCCGCGATTATTGAGAACAAAAGCACCAAACCATTCAAGGCTATTTTTTACGCCTGGCAAGGTTTTAAGAAGAACAGTGTACCATAAGAATAGTTGCAGCAATAGCGGAACATTGCGTAATATTTCAACATATACCATAGCTAATTTGGCAATAATCCAGTTATTGGACAGACGAGCAATGCCAAGAATAAAACCTAAAATTGCTGCAAGAAATATACCAATTACCGAGACCAAAAGAGTGTTGAGCATGCCAACAACAAATGCTTCCCAATAATAAGAAGCACGGTCATAAGGAATGAGTGTGAAAAAGATATCAAAGCCTGAAGCTTGGAAAAAGAAATCAAAGCCTGTGGATTTATTTTGTGCGGCAAGGTTAGCGGCGGTGTTTTTGGCAACTACATATACAAATGCTATTACGACAGCCATCACAACGAACTGATAAAACAGACCCCGAACCTTAGGATCGTTAATAAATGATGGTTTTGGCGCCGATTTTTGCGAACGTTTCAGGTCAGCCATGGAACCCCCTCAATTTTTCCAAGAGCAAATATATTAGGCTATTAAGCCTCGAAATATAAAAGTAAAAACTCGGCGCTTCAAAGGAAGCGCCGAGCATAAGCTAAATAAGTTTAGCGGATTGGTGGTGCGTACTGAAGACCGCCATTTGTCCAAAGTGCGTTTACACCACGTTCAAGAGCAAGTGGAGTATTTACACCAACATGACGTTCAAAGATTTCGCCATAGTTACCTACATGCTTAACGATTTGGTAAGCCCAGTCTTTTGTAAGACCCATTGGTGCACCAAAATCACCTTCAACGCCAAGAAGACGCTTAACTGAAGGATTGTCTGAACCAAGCATTTCGTCAACATTTGCAGATGTAATACCAAGTTCTTCAGCATTTACAAGTGCGAAATATGTCCAACGAGCAATGTTAAACCATGTGTCGTCACCTTGACGAACCACTGGAGCTAGAGGCTCTTTTGAAATAACTTCGTTAAGGATTATGTGCTCTGAGGAGTCTGCAAATTTTGAACGGTTAGCAGCAAGACCAGAAACGTCTGTTGTGTAAACGTCACAACGTCCATCTTCATAGGCTTTAACAACTTCATCACGATCAACAAAAACAATCGGATTATATTCTAGATTGTTAGCTGAAAAATAATCAGCAGCGTTTAGCTCAGTTGTTGTACCAGTTTGAATACAAACTGCAGCACCTGAAAGTTCTTTAGGTGATGTAATGCCTGATGATTTGCGAACCATGAAGCCTTGTCCATCATAGAACATTGTACCAGTAAAGTTCATACCAAGTTGTGTATCACGGCTCATTGTCCATGTAGTAACACGTGAAAGCAGGTCAACTTCGCCAGAAGACATAGCAGCAAAGCGCTCTGCTGAATTTAATGGTGTGTAACGAACAGCATCTGGATCGTTAAAAATTGCAGAAGCAAGAGCTTTACAATAATCAACGTCAAGACCAGCCCAGTTATTGTCTGCATCTGGAAGAGCAAAGCCTGGAATGCCAGTTGTAACACCACACTGAATATAACCCTTAGCTACTACGTCTTCTAACGTACCAGCCATTGCTGTTGACGCCATAAGACCCATTGCAGCTGAAAGAGCAATAGTTACAATTTTATTTTTCATATTTAGTTTCCTATCCCTATTAAAACCCGAGAGTGCGCAAATTATTTTACCACCCTCAATAAGTTACCGTCCGCATTAATTACAGTATCGGTGTTTGTACAAAACTCCATAATGGGGCGCTAGGTCAAGAGCTTATTTTTATTTCTTGCCATTTTTTGTGCTTTTTCTATAAAAGAGTTATATTGAAGTTCTAACCATGAGAGAATTTTATGAAAAAGAAACATAATAAAAATAGCAAAAAAATTAAAACACTGCTCTCTCACACTGGGCGACATTCATCTGAACATTTTGGATTAGTAAATGTTCCTGTTTCACGAGGCTCAACAATTTTGTTTGAGACTCTTGAAAAATTAGAAAATCATAGCCAGCGATATGCTTATGGGCGTACGGGCAACCCTTCAACGGATAGTGTTGAGCAAATAGTTACTCAACTAGAAAACGCAGCAGGAACAGTACTTACACCCTCAGGACTTAGCGCAATCTCTCTTGCGTTGCTTAGTTGCCTTGAGGCGGGGAATGAGATTCTTGTCGCTGATTGTGTTTATGATCCAACACGAAAATTTTGTAATAAAATACTTTCAAAACTAGGTATTAGCACTAGATATTTTGACCCTAATATTGGCAGTCAAATTGAGACATTAATCACAGAAAAAACTAAAGTAATATTTTTAGAAAGTCCGGGCTCTTTAACTTTTGAATTACAGGATTTACCATTAATTGCAAAAGTTGCTAAAAAACATGATATTTCAATTTTAATTGATAATTCTTGGGCAACTCCATTATTTTATCGCCCATTAGAGCTTGGCGCTGATATAGTTATTCATGCAGCCACCAAAATGTTTGTTGGTCATTCCGATGTAATGGGGGGCACAATTTCAGCAAATGAAACTCATTGGGAACGAATTAAAGAAACACATTATTTAACTGGAACTTGCATGTCACCTGACGATGCGTTCTTGGTTGCGCGGGGATTGCGAACTCTTGATATTCGTATGCAGGCGCAAATGCAAAGTGCTATTGAATTAGCTACATGGCTAGAAAAGCAAGAAGTAGTAAAAAAAGTTTTGCACCCTGCCCTGCCATCGCACCCTAACCATGCTATTTTTAGGCGAGATTTTTCTGGTTCTGGCTCGGTCTTTTCTATTGTTCTTAAAGAAGCGCCAAATAAAGCAATGGCTGCTTTGGTTGACAATCTTGATTTATTTGGCATGGGATATTCTTGGGGTGGATATGAAAGCCTTGTGTTGCCAGCTAAGCCAGAAAAAATCCGCACTGCTATTAAATGGAACGAAACGGGTAATTTATTACGTATTCATGTTGGGTTAGAAGATATTGAGGATTTGAGAAAAGATTTATTGGCTGGTTTGGAGCGGTATAAGAAGGAGATGTGATTTTTTCTTCTTTATGCTTGCCGCCTATTTATCCTTGCCGCCGTTGGTCGCTCCCGCTCCCGACCCCGGCACCCCCGCCGTTTATTCTTTTTCCATACCTATACTGATAAGTCTGGATTGCTCAATATAATTGATGTAGCAAAATCAACGAATTTAATGCGAGATCCAACCTTTTTTCACAAAGAAATTGCGCACTGCATAAGCGCCAAAAGCGCCGAGTATGAACCCACCAAAAACATCTGTTGGAAAATGCACCCCAACCATTATGCGAGATAGTGCAACCAAAATAGCGCCAACAAGAAATATCGAACTAAAGCGTGGCAATAAAAATGTAAGAACTACAAATAGCGCAAAGATTGTTGTTGCATCACCCTATGGAAAAGATTGAAAAGTCCAACCGCTAAATGGCTGAAAGTGTAAAATACCATATTCTTCAAAATTAGTTGGCCTTGCACGCCCTAATGAGCGTTTTATTAGGCTGGCGGCAATGCCTGGAATTGCAACTAAAGCGTGGCAATAAAAATGAATAGATAAAAACTAAATGGGCTTTTTGTTTGATTTTAGAAAAGGTTTTAAGTTTTGAGCCAATTAAACCAATTATTGTTCCCAACAATGTTGAAATTAATATCCAATCAGAATTGCCCGCACGAGTAATTATCTTAAAAGGCGCTATTATTTGTTCTGGCAAGCCATCAACACCTACAGTAACAAAGCCATCAATCAATAATAAAAGAGCTAGAATCAATATTGCGGCACCAATAAAATATGGAGAATTTGATCTATTAAATCCAAATGGCCAGAGCGATTGTTCATTTTTCATAAAGTATGATGTGCATTTTTTTATCTTTTAGGTCAAATAATTTATTTATGATAATTTCACTCTTGCTCTTAGTGAAAAGAATGTGTAGTTCATGCGTGCGCTTAAATCGGTTTCGGGGTATAGCTCAGCTTGGTAGAGCACTGGTTTTGGGAACCAGGGGTCGCATGTTCGAATCCTGCTGCCCCGACCATTTAAGCGCAAAAATTAGGAGAAGCTTATGAGTGCAAGGATTTATCGACCCTCCCCAAACCCAATGCAATCTGGCAAGGGCAATAGCAATGTTTGGATTTTGGAATTTGACCCTGCTACAAAGCGTGAGATTGAACCGCTTATGGGTTATAGTTCGACTTCTGATATGCAATCACAAGTCCAGCTATCTTTTGAAAGCAGAGAGCACGCTGAAACCTATGCAAAAAAACAGGGCTTAGATTATCGAGTGGAAGTTGAGCATATTGCTACACCAAAGCGTGTTTCCTATCCTGAGAATTTTAGCTCTACCAGAAAAACTCCTTGGACGCATTAGTTTTTGTTCGTCATTGCGAATATGTAATATTAAAACTGGGCATGAGTAGATTGATCTTGTTTCCCCTATTCACAAAAAAACAAGACTGTCAGTTGAATTCACCATCACTTATAATGCAAAAAACCTACTATGGGAGTTGTAAGTTAGTGACAAAAGAGCTGCTTGCTCTTAAGCTTAGCAACATCATTTTACCCTAAATAATAACATAGCTTCCAATTAATTACAGCTGTTAACAAATTAGAATCATTTTAATGTAATTATAGCGTTTCTACTTAGTAAATAGAAGTTAGATGAATAACATCAAGGTCTAAAATAAGATGTTACTATTCTTAAAATGCATATCTGGAGGAAATTATGACTTTATCACGATTTACAACTATTGCTGGCATATTAATGATTATGCTAGTTGCTATAGCATCCTCTTATATAGGGTTTAGCAATACTAAGTCTGAAAGACACATTTCTAACATTCTGGACCAAGCCGTAAGCGTTTCTAATACGGTGCGTGATTTAGATGAAGTGATGCGTAACTTACAATTAGATGTTGTGCAAACTCAGCAATGGTTGACAGACATTTCGGCAACTCGAGCGCTAGATGGGCTAGACGATGGGTTTGCCGAGGCTGAAACATTCGCACAGCGGTTTCCAGATGATATTTCTCTAGCAAAAGAATTAGCTCGGAAAAATAACCTCCCAGAATTATTAACTGCTCTTAATGAGGTTGAAAGTGCCTATCCTGCTTTTTATGAAGCGGGAAAGAAAATGGCGCAAGCATATATTGATGGTGGTCCCGAATTAGGAAATCAATATATGTCCGCTTTTGATGAAACCGCCGCTAAACTTGGTAGCGCAGTTGAAATAATGCTCGAACAATCACAAGCAGGAATAGAAAATAATATCTCCCAATTATATCTTTCATATGATGAGGTAAACAGCCTTAATTTTCAAACATTTATGGTTATAATAATTTCTAGTGCGATTATTATGTTAACAATCGCTAGCTTTGTGATATTTATGGTAATGTTTGTTCTAAGGCGTTTTTCTACTCTTACAAATTGTATTTTTGATCTTACTAACTCTAAATCTGATGTAGAAATTCCTTCCCAAAAATATTGGGTTGAATTGGTGCAAATGTCTCAAGCAATAACAATGTTTAGAGATAATAATTCTAAAATTATTTCTATGAATGCTGATCAAGCCAAAATGCAACAAACGCTGGAGTCTAGGTCAAATAATATAGAAAGAATGACAAAAGCATTAAACCAAGTTACTGCGGCGGCAACTAGGGGTGATTTTTCTGTTCTTATTAAAGAGCGATTTGAGGATGAAGATCTTTTAAGCGTAACAAACAATATGAATCAAATGTTAGAAAACCTCAACAGAGGTATTGGTGAAACAGGTGAAGTTCTAGCCGCCCTTGCACAAACCGATTTAACATTGCGTGTAAATGGTGAATATGAGGGCGCATTTGATAAGTTAAAAAGCGATACTAACATGGTTGCAGATCGCCTCACAGAAATTGTTGGTCAATTACAAAGCACATCTGGCGGACTT
>Ga0256834_1002758_pt1 | contig 10852 bp, 15 predicted proteins | sample 4281140metaG_FD_190536 | JGI IMG/M metagenome (GOLD analysis project Ga0256834, IMG submission 190536) | Hydrothermal vent microbial communities from East Pacific Rise, Pacific Ocean - 4281-140 | ecosystem: Environmental > Aquatic > Marine > Hydrothermal vents | place: Pacific Ocean: East... | reverse complement strand
GTATGCTCCACAAGCACCAGACCCGTATGTTGTGTATGCAAGTGGCAAGCCAAGTACGGCTCTTACATGGAGTGCAAACTGACTTTGACTCTGTGTGATGAGTGTGACCATGCCTGTGTCATGTGGACGAGGGCTAAGTTCGGAGAAGTAAACCTCTTCACATTTAACGAAGAACTCCACTCCAAAGATACCTCTACCACCTAGCCCATCTGTTACCGTTTTAGCAATGTCTTTGGCTTTTTGTAGTGCTGTATCACTCATCTTCATGGGCTGCCATGAGAGAATGAAATCGCCATCTTTTTGCACATGACCTATAGCATCACAAAATACTGTACCTGTTTCATTACGTACAGTCAGTAGGGTAATCTCATAATCAAAAGGTACAAACTCTTCTACTATAAGCTCAGATGCATCGCCACGAGCCTCTTTGGCTACTTCCCATGACTTCTCTATGTCATCAGCAGTTTTTGCGATGCTTTGCCCGTGACCAGAAGAACTCATAACAGGCTTTATAACACAAGGAAACTCTATGCGTTCAGCCGCAGATTTTAGCCCTTCTAGTGTAGTGACAAATTCATAGTTAGATGTTTTAAGTCCTAGTTCTTCCGCAGCAAAAACACGAATGTTTTTACGGTTCATGGTTTTGTTGACCGCTTCAGCATTAGGGATGACATGAAAACCACGTTTTTCTGCCTCAAAGAGTGCAGAGATGCTGATGGCTTCTACCTCTGGCAAGATGTAGCTAGGTTTCTCTTTTTCGATGACCCCAAGAACTGCTGCTTCATCTTTCATGTCGATAACGTAAGACTTGTTAGCCACTAGGTGTGCAGGTGCATTTGAATACTTGTCTACGGCTACGACTTCTATGCCAAGACGTTGTGCTTCTATGGCAACTTCTTTGCCTAGTTCACCAGAGCCAAGGAGTAAAATTTTAGTAGCATGTGGTTGTAGAGGAGTTGTAAATCTCATGGGTTTTTCCTTTGGAAATAGTTGGTGTTATTTTAGCAGAATATTGGGTAATTTGGGATGAGTTTGTTGAAAAATGAGTTTATGCCTTTGTAACTTTTTAACATCTACTGCTAAAAATATTTTTAGTAATAATGGTGCAAATAGAGATAGTTTGTAGGGTTAAAGTTGCTCTATAAGTTCTTGAATACTCTTTTTTAGAGGAACTAAGTGCAGGGTAATAATACTCCAAATCTCATCAGCATCAATACCAAAATAGTCATGAGCGATAATATTTCTAAAATTTTTTATTTTTTGCCAAGGGATAGAGCTATGTGTTGTTTTGTACTCTTCATCCAGTCGAGAGATGAGTTCACCAATAACCATAAACTGCATCATCGTAGCATCAAAACTTTTCGCATCGTGGTAGAAATCTTCTCCATTGTTAAAATCACTAGAGTAGATTTCAATCTTTTCAATAGCTTCTACAAAGGAGCGTAAGTTAAACTCTATCTTACTTCTATTAGACATAGATGGTATCTTTAAGTATATGGGCTTTAGCAAAGGGTTTAAGATACTTCTCTCTAGCCAAGTCCACCGAGCGATTAAACTGTTCTGAGAGATAGGTTTTAAGGGCTGCTTTGAGACTATAGACATCTTCAATGTTGTCATGAAAATCAAAAATAATATCTACATCACTCTCGTTGGTTGATTCGCCACGAGCAAATGACCCAAAGAGTCCAATTTTACTAAGATGATAGGTCGATAGTAGTTCTTTTTTATTTTCACGTAAAAAGTGAAGTATCTCTTCTTTTGTATTCATGGTTTCATTTTAGCATAAGATGGTTAATTTTTCACTATTCACTATTCACTATTCACTATTCACTATTCACTAAGAACGTCTCTCTCCAACTTCTCCAATGCCTCATAATTCTCTTTGGACTTTTTAACAGCCTTAGGGGAGGCGAAGCCCAGCATGATGATTTTATAGAGTTTTAGTCAAAAGATTATAAAAATCCTATTAATATAGTATAAATTTAACTATTATAATAGTATAATTAATAAAATATTTAAAAAAGGCAACCATTAATGTATGAGCGAAGTATTACACCTATTCTTGACACAGCTCTAAAAATCTCACCCATTGTACTGCTCAAAGGGGCAAGACAAGTAGGCAAATCAACCCTTGCCATGCAGAAAAATCAAAACTACATTCTCCTTGATGATGTCTCAACTCGAATCAATGCCAAAGATGACCCTAATCATTTTGTGGAGACCCTAGCAAAACCTGTGACCATTGATGAGATTCAAAAAGTACCTGAGCTTTTGGAGTCTTTTAAAATCTATATTGACAAACATCGAAACAATGGAGATTTTCTTATAACAGGCAGTGCCAATATTTTGAATATGAAAGCAACCCAAGATACCCTAGCAGGACGAATTATAGAGATAGACCTCTACCCTTTTAGTCTAAAAGAGAAAGGCAATAAAGCTCATGAAAATATTATAGATAAGCTTTTTTCTCATGATTTTACCTTTGAAAAAAAGCAGACTAATAAGATGATAGAGGAGATATTAAAAGGGGGTTATCCTGATGTGCAAAATCTATCAACACCTTTAGAGAAGAAGCTTTGGTTTAGCTCTTATGTGAGTACATACATTGAAAGAGATGCTAGAGACTTGGGAGAGTTTCGTGATATAGATAGCTTTTATAGGTTTGTCAATATCTTAGCCCCTCGTAGTACCACTCTGCTCAATAAATCCAAAATAGCCAAAGAGGTTGGCATACGTGTTGAGACGGTTGAGAATTATTTGGTCATTTTGCAACAGACCTTTCAGCTACAACTACTGCGACCATTCTTTGACAATATAGGAAAACAGTTTGTTAAATCTTCTAAAACCTTTCTAAATGATACAGGCTTAATGAGCTATTTTTTAGGCGTTTATACCCTAGAGCAGTTTGAGTCTTCAGCTTACAAAGGGGCGTTGGTAGAGACTTTCGTTTTTAATGAACTCTCTAAGCATCTCGCTTTTAGCATGGATGATACGAAGATATATCACTATCTTACCAGTGATAAAAAAGAGATAGATTTTATACTTCAACGTAATGATAAAATCATAGCTGTAGAGGTCAAATCCTCTTCTAAAGTAGGTAAAGATGATTTTAGGCATATTATGGATTATCAGAAAAAATCCTCTAAAGATGTTTTTGGAATTGTTTTTTATATGGGTGAAAATATTTTACATATCAATGAAAAGTGTGTGGCTTTGCCGTTGGGTTTTTGGGGGTAGGTGTGACACTTGATGAAAGAGTTTATAATGTTAATTTTTGTATTGTTTTTGTATTTTTTGTTTTATTAGAGGATTGTAAATTAGAAATAGTGTATTCAATATCTTCAATCATCTCTAAGATGAATTCAAGTCTTGAGATGTCAGAAAGTTTAGACACGCTGTAAGTCTTTCATAATATATTTTGCAGCAATATCTACATCTATACCAAATAGATTTTTTAGTTCTTGCTTAATAGAAGCTAATCTAGCAAAGGCATCAAACCCTTGATAACTAGTAATAAATTTGTCATCAAGTTCATAGAGAATATCTATATCACTCTCTTTGCTTGCTTCATTGCGAGCATAAGAGCCAAAAATACCAACAATATTAAATCTTTCTATTGCATACTTTTGTTTGGCATGTTTGAGTAGTGTCATAATATCATTTGGCATGGTGATTCCTTTTTTAATAATTATAACATAAAAGGGTAAAGTGTAAAAGTTAGATAATCTGTAATGAGTTTGGAAATGTTTATAAGGTTTTAGTAAATAGTGTAGGGTGAGTAGCAGAGCAAAAGCTCTGCTTTAGACTCATTAGAGTCTTGACTCGTATCTTCTAAGCATGAAGAGTTTTTTAAGGATTTTCTTGCGAGTTGCAATTTTCTCTTTTTTGTTCTTCTCAGTTTGCGTTTCATATGTTTGTCTAGCTCTTGCTTCAGTAACGATTAGGTTTCTGTCACATTGTCTTTTGAACTTTCTGTACGCGTCGTCGAACGAATCACGTGAAGTTAATTTAATTCCTGGCATAAAAAAGCACCCCCTTCCTATTGGAAATTTTCAGACTATTGTAAGTGTCCAAATATCAATAAAGTGGAGAATTATATCCAAAGTTTTTAAATTTGTGATAAAATTATCTTAAGAGAAGGAGTGGGTTATGCAAAAAGTTTACAAAGAGTGTTATGCTTTAGACAAACAATGTTACGAAGACTATGGTCTGACAGAAGACATACTCATGGAACATGCAGCTTTTGGCATGGCAAACTATATACGTAAACACTTTAGGAAAGAAGCATCTGTACTCATAGTAGTAGGGGTGGGAAACAATGGTGCAGATGGCATCGTCTTAGCACGTCAACTTTATGGAGACTATGATGTGAGACTCTACATCCCCTTTGGTGTGAAGTCGGGTATGGCAAAGGTGCAGTTAGACAGAGCTGTACGTGTAGGGGTAAAAGAAGTAACATTCATTGAAGATGCAGAGGTAGTAGTAGATGCACTTTTAGGTGCAGGACTGAATAAACCTTTAGATGAAAAGACGCAACACATCATCCAGCAATTAAATAGTTTTTCTGGGCATAAACTAGCGTGTGACATACCTACAGGAGTGAGTGACACAGGACTTTTTCCTATCTCGTTTATGGCTGATGTTACAGTGGCAATGGGTGCTAGAACAGAGGCACTCTACCTTGATGAAAACAAAGATGCAGTAGGAAACATAATCTGTGTAGACTTGGGTGTGAGTAGTGAAGTCTATACTCAAAAAAGTCAGACCTATGTACTGGAAGAAAAGGATGTTAAACTTCCCTCACGCACCAAACAAAACAGCCATAAAGGAAACTTTGGACACGCAGCGGTGTTTTGTGGAGAGAAAGAGGGGGCAGGTATCATCGCAGGGATGGCAAGTGCTAGCTTTGGTGCAGGGCTTAGTACTCTTGTAGTTCATGAGAAAGTAAATCCACCACCTTACCTCATGCACTCCACTGTAGTACCTGATAATGCTTCTGCACTCGCCATAGGCATGGGTTTAGGGGGCTATTTTGAACAGGAGTTTTTACAGAAGTATGTACTAAACTCTCATCTCCCCATAGTCCTTGATGCAGATGCATTTTTGAGTTCAGAGCTTTTGTCTGTACTAGAACAAAAAGACAGAGAGATAGTCCTCACCCCACACCCAAAAGAGTTTGTCATACTGTGGAAGCTTTTGACAGGAGAACAGCTAACAGTTACAGAAGTACAAGCAAAACGCTTTGACATGGTACGCATGTTTAATACCAAATATCCACACGTCACGCTACTACTCAAAGGTGCAAATACACTCATCATGCAAGAAGAAGAACTTTACATTAACCCTCTTGGATGTTCTAAACTAAGTAAAGGTGGCTCTGGAGATGTACTCTCTGGACTCATAGTCTCACTACTAGCACAAGGCTACACAGGACTAGAATCTGCCATACAAGGATCACTTGCTTTGGTGATGGCTGCAAACCATTATGAGGGGGCATCGTATACGATGTTGCCTACGGATATTATAAATGAAGTAGGTAAGTTGGAGAAAATGTAGGGTCGATATAACCCTTCATTAGATACAATGCCGTTATGAAAAAAATAGCCGTTCTTTTTAGTGGTAAAGGTACAAACTTTGCCCACATTGTTAAGACTTTACACAAAAAAGAGTGTGAGGTGGTTTTTGCTTTAACCAATAACCCTGATGCAGAGGGTATCGTCATTGCACAAGAACATGGTATCGCGTATGGTGTAGTTGAACCAAAAAATTTTCATTCACGTGAAACTTATGATGAAGTGATAGTTGAAATGCTAAAACGTTATACTCCCGATTTGACGGTCCTTGCAGGGTTTATGCGTATTTTGACACCTATATTTACAGAACAAATAAAAGCGATTAATTTACACCCTTCGCTACTGCCTAGACACAAAGGTTTAAATGCCATAGAAAAATCATATGAAGATGAACATTTTGAAGGTGGGGTGAGTGTGCATTATGTGAGTTCTGAACTTGACGGTGGTGAGGTGCTAGTACAAAAGAGACTCCTAAAAGAAAAGTTGAGTTTTGAGGATTATGACAGTGCCATTCGTGCTTTAGAAAAAGAGGCTTTAGTTGAAGCAATAAATAGAGTACTAAAGGAGAAATAATATGGAAAAATACAATGATAAACAAAATGCACAAGGTGTGTACATTATTTTTGTGGTGGTGCAGATGATACTTTTGGCACTTATGTACACCATATTTTATGCCACATTTAGAGCTACACAGCTTTCAGTAGAAAAATATGATCTCAATATATTTATAGCATTTGCACCTACTATTTTAGGGTTTATCGCAGTACCTGTGTTACTTTACCGAACTAGAAAAATGTTTTTACAAGGGCGTATGATGGTGGCTATCTTGTGGATGATGGCACTGTTGTCTATATTTTTAGTAGGTATTATGATACATGTAAGTAACATAAGTGGTGTTTCTTGATACACCTTTTTCCCAAGAAACATCAAAAAATTCTCAAACTTTCTATTCCTGCGGTGATTAACTCTCTATTAGATATGTTACAAGTCATTACAGACCTCATTATGGTGGGGCGTATTTCTGCTTTTGCGGTGGCAGCTGTAGGTTTGGGATTACAGTCACTTACTTTTGTGTTTGCTGTGCTGACGCTACTTCATGTAGGTACTTCTGCTTTGTTAGCACGTTTTGTGGGTGCAGGGCAGATGAAACGTGCTTCTTCGGGGTTATCAACTTTACTTCGTTTTGCATTCTTTTTGTCTTTTCCTATGATGTTATTATGGTATGTTTTGTCCTCTTATGTCTATGTATGGTTTGGTACAGCAACTGAAGTAGTAGCTTTGGGAGAAGACTATGTACAAATGCTTACACTTATGCTTCCTTTTGTGTTTGTTAAGCTTGTATTTGTTACAGCACTCAATGCCTCAGGTGATACCAAAACACCTATGTATGTAAAGATAGGTTCTATCATACTCAATGTGTTTTTAAATTGGCTCTTTATTTTTGGTAATCTTGGCTTCCCAGAGCTTGGTGTCATGGGTGCTGCTGTAGGTACAGTCATTGTTAATATACTTGAAACACTGATATACACTTGGCTTTATAGCAAAGGTAAAATGACGTATATCCCTATGTGGCACTACTCTAAGTCGCTGTTACGGAGGGCTTTAAAAGTAGGAATACCTGCCTCTTTTGAGCGTACATTAACCTTTGGTTCTTTTATGTTGTTTACTGTTATCATCGCGAACTATGGTACAGAAGTTTTAGCAGGGTATCAGATTGGGTTACGTGTGGAAGGTTTGGCATTTATGCCAGGTATCGGCTTTACCATTGCGGCGATGGCACTTATGGGACAAGGACTAGGTGCGAAGAAACCTCTACAAGCTAGAGAAGACGTACTACTCGTACTCAAGTACACCATAGGCTTTATGTTTTTTCTCTCCTTTTTTATGGTTTTTATACCAGAAAAAATAGTCTGGCTTTTCACGGATGATACACAAACCATAAAAGAAGCTAGTCTCTACTTACGCATTGTAGGTCTCTCACAAATACCACTTGCATTTAACTTCGTTCTCTCAGGAGCATTACGTGGAGCAGGAGATACCAAAAGAACGTTAAAGATAAGTCTTGTTTCTCTATGGTTTGTGCGTATTATCCCTGCGTTTTTACTTTCGTGGTATTTTGAGAATATCATGTTCGTGTATTTTGCAATGATTACAGATACTTTTGTGAAAGCTGTATGGTTATGGAAGACATTTGATAAGGGTGAGTGGATGAAGATAAAGGTTTAATCCACCATCTTCCTAACATCTAAAAAACTACCACTTTCATAGTTAAGAAGTTTTGGAAATGTTTGTATGAGGAGTGTTGCTGCCTCTTTCACTGTTTGTATATGCCCTTCTTTGAGTCTTTTAGCCGAAGGAAATAGTGTATCGTCTACATCTTCTATGATGTGTCGCACCATGGGTGTTTCTATGACACCAGGAGCCAGTGCCGTAAAGTGAATGTTCGGTAACTCTTTGGCGTAGACATTCAGAAGCATGTTCAGCCCAGACTTTGAGAGAGAGTAGGCTCCCCATCCTTTTGAACCATTAACTGCTGCACCTGAGCTCATAGCGACTACTTGTGTGACGCTTGCAAATTCACTTAGTGTGTCTATGAGTTCTTTGTTTGCCCAGACGTTAAGTTCCATTACTTCTTTGATTTGTGAGAGTTTTGTTTTCTCTAGGGTTTGAATGTTACCTAAAATACCAGCATTTAGGATGGCTATTTCAAAGTGATGTTTTTTTATGAAGTTTTGAGTAGTCTCTTTTAACTTTGACGTTTGTGCCATATCGTAAGTAAAAAAGAAAAAATGTGGATGTGTTTTTAGGTTTTTAGGACAATGTCGACCTATGGCATGTACCGCATACCCTAGCTCAATATACGCATGTGCTAAGGCTCTTCCAAGACCAGAACCTACACCCGTAATAAGTATATTTTTCATATTTTCATCTTTTGACATTTTTTTGAATACTCTATGATATAATTATATCCAAAATAGCACACAGGAGATATCCATGAGTAAAGAAATTAAAGAAGTTAAAACAGCAGAACAGAGAATAGATCGTATTTATAAGTTAGCAATGGAACATTTTGGAGAAGTACGTTTTGTTGGTATTAAAAAGCACAAAAAAGAAGTATGGGTAGCAAAGGTACAATTTGATGAATTTGGTTCACTTATTGCTGAAGGTAAAAACTCTATTGATGCACTCAAAAAACTTAGAAGTAGACTGAACAAAATTATTGACCGTTACAATATGGTGTAGATGCTGTGAAAAAAAATATTATTCTTATAGGTTTTATGGGAGTAGGTAAAGGCACTACTGCACGGGCCTTTGCTAAAAAGTATGGCATCTATAACATAGATACCGATGACCTTATAGAGTCTAAAGAGAATAAAGAAGTAAAGAAAATCTTTGAAAAAAAAGGTGAAGTTTACTTTAGAGAACAAGAACAAGCCACAGCAGACTGGATAGAAGTATCTGTACAAGGTACGTTCATCTCTTGTGGTGGTGGATTTTATAAGGTGAATAACCTTAAAAAACTAGGTACAGTGGTACTTTTAGATGCCTCTTTTGAGTGGATACATAAGCGTTTAAAAACAGCGAAAAATTCTAAAGAAAAACTAGAAAAACGTCCACTATTTTCTGATGAGAAAAAGGCTAAAGCACTTTATAAAGAACGTAAAAAGGCTTATAAAAAATTGGCTGATGTGGTGGTAGATGTGGAAAATCTTACGCTTGATGAGCAGGTAGATTTTATTGCTAAGAAATGTAAGGTTTAGATTTTTGTATTTCATTGTGGTGGTCGGCTAAAGCCAACCATATATTATTGGTTCTTTTCCTAATACTCCAATCCCTTAAAGATAGTAGATAGTAAAGCTTCCAGATACAGATTTTATTTAAATAAACTTTCTATTTGTATATTTAAAACCTTTGCTATTTTTGCTATATGGCGTATATTGAAATGATGATTTTTCTTTCGTAGCTCAGCACGACCCAAATAAGCTCTACCACTCATGCCTATGTCAAGAGCTAACTGCATTTGAGTAAAACCTTTTTCTTCACGGTATTTTTTGACATTAGCAGATACAGTGTCAAGTACTTGTTCACTGTAAATTTCTAAATCTTCTGTCTGCAAAATATAAATCCTAACGATATATGTATCAACGATATATATAACGTTTAGTGCGAAGAATTAAGTTTCTTTTTCTATTTTTAAGTTACATAAAGGAAAGAATATGAAAAAATTAATCAGTTTAATATTGATGTTTTTAGTGGTATCTGAACTTAATGCTGTATCAACCGATGAATACGGTAGAGATGTATATGGACATGAGAGAGATGGAGGGCATACCGTTTCTAAGCATATTAATAAATCATATGATTCATTAAGAGCAAGATGTAAAGGTAGACAATCTAGTAAGTATTATACATCATATATGAGAGATAGTGATGCATCCCTTACTTTTAAGGGCGATGATTAGGAAAAAAGTAAATAGAGATAGAATAAACGAATTTAAAAGACAAGATGGAAGAAGCAGAAGTAGACTAGAGCCTAGTCGAATGGTACGAGAATTTTCATTTATTTTTGGTATGCAAGGACTAGGATATGGTATTGATTGTATGAATCTTGGAAAGAAAATAAAACAGCGTTGGTGGTTTGGGACATATTATATAAATGCTGATGAGGTTAATTATTTGAAAACAGCTACAGCTACATTAGGATATAATTACCCTAAAAAAAGATGGTATATACAGACATCATTTCCTGTTAAAAATAGATAGGTGATATATGAAAATATATATGATAGGGTTAAGTTTTGTATTGATTGTTGCTTATTATATGTTTGATATAAATCAAATAAAATCTCCTAAATTTGAAACGAGTAGTCCTCGTGTATTACAGAAGATAGATAAACCGATATCTTCTATGAAAAATACAAATAAGGAAGTGGACAACATACAATTGGAGCAAATTATGAGTACTAAAGTTGAAGAGCCTGCCGCAACTGAAATGTGGAATTGGCTTATGAAACATGGATTTGAACATCCTGAGAGTATAGAAAGGTTAAATTATTTATTTTTAGTTAATGGTGTTAGTAAGTATTATAAGGAACTCTTAGCTATTCTCAAGACTGAAACCCTATCAATTGATGCAAGAAGTGCAATTATTAGTAGTGTTACGCCCATTCAAAAAATAAGTGCAATTAAAATTCAATAAAAAAAGAGGTTAAGGCTGATAAAGTAAAGTTAAATCAAATACGCCAATAAAGGATTTAACATGAAACAATATCACCACT
>Ga0256834_1002757_pt1 | contig 10854 bp, 21 predicted proteins | sample 4281140metaG_FD_190536 | JGI IMG/M metagenome (GOLD analysis project Ga0256834, IMG submission 190536) | Hydrothermal vent microbial communities from East Pacific Rise, Pacific Ocean - 4281-140 | ecosystem: Environmental > Aquatic > Marine > Hydrothermal vents | place: Pacific Ocean: East... | reverse complement strand
AATGTTACATTAGGTGGGATGATAAAAAGGGTGGAAAACCTCGAAAATCTTTTAAACACCTAGCTAAACCCCACTCCAGCCCAAATGACTCACGGCGAGGATAGCAGATGAGCTGGCATGTGTTCATACCGGATTCATTGCTTGAAGAGAAGGACGATCCCAAGATACGGACGTACAAGGTGGGGCAGATAGCCCGCGCAGCAGCGATATTCGGTGTTGAACACATCTGGATATACCGGGCAGGTGGAAGGGACGGTAAGTTCATAAGAACGGTGCTGGAATACGCTGAGACCCCTCAATACCTCAGGAAGAGGCTGTTTCCCCTGATGCCCGAGTTGAGGTACGCCGGTGTGCTTCCTCCCCTTAGGATCCCAAGCCACAAGCTTAAGGGGGAGCCCAAGATCGGGGAGGTGCGTGAGGGATACGCGTTCAGAAGGGGAAAGAGAACCTACGCTGACATAGGGCTCGATGAGCTGGCTGAAGTCACTCAGAACGACGTTGAGGGCAGGGGAACTTTCCGAGTGGTGTCCGTAAAACCCCTGAAGGTCGTTCCCACCAAGCCGGTTGAGTATTGGGGCTACAGGGTTCACCTGAGCAGGAGACCGCTGGCAAAAACACTTAAAAAGGCGAGGCTTGACGTGGTCATCGCCACGTCCAAGATGGGGGTTGACGTCAGGAGGGCGAAACTCCCTGACCTGAGCGGTGACGTTGGTTTGGTGTTTGGCTCCCCACGCAGGGGAGTGTTTGAGTTGCTTGATGAACCGTACGAGTTCGATGTAACGCTCAACACGTTGCCATCCCAGTGGACTGAGACGGTTCGAACCGAAGAGGCCGTCTTGGCCACCCTCGCAGTATTGAACGTCGTTGGGTATAGAGGAGAGGAGGGATTGAGATGGGAAAGGTTCACAGACCAAGGAGAGGCTCACTCGCCTTCAGCCCAAGGAAAAGGGCGAGGAGCGTGGTCCCGAGAATAAAGAGTTGGCCCAAGGTAGATGAGGTTAGGATGCTAGGTTTCGCAGGGTACAAAGCAGGCATGACGCACGTTCTCATGGTGGACGACAGGCCAGGGCTGACGAAGGGAAAAGAGGTTTTCATGCCGGTTACCGTGGTTGAAACTCCGCCCGTCTTCGTATACGGTATCAGGGCCTACAGGAGAGGCTACCTGGGACTGGAGACCGCCACGGAGGTTTGGTACCACTCGATAAACGAGAACGTTAAGAGGAGGCTTAGGAACCTTCCCAAGAACTACGATGAAGAGGCCTTCAAAGAGAAGCTCGGAAAGCTTGAGGACATGATAGACGAGGGAGAGATAGCCGAGGTCAGGCTTCTCGTTCATACGCAACCATGGCTCATAAAGCTGAAGAAGAAGCCCGAGATAATGGAGTACGCCATCGGAGGAAACGACGTCAAGGCGAAGTTCGAGTACGCCAAGGAGAAGATAGGCGGAGAGTTAAGGGTGATGGACGTTCTCCACGAGGGAGAGCTGCTTGACGTTATAGGGGTCACGAAAGGTAAGGGAACCCAGGGCCCGGTCAAGCGCTGGGGCGTTAAGATACAGTTCCACAAGGCCCAGCGTGCGGGTAAGGGAAGGCACATAGGTAACCTCGGTCCATGGCATCCTCCCAGGGTCATGTGGACGATTCCTCAGGCCGGCCAGATGGGATTTCACAGGAGGACGGAGTTCAACGATAGGCTGATAGCGATAGGTGAGAACGGTAAGCTCAACGTCGGTGGGAACCCGGTTGATATCACGCCAAAGGGAGGGTTCCCGCATTACGGTGTGGTTCGCAGTGACTTCGTATTAATCCAGGGCACCGTTCCGGGTTCGTTCAAGAGGATAGTGAGGGTCAGACCTGCCATAAGGCCGCCTGCCAAGAGACCGCCAGTTGAGAGGGTTCAGATAACTTACCTGAGCAGGGAGTCTAAGCAGTGAGTTTTGGAGGTGATCCTATGCGTGTCAAAGTTTATAACCTCGAAGGAGAAGCCGTTGACGAGATAGAGCTTCCCAAGGTGTTCTCTACTCCTTACAGACCGGACCTGATAAGGAGGGCTGTCATAGCCTCATGGACTCACAGGATCCAGCCTCAGGGAAGGGATCCGATGGCCGGGAAGAGACGCGTGACCGAGAACATCGGTAAGGGACACGGTATGGCCAGGGTTGAGAGGATAAAGACCTCTCCACGTTTTGCCGCCTTCGTCCCGTTCGCACGTGGGGGTAGAAGGACCCACCCACCGAAGGTTGAGAAGATCGTGTGGGAAGACATAAACAAAAAGGAGAAGACGCTGGCCCTTATGAGTGCCATCGCCGCAACCGCCAATTACGACCTCGTTAAACAGAGGGGGCACATCGTTGATGACGTCTTGGGGATACCGCTCGTGGTCGTTGATGACCTCGAAGGTGTGTCAAGAACCCGGGAGACGAGGGAGATATTCAAGAAGCTCGGCGTTTGGAGTGACATCGAGAGGGCCAAGAGGAACAGGAAGATAAGGGCGGGCAAAGGAAAGATGCGTGGGAGGAAGTACAAGAAGGTAAAGGGACCTCTAATCGTCGTGGCTAAGAACGATGGGATAGTTCAGGGTGCTAGAAACCATCCGGGTGTCGACGTGGTCACGGTTCAGAACCTCGGCGTTGAGATGCTTGCACCGGGAACCCACGCCGGAAGGCTGACGATATGGACCAAAGGAGCCATAGAGAAGCTCAAAGAGGACGAACGTTTAAAGAGGTGGTATAGATGAAGTTCGACCCGTATAAGGTTATAGTGAAGCCTGTCGTCACTGAAAAGGCTGTTTCGATGGTGGAGAAAGAGAACAAGCTGACGTTCATAGTCGACAGGAGGGCCACCAAACAGGACATAAAGAGGGCGGTTGAAGAGATGTTCGAGGTTAAGGTTCAGAGGGTTAACGTCCTGATAACCATGAGAGGAGAGAAGAAGGCCTACGTCAAGCTCAAGCCTGAGTACGACGCGAGTGAGGTAGCCGCGAGGATAGGTCTGTTCTGAGGTGATGTGAGATGGGTAAGAGTTTGATACAGCAGAGGAGAGGAAAAGGAAGCACGACGTTTAGGGCCCCATCCCACAGGTACAGAGGGGCCGTGAGGTACGTTCCCCTAAACTACACTAAGGAAGCTACCATAGCCGGGAAGGTCGTTGAGATACTCCATGACCCTGGAAGGACGGCTCCCGTCGCGAGGGTTAGGTTTAACAACGGGATGGAGAAGCTTATAATAGCACCTGAAGGTCTGCTGGTGGGTCAGGAAGTCTACATAGGGCCTGAAGCTCCAATAACGGCTGGAAACTCACTTCCCCTTGCCAAGATACCTGAGGGGACCTACGTCTACGACATAGAGGGACATCCCGGAGACGGGGGTAAGTACGTCCGTGCTGGAGGAACCTACGCCCTGGTCGTAAGCAGGGAAAAGAACAGGGTCATGGTGCAACTCCCAAGCGGTGAGCTCAAGGCGTTTAATCCAAACTGCAGGGCAACCATAGGAGTTGTCGCAGGTGGGGGAAGGCTTGAGAAGCCCATAGTTAAGGCAGGCAAGGCCTACTACATAGCCAAGGCGAGGAACAGGTTCTGGCCTAAGCCGAGGGGTGTCAAGATGAACGCGGTCAACCATCCACACGGTGGTAAGGAACACCACATAGGTAGGCCAAGCACCGTTTCGCGGAGGGCTCCGCCCGGGAGGAAAGTTGGTCACGTGGCCGCGAGAAGAACAGGTAGGAGGAAGTGAGGGGGGTGTTTGAATGGCTAAGAAGGAGTTTAAATATCGTGGTTACCGTCTCGAGGAGCTCCTCAACATGTCTTTGGAGGACTTCTCGAAGTTACTGCCATCGAGACAGAGGAGGAGCCTGAGACGTGGTCTTTCACCTGAGCAGAAGAAACTACTCAGGAAGATAAGACTGGCGAAGAGGGGCAAGTACAACAAGCCGATAAGAACTCACAGCAGGGACATGGTGGTTCTCCCAGAGATGGTCGGTATGACGATTCACGTTCACAACGGCAAGGAGTTCGTGCCCGTCCAGATAAAACCTGAGATGATAGGTCACTACCTCGGAGAGTTTGCACTGACGAGGAAGGTGGTCCAGCACGGCTCACCCGGTGTGGGTGCAACGAGGTCGTCGATGTTCGTGGCGGTTAAGTGAGGTGGTGAGGCATGAGCAAGGGTAGGTTCGCTTACTCCTTCAAAGATTACGATCCCGATAGGATGGCTAGGGCGAGCGGTAGGGACCTGAGGATATCACCGAAGCACAGCATCGAGTTGCTGAGGGAGATCAGGGGGATGAAGTTCAACGACGCTATCCGCTACCTCGATGACGTCATAGCCAAGAGACGCCCAGTACCCATGAAGAGGTTCAACGACAGCCAGGGTCACAAACCTGGAAGAGGATTCGGCCCGGGCAGGTACCCGGTTAAGGTCGCCAAGGCCATAAAGAAGGTGCTCCTCAACGCGAAGAACAACGCAGAACAGAAGGGACTCGACCCAGACAGGCTACGCATAGTCCACGCGGCGGCTCAGAAGGGTCCCGTGTTGAGGGGTTACATACCAAAGGCCTACGGAAGGGCGACCCAGTTCAACGAGGAGACAACGCACGTGGAGATAGTGGTTGAAGAGCGACGATGATCGGAGGTGAAGCGCTTGGCGATTGAGAGATACTTCATAAAGGAAGGAGTTAAGGAGATGCTCATAGATGAGTACCTCGAGAAGGAGCTGAGAAGGGGAGGCTACGGCGGACTGGACATAAAGAAGACCCCTCTTGGCACCAAGGTCATAATATTCGCCGCCAATCCAGGATACGCGATAGGAAGAGGTGGAAGGAGGATAAGGCAGCTCACTAGGGTCCTTGAGTCGAAGTTCGGGCTTGAGAACCCACAACTGGAGGTTGAGGAGATAAAGAACCCCTACCTCAACGCCAAGGTTCAGGCGGTTAGACTTGCACAGGCCCTTGAGAGGGGAATCCACTTCAGAAGGGCCGCCTACTCAGCAATAAGGTCTATAATGAGAAACGGTGCAAGGGGCGTTGAGATAAGGCTCAGTGGGAAGCTCACAGGTGAGAGAGCAAAGAGCGTTCGCTTCTACCAAGGATACCTCGCAAAGGTTGGAAACCCTGCCGAAACTTTGGTCAGCAAAGGTTACGCCCAGGCCCTGCTAAAGTTAGGGGTCATAGGTGTCAAGGTCGCCATAATGCCTCCAGACGCAAAGCTCCCCGATGAGGTTGAGGTGTTGGAGAAGAAGGAGAGCCCGGAGGTGGAGGAGAATGCCCCTGAAACCCAGTGAGATAAGGGATATGAGCATTGATGAGATAGATGAAAAGCTCAAGCAACTCAGGGTAGAACTCGCCAAGGAGAGGGGCATGCTCACCATGGGGACCTCCCTGGAGAACCCCATGGTCATAAGGGATTTGAGGCGTGATATAGCACGCTTGATCACAATAAAGAAGGAGAAGCTTGAGGAGAAAAGGTGAGGTTCGGTGCCTAAGATCGTGAACCCTTTGGATGAGATGCTCTTTAAGGAAGTACTGAAGGAACAGCAGAGGATAAAGGTCTACATAGAGAGGGCTCGGTACGGGAAGCTTAAGACGATAATAGAGGGGATAGACGAGAAGGAGTTTGATTTAGAGGCCATAGCTAAGAAGCTTAAGGGGAAGCTGGCATGCGGAGGAACCGTGAAAAAAGGAAGGATAGAACTGCAGGGAGACCACAGAGACCGAATAAAGAAGTTGCTAGCAGACCTTGGATTTTCAGAGGAGCTCATAGAGGTAGACTAACGAGGAGAAACGTGACGAGACACGAGCTCATAGGCCTCAAAGCAAAGGTTATAAGAGCATCCCATCCAGAGCTGGTCGGCATCGAAGGTTACGTTGTGGACGAGACGAGGAACACGCTCGTGATCATGGGGTCCGGTAGGTCTTGGATCGTTCCCAAGGCCGTCGCCGACTTCGAGTTCGAGCTTGAAGATGGGAGCAGACTGGTGGTGATGGGTGCGAACCTCGTGGGTCGCCCTGAGATGAGACTGAAGGGTAAGAGGTAACATGTTAACGGGTCAAAGGGGTGAGTTTGATGAGGGGAATAGGATTGAGGATCCAGCCTCCCTCCAAAGAGTGTGACGATCCGAAGTGTCCATGGCATGGGCACGTTAAGATACACGGAAGGTACTTCGAGGGAGTGGTTGTGAGTGATAAGGGGAAGAAGACGGTGGTAGTTGAGAGGCAACACTATCACTATCTGAAGAAGTACGAGAGGTATGAGCTTAGAAGGAGCAAGATACATGCCCACAACCCACCGTGCATAGGAGCCAAGGTCGGCGATAGGGTCTTGATAGCCGAGACCAGACCTCTCAGTAAAACCAAGAGCTTCACGGTCGTGGCGATAACCAAGAGGGGAGGTTGAGAGCATGGCCAAGAAGGGTGCTGGTGCAACGAGGGGTATAAGCCCTGTCAGACCAACAAGAGCGCTTCCGGTTGGGGCTTACCTTAAGGTCGCCGATAACAGCGGTGCAAAGGTCATACAGATAATCGGTGTGGTAGGTTACAAGGGAACACGCAGAAGGCTCGCGGCGGCGGGAGTCGGAGACATGGTCATCGCGACGGTTAAGAAGGGCAGGCCAGACATAAGACACCAAGTAGTGCGAGCCGTCATAGTCAGACAACGCAAGGAGTACCGCAGGCTCGACGGGACGCGCGTGAAGTTCGAGGACAACGCGGCCGCTATAGTCACCCCTGAGGGTGTTCCAAGGGGAACCGAGATAAGGGGTGCCATAGCTAGGGAAGCGGCTGAAAGGTGGGTCAGACTGGGTAGCATAGCGAGTATAGTGCTGTGAGGTGGTGATGATGAGGATGGATTCAAAGAAACCGAAGAAGCAGAGGAAGTTCCTCTACAACGCTCCCCTGCATCTAAGACATAAGATGATGAGTGCTCACCTCAGCAAGGAACTGCGTGAGAAGTACGGCTTCAGGAGTATACCCGTGAGGAAGGGAGACAAGGTTAGGATAGTGAGGGGCTCTAAGGATATAGTTGGTAAGGAGGGTAAGATAGCTGAGGTCGATCTCAAACACTACAGGGTTCACGTGGAAGGGGTGACCAGGAAGAAGATAGATGGAACTGAGGTATACAGACCGATTCATCCTTCAAACCTTGTGGTTATAGATCTCGATCTGAGCGATGATATAAGGAAGAAGATAATTGAAAGGAGGTCTAAGTGATGGCGAGAAAAGGCGCCAAGAGGCATTTGAAGAGGCTCGCGTCCCCAACTTCATGGTACGTTGAGAGGAAGGTGTACAAGTGGGCGGTGAGACCGAGGCCCGGCCCCCACAGCCTTGAAACGTCCGTGCCTCTCATATACCTGATAAGGGACTACCTCGGTTACGCGAGAACCGCCCGTGAGGCGAGGAAGATACTCAACGAGGGAAAAGTCCTGGTTGACGGAAAGGTTCGCAGGGACTATAAGTTCCCGGTCGGAATAATGGACGTGGTATCGATACCCGAGACCGGGGAGAACTACCGTGTCCTCCCGAACAGGATAGGGAAGCTCATACTCCATCCGATAAGCAGCGAGGAGGCCTCCATCAAGCCCCTGCGCATAAGGAACAAGAGGATGATCAAGGGAGCCAACATCCAGCTCAACCTTCACGACGGCACCAACCACCTCATACGACTCAACTCTCCTTTGGACCCTCAGAAAGATCGGTTCAAGACGTCGTACACCGTCATCATGAAGGTTCCAGAGAGGACGATAGAGGAGGTCATACCCTTCGAGGTCGGCTCCTACGTGTTCGTCACTCAGGGTAAGAACGTCTTCAGGAGAGGAAAGATAGTAGAGGTCAGGAGCTTTCCCATGGGATGGCCTGATGTCGTCACGATAGAGGACGAGGGCGGAGAGCTGTTTGATACCCTGAAGGAGTACGCCTTCGTTGTTGGAAAGGACAAACCGAGGATATCTCTTCCGTGAGGTGATAGCATGGTTACCGTTAACAAGGACGCCATACTCATGGACTGGGAGGCTCATCCCATGAGGAAGCCCCGCATCTCCAAGGTCACCATCAACATCGGGGTTGGAGAGAGCGGGGAGAGGCTTACAAAGGCCGAGAAGATGCTTGAAAGCCTCGTCGGTCAGAAACCGATAAGGAGGCGCGCGAAGCAGACCAACAGGGACTTCGGCATAAGGCGGGGAGAGCCCATAGCCGTTAAGGTTACCCTCAGGGGAAAGAAAGCGGAGGAAATGCTCAAGAGACTGCTTGCGGCCGTTGACAACAGGTTGAAGGCCGGGAACTTCGATGAGCACGGAAACTTCTGCTTCGGTATAGAGGAGCACATAAACATCCCCGGCGTGGAGTACGATCCCGAGATAGGCATCTTCGGCATGGACGTTTGTGTAACCCTTGAGCGCCCCGGTTTTAGGGTTGCGAAGAGGAAGAGGCAGAGACACAAGATCCCGAGGAAGCACAAGCTCACCAGGGAGGAGGGGATTGTCTTCGCTATGGAGGAGTTTAAAGTTGAGGTGGAGGGAGCGTGAGATGGCGAAGGCTGATTACAACAGGAGGAAATCGAGGAAGTTCGGGAAGGGAGCGAGAAGGTGCATGCGTTGCGGGCAGTACGGGCCTGTCATAAGGATACACGGCCTCATGCTCTGCAGGCACTGCTTTAGAGAGATGGCCCCCAAGCTGGGTTTCAAGAAGTATGAGTGATGTGTGACGGATGATGGATGGGTGAGAATGTGGAACGTGAGGTGGTATCATGACTCTGCTTGATCCCCTTGCAAACGCCCTCTCGCACATAACCAACAGTGAGAGGGTCGGCAAGAAGGAAGTTTACATAAAGCCTGCATCGAAGCTCATAGGGGAAGTCCTGAGGGTTATGCAGGAGAACGGATACATAGGAGAGTTCGAGTTCATTGACGACGGGAGAGCTGGAATCTACAGGGTTCAACTCTTGGGCAAGATAAACAAGGCCGGCGCCATAAAGCCGCGGTTCCCGGTTAGGGCTGACAAGTACGAGAGCTGGGAGAAGAGGTTCCTGCCTGCCTTCGAGTTCGGGATACTGATAGTCTCAACCTCCCAGGGTGTCATGACCCACAAGGAAGCTCAGGAGAAGGGAGTGGGAGGAAGGTTACTGGCCTACGTTTACTGACGGAGGGGTTGGTATGCCAGTTGACGCTTGGATACGTGAGGAAGTCGAGGTTCCTGAGGGAGTTGAGGTCAGCGTTCAGGGTTCCGAATTGATCGTGAGAGGACCGAAGGGAGAGCTCAGGAGGGAGTTCAAGTACCCCGGTTTCAAGCTGTTCATCGAGGACGGGAAGGTCGTGATATACAAGGAGTTCCCACGAAGAAAGGACGTTGCGATGGCTAGGACGTTCAAGGCTCACGTGGCCAACATGATACGAGGGGTAACGGAGGGCTTCGTCTACAGGCTCAAGGTGGTTTACAGTCACTTCCCGATAACCGTGAAGGTTCAGGGGGACAGGGTGTTAATAGAGAACTTCCTCGGTGAGAAGTCCCCGAGGGTTGCTAAGATACTCCCAGGAGTTTCCGTCAGGGTCAAGGGATCCGAGATAGAGGTGGAGGGAATCGACAGGGAGGCAGTCGGTCAGACGGCCGCCAACATAGAGCAGGCGACCAGGATAAACAAGTGGGATAGAAGGGTGTTCCAGGACGGTATTTACATAACTGAAAAGGCCGGTAAGCCTATAAAGTTCTGAGGAGGGGTTGTTGATGGAATCCAACGGTGGAAGTAGAGAGAAGGCGCGGCTCCTTAAGGTTAGGGCGAGGATAAAGCACAAGAAGCCGAGGTTTCTGAGACAGGAGTGGTGGCGCTATCCCAAGTTCAAGAACGATCCCAAGTGGAGGAGACCCAAGGGCATAGACAGCAAGATGAGACTGAAGAAGAAGGGGAAGCCCCGCTCACCGAGCATAGGATGGAGCTCCCCCAGACTCGTCCGTGGGCTCCACCCAAGCGGGTACGAGGAGGTTCTCGTCCACACTTTGAAGGACGTTGAGACCGTCGATCCGGAGAGACAGACCATCAGGATAGGTAGGACGGTTGGACTAAGGAAGAGAGAGATGATAATCGCCCGTGCGAAAGAGCTTGGGATTAAAGTTCTCAATCCTGGTGAGGAGGGTGTTGAGGATGTTGAAAATGCAGAGGAGAGTAGCAGCTGATCTGCTTAAATGTGGCGAGAACAGGGTCTGGATAGACCCGGAAAAGATAGACGACGTTTCATCCGCCATAACTAGGGAAGACGTTAGAAGGCTCATCCATGAGGGTGTGATACGCAAGAAGCCCGAGAGGAAACAGAGCAGGTACAGGGCCAAGGTGAGGGCTGAAGCTAGGAAGAAAGGTAGACACCGGGGACCGGGAAGCAGGAAAGGTAAGAAAACTGCGAGAATGGGAAAGAAAGAGCGCTGGATGATGACCATAAGGGCCCTGAGGAAGGAACTAAGGAAGCTCAAGGCTGAGGGCAAACTGGACGAGCACACCTACAGGCGCCTCTACATAAGGGCCAAAGGCGGTCAGTTCAAGAACAAGAGGCAGCTCTACCTGTTCATGAGGGAGCACGGGATAATAAGGGAGAAGGAGTGAGAGGTGAGACGAATGGCGCATGGACCTAGGTATAGGGTTCCGTTCAGGAGGAGGAGAGAAGGCAGAACTAACTACCACAAGAGGCTCAGGCTGCTCAAGTCGGGTAAGCCCAGACTCGTGGTGAGAAAGAGCCTTAACCATCACGTTGCCCAGATAATCGTTTACGACCCACGCGGGGACAGGACACTGGTGTCAGCACACACGAGGGAGCTGATAAGGGACTTTGGGTGGAAGGGACACTGCGGCAACACGCCGAGCGCCTATCTGCTTGGTTTGTTGATA
>Ga0256834_1002755_pt1 | contig 10866 bp, 7 predicted proteins | sample 4281140metaG_FD_190536 | JGI IMG/M metagenome (GOLD analysis project Ga0256834, IMG submission 190536) | Hydrothermal vent microbial communities from East Pacific Rise, Pacific Ocean - 4281-140 | ecosystem: Environmental > Aquatic > Marine > Hydrothermal vents | place: Pacific Ocean: East Pacific... | reverse complement strand
GGTAACAGGTTTTGATATTATCTTCTTTTGGGTTGCTCGTATGATGATGACCTCGCTTGAATTTATGCATGAAGAGCCGTTTAAAACCGTTTATGTTCATGCGCTTGTGCGTGATGAAAACGGGCAGAAAATGAGCAAGAGTAAAGGTAATGTAATTGATCCGCTTGAGCTTGTTGATAAATATGGTGCAGATGCAACTCGCTTCACTTTGGCGGCAATGGCGGCGCAGGGCAGAGATATTCGCCTCTCGCTTCCACGGGTTGAGGGCTATCGAAATTTTGTAACTAAAATTTGGAATGCGGCACGTTTTTTAGAGATGAACGAATGCAAATTAGTTGCAGATTTTGACCCTAAAAATGTAAAAAACCCGCTTAACCAGTGGATAATTAGCTCTGCTAGCAATGCGGTATCAGAAGTTAGCCGAACAATAGAGGAGTTTCGTTTTAACGAAGCGGCAAATGCTTCATATGAATTTGTTTGGCGAATTTTTTGCGATTGGTATATCGAATTGGCAAAGCCGATGTTCGGCGGTGAAGACGAGGAGGCAAAAGCAGAAACAAGAGCAACTGCGGCATTTGTTTTAGATCAAATCCTAAAGTTACTGCACCCATTCATGCCATATGTTACCGAAGAGCTATGGGAGCAAACCACACAAGAGGGCGAAAAACGAGATAAATTGCTAATAATCTCAGCTTGGCCAGAACTTGAAGGGTTAGAAAACCCAAAAGCCGATGCTGAAATAAACTGGTTGATAGATTTAATCACCGCAATTCGATCCACTAGAGCAGAGATGAATGTGCCAGCAAGCGCAAAAATCCCACTACATATAATTGGTGCAAATGAGGATACAAAAGCAAAAGTAAATTCACAAATATTAGCACTTAAACGCTTAGCAAGAATTGAAACAATTGAGTTTAGCGAAAAAGTACCAGCCAACGCCGCCCAATTAGTGCAAGGAGAGGCAACATACGCATTGCCACTTGGTGATGTAATTGACCTAGAGGCAGAAAAAGCAAGGCTGAATAAAAGCATCGCAAAACTAGAAGCAGAAATTGTAGGCGTAGACAAAAAACTAAGCAATGAGCATTTCACTTCAAAAGCCCCAGAGCATGTGATTGAAGATCAACGAAAACGAAAAAGTGATGCAAGTGAAAAGCGAGATAAATTGGTCGATGCGCTTAAAATATTGAGTTAATCACTACACTCTTAGGCTTTTTTAAAGAATGGATGGGTGTAATTCAATTATAATTTGATAGTAATTTCTTCAAAAAAAGCTTCTGAATCAACATCAAATTCTTTATTAAGAAATGTTTTGACGTCGTCTTCTTTTGCATTTATGCGTTGCGGTGCAATAGTTTCTTCATGATAGCTTGCGAGCCATTCATATTTTTTATAAACCTCAGGTTTAGTATTTTTATACTTCTCAAGGTTTTCACGAATTAAATTTGCGTGATTTTGTAAAAACGTATAGTAGTCAGAATATTCACTGTTATATTCACCGACATGTCTATCAGATAAATAATCAATGAAGTTTACTTCCTTATCATCTGTTTTTATAAAGCGCTTAATGATCTTTAACTCAACTTCAAAAGAATTGTCTTGTGATCTAAGTCGTTCATTTTCTTTAAAATTCTTTATAACATTATTATCTAATACAATTCTAGGAAACGTTGCTTTTTTATTCTCAATTTCATAAGCTCGAATAATTCCAGGGCCAAAAATAGGACCATCTCCATTTTTTCCAATATAGGCTTTACCAATTGTCACTCCTCCTCTGATCAATACCCCAAGTTCTAGTAACTCGATTTGAGCAAGAAGAAGTTCATAAAGTTCCCAAGCTAAGGCACCATCTCGATATTTAAAGTCTAAAGGTAGAATACGAACAATTGCATCAGACATTGTAAACCCATATGGTTTGCTTCCACTATGATCTGCAGGATATGCATTCTCTTCAGGTTTAAATGATTTCATTCTATTTAAAATTGTAACAATTTTCTCAACAGATTCGTCTTCTACTATATTCTTAAACCCAAGAATATCAATGAATGACACTATGCAATCTTGATATTTATAATTAACCAATGATTTGCTCCAATTTTAGTTACAATAATATTTTTATGATTTTGTATTAGCTAATTATACACGTTACATGTAATAGCATTTTTTACAGCTAGGAGGAAGATAAAGATGCCTGATACACTCAAAACCGTATCATTTTAGCAACAGTTCTTCAAAAACCACGCTCTAAAATATCAAGCAACCACTTTTGCCACATTCCCCCGCTAACCAAATAATCCAAAATTATATTTAACCCTTGCACCGTGCCGCTTGATATATCAAAACATCGCTTAGAATATTTGGACTGATATATTGCTACACGGGGGAAATAACATGTGTAAAAAAAGTGAATTTGATAAGAATAAACTACCAAGTCGCCATGTGACTGAAGGTGCGGCTCGTGCGCCGCATCGCTCTTATTATTATGCGATGGGTTTAACGTCCGCTCAAATTCATCAACCGCTCGTTGGCGTTGCAACTTGCTGGAACGAGGCCGCACCGTGTAATATTTCTCTAATGCGTCAAGCCCAAGCGGTTAAAAAAGGCGTAGCATCTGCACATGGCACGCCTCGTGAATTCACCACCATAACGGTAACAGATGGCATTGCCATGGGTCATGAGGGCATGAAGTCTTCGCTTGTTTCTCGTGATGTAATCACCGATTCGGTTGAACTCACCATGCGTGGCCATTGTTATGATGCACTTGTGGGTTTAGCAGGGTGCGATAAATCTCTTCCTGGTATGATGATGGCAATGTGCCGCCTAAACGTGCCATCAATCTTTTTATATGGTGGCTCGATTTTACCAGGAACTTTCAAAGGCAACCCAGTAACTGTGCAAGATGTTTTTGAAGCCGTGGGCAAACATTCAGTTGGCGATATGAGTGATGAAGATTTAGAGGAATTAGAAACCGTAGCTTGCCCATCGGCTGGCTCATGTGGGGCGCAATTTACCGCCAATACAATGGCAACTGTGTCTGAAGCAATCGGCTTGGCATTGCCATATTCTGCTGGTGCGCCTGCACCTTATGAATTTAGAGATCAATTTTGCATGACGGCAGGCGAGCAGGTTATGGAATTGCTAAAGCACAATATTCGCCCTCGTGACATTGTAACCCTCAAAGCACTTGAAAATGCAGCAACCGTTGTTGCTGCCTCTGGTGGGTCAACCAACGCCGCACTGCATCTACCAGCAATTGCTAACGAATGCGGAATTGATTTTGATTTATTTGATGTTGGTGAAATTTTCAAAAAAACGCCATATATTGCAGATTTAAAACCAGGTGGAAAATATGTAGCAAAAGATATGTTTGAGGCTGGCGGCATTCCTATTTTGATGAAAACCCTGCTTGATAATGGTTATTTGCATGGAGATTGCATGACGGTAACAGGGCGCACTATCGCTGAAAATATGGAGAAGGTGAAATGGAATGATAAGCAAGATGTTGTTTATTCTGCTGCCACTCCAATTACTAAAACAGGTGGCGTAGTCACGCTTAAAGGCAATCTTGCTCCAGATGGTGCAATTGTTAAAGTTGCGGGCATGAAAGAGCTTAAATTTAGCGGCCCTGCACTTTGTTTTGATAATGAAGAAGATTGTTTTGAGGCAGTAAGTAAAAAACAATATAAAGCAGGTGATGTTTTTGTTATTCGTTATGAAGGACCAAAAGGTGGGCCGGGAATGCGTGAAATGCTCTCCACAACTGCTCTATTGTATGGGCAGGGCATGGGCGATAAAGTTGCGCTAATTACCGATGGTCGTTTTTCTGGTGCAACTCGTGGTTTTTGCATTGGTCATGTAGGGCCAGAAGCCGCAGAAGGCGGGCCAATTGCTTTGGTTGAGAATGGCGATATTATTACACTTGATGCGATTGCTGGCACTATGGAAGTTGACTTAAGCGAAGAGGAATTAGCAAAACGCAAAAAACTCTGGAAACCTCGTGAAAGCAGTTTTGGTGCAGGTGCAATTTGGAAATATGGTCAGTTAGTGGGTAATGCCCGTTATGGTGCATTAACTCACCCTGGTGCAAAAGGCGAAAAGAGTTGCTATGCAGACATCTAAACCATCAGTTTTATATGTTTTAAAAGCCGCAATAGTTGCGGTTTTGATGATGTTTGCAAACTCTGCAGCAGCTCAGCAAGACATTGTTCAGCAAGACACTGCTGTTGATGCTGCAATTAGTTTAGCAAATATGCTTGATGGTGCAAGGGGTGGCGTTTCTCGTGAAGCAATGCTCGCTTCATTAGAAGCAGGAGCAGAAGCAGGTGAGCCAATCGCATTATGGCGATTGGGGATTATGTATGAAAATGGCGATGGTGTAAAAAAAGACGAAGTAAAAGCCTTTGGCTATTTTTCTCGTATTGCCAATGATTATGCCAGCACCCCGCCAAAATCACTGCAAGCAGATATTGTTGCACAATCATTTGTAAAAGTTGGTGATTATTATCGCACAGGTTTGCCCGATGCAGGGGTTGACGTAAGTAACAAGCGTTTTCATGCGCTCTTGCTTCATGCGGCCTCTTATTTTGGCGATGCAGATGCACAATATAGGGTTGGCCGCCTATATTTAGATGAAAATGAAATGGGAATAAACCTAACCCAAAGTGCCCGCTGGTTATCACTTGCAGCACGCAAAGGGCATGTTGCCGCACAAGCTACTCTTGGTGATTTATTGTTTAATGATAGCGAGCTAGAAGCACAGCGAGTTGAGGGTCTTATGTGGCTATCCTTGGCTGGAGATAGAGCAAAGGGCAGTTCGCAGGAATTTTGGGTAACTGATTTGCGAGATCAAGCAATGTCAATTGCAACCCCTGAGCAGCGACTATCAGCTACAAATGCAGCAAAAACATTGGGTGTTAGGTTTGGCGGAAGCTAAAACCACCTTCAATAGGCACATGATCGCTTGGCCGCTCTAAAGCGCGAGCTTCACTATGGGTTTTTACATATTCAAGATTGTCCACAGCTTGTGGGCTAAGCATTAAAAAATCAATCCGAATACCACTATTTTTACGCCATGCCCCTGCTTGAAAATCCCAAAAACTATAATTTGGCTCTTCGCTAACTGCTCTTAAAGCATCAACCATTCCCATGTTAGAAAGCGTGCGAAATTTCTCTTGGCTTTCTGTTCGATATAGCGCATCACCCCACCATGCTTTAGGGTTGTGGCAATCAATGGGGCTAGGAATAATATTAAAATCACCCATTAAAATAAATGGCTCTTCATATGTAAGTCGCTCTTTAACAAACTCATTCAACCGATTCATCCAGTTGAGTTTATAGGTGAATTTATCACTAAAAGTTCCAGTGTTCTCTGGGTTGTTAACAGGGTTGCCATTTGGCAGGTATATATTACAAACCCGCACCACGCCATTTTCAGTAGAAAAAACACCCTCAATCAAACGAGCCTGCTCTTTTTCTAATGTCGCCGTTTTGCTCCCCTCAAACCCATAGGTTATTTCATCAAATGGCAATTTAGACAAAAGCGCAACGCCATTAAAACCCTTCTGCCCCAAAATCTCAACATTATAGCCAAGATCCTCAAACTCCATCTTTGGGAAATTCTCTTCTAAACACTTGATCTCTTGCAAGCCAAGAATATCGGGTTGGTTTTTTTTGAGCCAATTAAGCACAATCGGTAAGCGCGCCCTTATTCCATTTATATTCCAAGTAACTATTTTCATATCTCAAACCGCAAAACTAGAGCCGCACCCACATGATGCTACGGCATTGGGGTTTTTAATTGCAAATGATTGCCCAGATAAATCATCAATAAAATCAATTTCTGAGCCGAGCATAAATTCTTGCGATAGGCTATCAATTAATACAATATCTTGTTCTTCACCAAGTGCCATATCGTCATTAGCTTTACTCTCCTGCACAAGATTATATTCATAAGAAAAGCCAGAGCAGCCACCGCCAGAAACAGAAATTCGCAAAACCGTACCTTTTGGTTCTTTTTGCAATATTTTCAAAATTTGCTTTTCTGCTTGTGCGCTCAATGTGATAGAGTCTGAAGTTGATGAATCTTGTGTCATTTTCTGCTCATTTTATTTTGTGTTTTATAAATATAGAATAGGAGTTAGAATAGCCAATGAAAAGGGGTGTTTTTAAATCAATGTCTAATTTATCCAAATATGCTTCAAATCCTGCTCATACTCGTGGGCGCATGTTTGAAGTTAGCGATAGCCCAACCCGCTCTGGATTTCAGCGTGATAGAGATAGAATTATTCATTCAACCGCTTTTCGCCGACTTCAGCATAAAACGCAGGTTTTTCTGCATCATGAGGGCAAACATTTTCGCACCCGTTTAACTCACACATTAGAGGTTAGCCAAATCACTCGATCAATTGCCCGTGCGTTAGGGGTTGATGAGGATCTTGCTGAGGCAATTGCTTTGGCGCATGATTTAGGACATTCCCCTTTTGGTCATGCTGGGGAGCGGGTTTTGCATAAAAAAATGCAAAATTATGGAGGCTTTAATCATAATTTACAGGCTTTGCGAGTGGTGAGCATGCTTGAAAATCGTTATGCACAATATGATGGGTTAAACCTTACTTGGGAAACACTTGAGGGCATTTTAAAACATAATGGTCCATTTGAAAAAACTAACAGCACTCAAATGCCAGATGTGTTTGACCTTGAGCCGATGACTTATGCTTCTCTAGAGGCGCAAATTGCCGCCATTGCCGATGATATAGCCTATGATTCTCATGATATTGACGACGGTTTAAGAGCTGGAATAATAACAATTTCAGATTTAAAACAAGTAGAAATTCTTAGCCAAATTGTTGATGAAATATATCAACAATGGCCAGATATTGATAAATCAAGAGCAGCGCATGAGGTGCAACGCCGTTTAATTACCAAGATGATTGAAGATGTAATAATTACAAGCAAAAATAACCTTAAAGAATTAAATCCGCAAAATGTAGTTGATATACGAAATAACAAAAAAGCATTGATTTGCTTTTCAAAAGAAATGGGAAAGAGCGAAAAATCATTGAAAAAATTTCTTTTCGAGAATGTCTATCGCTCCAAGGAAGTAACTAAAAATGTTATAATTGCTGAAATGGTAATAGAAAAATTATTTGATAAGCTAATGAAAACCCATGATTTGCCAAATGAATGGCAACAAAAATTGCAACAAGCAACAAGCGAAAATCAAAAAGCTAGGGTAATTTGTGACTATATTGCTGGTATGACAGACCCTTATGCAATAGATTTATATAATCGCCAATTTGACGCATCGCTACAATTGCTCTAGGTGCAAGTAAATTAAGTTTTATTTCGGATATTATTATGGATATTTTTGCAATTTTTTCTAAACGTGTGGTGATGGCTCTTGAGCATATTTTGCCAAATGAGCCAAAGTTACAACCTCTGTTAAATCGCATTGTTGTAGAGCCTCCACGTGATGCAAGTCATGGTGATTTATCAACAAATGCAGCGATGGTCGTGGCAAAGCCGCTTGGCAAAAGCCCAAGGGAAGTTGCTGCATTATTAGTTCAATATTTTGAAAATGATGCTGACGTAGAAACTATTGAAATTGCAGGGCCGGGTTTTATAAATTTTCGTCTTACAAAAAAAATCTGGCAAGATGTTTTTAAATCTATTGTTGAGCTTGGGTCTAGCTATGGTCGATCGAGTGTAGGGGCAAAAGAAAAAGTAAACATTGAATATGTTTCTGCCAATCCAACAGGGCCAATGCACGTAGGACACACTCGTGGTGCAGTTTTTGGCGATGCTTTGGCCAATTTGATGGATTATTGTGATTTTGACGTTACCCGAGAATATTATGTCAACGATGCAGGCGGACAGGTTGATATTTTAGCAAAATCTGCCTTCTTGCGTTACCGTGAAGCATTGGGCGAAGATATTGGAGAAATCCCAGCAGGGCTTTATCCGGGTGATTACCTTATTCCAGCCGGCAAAAGCCTAGCTAAAGAGTTTGGTGATAGCTTAAAGTCTAAATCAGAAAGCGAAATGCTTGAAATTGTCAAATCACGTGTTTTAGCGGCAATGCTTGATTTAATCAGGGCTGATTTGGCCAAGCTAAATATTAGCCATGAGATTTTCTTTTCAGAAAAAACCCTGCACGGCAAAAATGGCGCAATTGAAAAAACCCTCAAATGGCTAGAAGAGCAGGGGCTAGTTTATCAAGGAAAACTTGCCCCCCCAAAAGGCAAAACCCTAGAAGATTGGGAAGATAGAGAGCAGACGCTTTTTAGGGCTAGTGATTTTGGCGATGATACAGATAGGGCTTTGATAAAATCAGATGGCTCATACACGTATTTTGCTTCTGATATTGCCTATCATCGAGATAAATATTTGCGTGGCTTTAAACATCAAATTGTTGTGCTTGGCGCAGATCATTCAGGCTATATAAAGCGTTTGCAAGCTGCATTAAAGGCAGTGTCTAACGGTGAGGCAAGCGTTGATGTGCGAATTTGCCAATTTGTCCGCCTTTTGCGTAATGGTGAGCCAATAAAAATGTCAAAACGCTCGGGTGAATTAGTTACTTTATCTGAGGTTGTGCAAGAGGTAGGCTCAGACGCAATACGCTTCATGCTGCTTTATAGACGCAATGAAGCAATGTTAGATTTTGATTTTGCACAGGTCAAAGAGCAGACAAAAGATAACCCAGTTTTTTATGTCCAATATGCTTATGCTCGTTGCTGCTCGACTTTTAGAGTTGCTAAACGTGATGTGCCAGATTTGGATATAAGCCAAGATGCACTTAGGAAAGCAGATTTTTCTTTGGCTGATTCGTCTGAAGAATTAGAGTTAATACGGCTAATTGCGCAATGGCCTAGAATTGTTGAGGCAGCAGCTTATGCACATGAGCCACACCGAATTGCCTTTTATATTCATGATGTTGCGGCAGGTTTCCACAAGTATTGGGCTAAGGGAAAAGAAAATCCATCTTTACGGTTTGTTAACCAGAATAGTTTGAATGTAACATTAACACGTCTAGCAATGGTTGAGGCTGTTCGCTTGGTGTTAAGAAGCGGTTTGAAAATTTTAGGGGTAAGTGCGCCAAACGAGCTTTCATAATTAAATCACATTCTTGTGAGAATAATTTAGAAGGTTTTTGAGCAAACAAGCGATTATAAATAAATAGGTAAAATAAATATGTCGGATAATTCTTCTAAAGGCGATAATTCTGATGATCTAATTTCACAATTAGCTCAATTAATGGCCGATGATGCACAAGCTGATAGGGCTGACATATCCTTAGGCGATGAACCAAATGATATAGACTCACTTGATCAAGATCCAACTCTACCACCAATTGCAATTAAAGAAACAATTGTTATGAGTGAGCCAAGAATAACAAATGTGCTAGAAGAAAAAGCTGAACCTGTTATTATTGCAAAAGTTGACGAGCCTGTAATTTCTGAACAAGCAGAACCTGAATTAGATCAAGGCAATCAATCTGAATTTGCTAACCTTGTACCTAAAGAATTAGAAGAAATTGCATCAATAAACGTAGAGGAAATTACTTCTAAAAGTCATGATCCTATCGCTGATTTAATATCTTCGCAACTTGATCAAAATGAAACAAATGGCTTTCAACAGGCTGGTGATTTTCCTAATGCCCAGACTGAAAGTGATGATGCTTTAGTGACTGAACAAGTAGTCGAGCAGGCGCAAGACAATAATCCAGAAGATAATTTTTCTTTCCCTCCAGTATTTGGATTAGGAGGAAATTCTCAAAACAATGCTGAGCCTCAGCCTGAATTAGAAGTAGAGGCAGAACAGGCGCAAGTGCAATATCCTGCGCCAACACAAGAGCCTGCCCCAGTTCATTCTAATGCCTCAAATGTGAGCAACCAAGAAACTAAGCTAGAAGATCAAGCGCAAAATAAACCTGCAGATGATCCAATTATGGACATTGAAAATCTTATTGGTGAGGCTGTTCGTGCTGGAATTCCACAAAATCAAGAATCTGTTCCTAATGAGCCTTTTGCATTTGATAATGATGCAAATTCGCAAGCTGATGTTGCAGCTGCTGCAAATGCTGCTCAAGAGCGAATTTTAGCAGCTTCCTCTCAAAGCGAATATGCTAACAATTCAAATATTGACAATCAAATAAATGAAGACACATTAAACGAGGAAGCTGCATACACTTCTCCTAAAAAATCATTTATGGGCGGAATTTTAGGGCCATCACTAGCTGGTATAGTCTTGTTAGCTCTTGGTGGAGGTATTTATTGGTATTTTGGAACTGATAGAAATCAAAATGCTGATGTCCCAGTTCTAAGTGCAAATAACGAACCACAAAAAATTGCCTCAAACACTAGTGGTGAAGAAGCTAGCCAGTCTGCAGTTTTTGATAAAATTTCAGGCGAGAGCCAAGCAAATGATAATGAGCGACTAGTATCTCGTGATGAAACTAATAGCGGAAATGAAAATCAGGTAAATCGGGTTATTCCTATCGATTCAGTTACACAAACAGGGCTAGCAAACCGTCGAGTGCGTACCGTGACCGTTCGTCCAGATGGAACAATCGTAAATGGCGACAGTGCTAGATCAGGCTCTGAAATTTTGCCAGTTGATCGCCCTAACGTCCCACAATTACCACAGGGAACAATAAGTTTGAACGCAAGTGCAGCACCGGTTGTTACTGAGCCAGTCGAAACTGTTCCAGTTGTTACTGCCCCAGTTGGAACTGCTCCAGTCGAAACTGCTCCAGTCGAAACTGCTCCAGTTGGGAATGAGCCAGCTGTTTTGGCTGTTAATCAAGTTATTGCGCCAATTCCGTTAACACGTCCGATTGGACTTGTTGCTGTACCAGTTGCAACTGCT
>Ga0256834_1002754_pt1 | contig 10868 bp, 8 predicted proteins | sample 4281140metaG_FD_190536 | JGI IMG/M metagenome (GOLD analysis project Ga0256834, IMG submission 190536) | Hydrothermal vent microbial communities from East Pacific Rise, Pacific Ocean - 4281-140 | ecosystem: Environmental > Aquatic > Marine > Hydrothermal vents | place: Pacific Ocean: East Pacific... | reverse complement strand
TGCATTGAGCCAGCGCGTCTTGAACTTCTTGCACAGATAGGAAATTAGGGCGACAGTGCAGATGCGACAGAGTATACCATTGCAGCACGGTCCGGTCGCTAATAGTAATAACTTTATAACTAATTTTCGAGGCCCTCATGCGTATCCGTAAATCTGCCGAAGATCGCAAAAGCGAGATCGAACAAACCGCTTTGGATCTGGCTTTCAAAATCGGTCCGACACAGGTGACAACCGGTATGATTGCCAAAAACCTGGGCCTGACCCAGCCTGCGATCTATCGGCATTACCCAAAGAAAGACGATATCTGGGCCGCGATTGCAGCGCATCTGGGAGAGCAGATCGACCAGAACATTGCCGCCTCGCAAAACGGCAACCCTGCGCCGGCCGAGCAATTGAAAAAGCTGGTTCTGGGGCATTTGCAACTGGTCAAGGAAAACCCCGCACTGCCTGAATTCATGGTGATTCGTGATAAAACCGACGGGCATATTGTGGTGCAGGACAGTATTCAGGATGCCATGACCGCCTTTCGCGTGGCGCTGGTCTCAAACATCAAGGCGGCCATCAACGCGGGGGATTTCCGTGCGGGTCTGGATGCAAACGATGCCGCGACCCTGATTTTCGGTGTTATTCAAAGTCTGGTTTTGCGCATGATGGTTACACGCAACCCCGCTATTTTGACGAAAGACGGGCAACGTCTATTGGACCTGCAACTGGCAGGCTTTACCCCGACAGGAGAAAATTCATGAAAAGCGGTTTCAAACTGATCCTGATGACATTGCCATTGATGGCCGTTGGTGTGGGCTTTGTTGCCTTTACCATCGCCACCAAACCGGCCCCCGCCCAAGAGGAAATCGCCGAACGTGCCACAGCCGTCCGGGTGATCACCGCCACCACTGCCGCCGTATCGCCCACGGTTTCCGGGTTTGGTCTGGTCGCCCCGGCCCGCACCTTTGAGGCCATCCCGCAAGTGACCGGTACAGCCGAATACGTAAATCCGATGCTGAAAAAGGGTGATATCCTGCCCGAAGGGGCGCTGTTGGTGCGGCTGTCGGCCAGTGATTACACGCTGGCAATTGCACAGGCCAAAGCCAACATTCGCGCCGCCGAGGCCAAGCTGGCCGAAATCGCCGTGTCCGAGGCCAACCTGAAAGCGGCGATGAAAATCGAAGAAGACACACTGGCCCTGAAAGCCAGCGATCTGGAGCGGGTCGAGCGGCTTTACGCTGCGGGAACCGCATCGCAATCGGCGCGGGACAATGCCAAGGCGGCCTATCTAGCGCAGCAGCAAAAATTGCAAAACCTGCAAAGCTCGATCGCGTTATTGCCCACCCAGCGGCAGGTGCAGACCGAACAGATCGCAGTTTACAAGGCAACCCTTGCCACCGCCGAACTTAATCTGGAGCGCACCGAATTGCGCCTGCCTTTTGCGGCGCGTGTGTCTATGGTCAACGTCGAGGTGGGCCAACTGGTGCGCATCGGCGTTTCGGTGGCCAGTCTTGATGGCATTGCCGCCGCCGAGATCGAGGCACAGGTGCCCGCTGCGGATCTGTTGCGACTGTTTCGGCCGAAATCTTCGGATGAGCCGGCGATCGCGCTTAACCCTTCTGCCGTTTCCAAAGTTATGTCAGGTTTGGAACTGAAGGCCAGGGTCCAGTTGAAACTGGGCGACACCCTTGTTGAATGGCCTGCCACACTGGACCGGATCAGTAACACGATTGATCCGAAAACCGGCACCGTCGGAATGATCGTGCGCGTTGACAATGCCTATACCACTGCGGAACTGGGCCGCCGCCCACCGCTGACCAAAGGCATGTTCGTCAAGGCCACGCTGAATGCCCGCCCGATTGACGGTATCGTCATACCGCGTAGCGCCTTGCGCAATGGGCAGTTGATGATTGCAAAGGCCGACAGCCGGCTGGAGCTGCGCCCGATCAGCCCTTATCTGGTGCAAGACGGTATCGCTCTGATCACAGACGGGGTGGAAGATGGTGAAAAGATTGTGGTCAGCACGCCGGTTCCTCTGGTCGAGGGCATGTTGCTGTCGCTGCATCCCGATACAGCGCTGATGGACACACTGGCCAAGGCAGGTTCTGCAAAATGATCCGCTTTTTCGCTGCCCACCCGACAATATCGAACCTTTTGATGATCCTGCTGTTGCTGTCCGGTCTGGCGGTTGGCCCGCAACTGCTGCGTGAAACCTTTCCGCGCAAGGATCCCAGCCGTGTCGAAGTCACCGTGCCCTATCCCGGCGCGCGCCCCGAAGACGTGGAAACCGCGATTTGCGAGCGGATCGAAAATGCGCTGGACGCTGTAACCGGCATTGATCGCCATTCCTGCGAGGCCCGCGAAGGGTTGGCCCGCGCCGAAGTGCAGATGCTGGAAGGGGGCGATTTCCAGACCTTTGTGGCGGATGTGAAATCCGAAGTCGAAGCCATTTCCGATTTTCCTGACCGCGCCGAAGATGTGCGCGTCCGCGCCCTTGGCCTGACCGATTTTGTGGCCTCGGTTTCGATCACCGGACCCAAATCCCGTGTTGATCTAAAGGATTACGCCGAAGATGTGCGTACCCGTATGTTGCGCTGGGGCGGTATCCCGATTGTCACCGTCAAAGGGTTTTCCACCCGCGAACTGCGGGTCGGGCTGGATACGGTTGCCTTGCAGCAATACGGTTTTTCCGTTGCCGATGTCGCCCGCACCATCCAGTCGGGGTCGCTTGACCTGCCCTCGGGCACGCTGGAAGCCGATGATGAAACCCTGCTGGTGCGCGTCACCGAAGAGCGCCGCGATGTCGAAAGCCTGTCCAATCTGATTATCCGCTCCGCCGCCAATGGTGGGCAGGTGCGTCTGGGAGAAGTGGCCGAAATCACCGAACGCTTTGCACTGGATGACGACCGGATCACCTTTGACGGCGAACTGGCTGCCGTGCTGGACATCAACAAAACCCGCGCCGAAGACACCCTTGAGGTGATCGACGAGGTGGCCAAATTCCTTGAGGCCGAACGTCAGGCCGCGCCCCCGGGCGTGGTGCTGGAAATCACCGCCGATGCGGCCTCGGTTGTGCGGGACCGGCTGATGCTGGTGATCGTCAACGGGTTGCAGGGGCTGGGGCTGGTGTTTCTGGTGCTGTGGCTGTTCTTTGGCTTTCGCTTTTCCTTCTGGGTGGCGATGGGGCTGCCGGTATCCTTCATGGGCGGTGTCGCGCTGATGTGGTTTGTCGGCTATTCGCTGAACCTGATGACCACACTGGGCTTGTTGATCGTGATTGGCCTGTTGATGGATGATGCCATCGTTATTTCCGAAAACATCGCCCGCCTGCGCGAAAAGGGGCTGGAGCCGATAGAAGCGGCAGTCAAAGGTGCGCAACAGGTGTTCCTGAACGTGCTGGCGTCCTTTGCCACCACCGCGATGATCTTTGGCTCGCTGGCGTTCCTGTCTGGTGATCTGGGGGCTGTGCTGCGCGTGGTGCCTGTGGTGATGCTGTTCGTGCTGATGGTTTCCCTGGTCGAGGCATTCCTGATCCTACCGCACCACCTGATCCATACGCTAGAAATGCAGCATAAACCTGGTGGCGTGCGGGCGCGTGTGGAAAAGGCGATGAATTACACCCGCGAAAATCTGGTTGGTCCGCTGGTCGATCTGACCATCCGCTGGCGCTATATCACGGCGGGGGTTGCCTTTGCGGTGTTGCTGGCCTCGGTCGGGATGCTGACAGGCGGTTATCTGAAATTCACGGCCTTTCCGGAACTGGACGGCGATACCATCGTGGCGCGGGTTTTGCTGCCGCAGGGCACACCGCTGACCCGCACCGAAGATGTGGTGGACAAGCTGGTCATGGGGATCGAGCAGACCAATCAGGACCTGACCCCGATGCAACCGGGCGGGGCCGAGTTGATCCGCCATGTTTCGGTGTTCTATGGCGAAAACCGCGATTCCTTTGAAACTGGCGCGCATGTGGCCACCATCAGTGTTGATCTGCTGCCATCTGCCGAACGCATCAGCCGCCCCGATGACATCATGGCCCATTGGCGCGAAATCGTAGGCGAGTTGCCGGATGTGATCAGCCTGAAATACGCCGAGGCCACCATTGGCCCCGCCGGTATCGCCATTGACCTGCGCCTGAAGGGCGACAATCTGGTCGATCTGAAAAATGCCGCGATTGAATTGCAAGATTGGGTCTGGACCTACAAAGGTGTCACATCCGTGCTGGATGACCTGCGCCCGGGCAAACGCGAATTACGCATCCATCTGAACGATCAGGCCGCCCCGATGGGGATCACGGCCGCCCTGATTGCCGACCAGTTGCGCGCCGCCTATTTCGGAACCACGGTCAGTGAAATGCAGGTGAATGGCCAGTCGCTGGAAGTCACCGCAGAGCTGTCCGAAGAAGATCGTCGCAGCTATACGGAATTTGACGATTTTGTCATCACCCGCGCGGACGGCACCTATGTGCCCCTAAGCGTGGTCGCGAATATCGAGGTCGATCAGGGTTATAGCCGGATAAACCACGAAGACGGTGTGCGCGCGGTCACTGTTCAAGGCACCATCGACACCCGCATCGCCAATTCCAGTGCGATCGTCAGTGATACCCTGAAACGGTTCATTCCCGATCTGTTGCAGCGCTACCCCACCGTGTCACTGGATGTCGAAGGCCAACGGGCCGAGGCCGAAAAGACCCAGAAATCGATGGTCAAAGGCTTCCTTGTGGGGCTTGTCGGGGTGTTCCTGTTGCTTAGCTTCCTGTTCCGCTCATATGTGGAGCCGCTGGTGGTGATGCTGATCATCCCGCTGTCGCTGGCGGGTTCTATCTTTGGCCATATGATCATGGGGCTGGATTTCTCGATGCCCAGTATGCTGGGGTTTGTGGCGCTGGCGGGGGTTGTGGTGAACAACTCGATCCTGCTGGTGGATTTCGTAAAACACGAACACGGCGAAGCACTGACAGTTGCGCACGCCGCTTCGCTTGCGGCACGGGCGCGGTTCAGGGCGATCTTCCTGACCTCGATCACTACGATTGTCGGGTTGCTGCCGATCCTGCTGGAAACCAGCCTGCAGGCGCAAATCCTGATCCCGCTGGTGACCAGCCTTGCCTTTGGCCTGCTGTCGGCCGGTCTGATCGTGCTGTTCGTTCTGCCCGCCATCTATTCGATACTGGATGACATGGGTCTAAGTACGCTGGCCCGCGAACGCAAAAAGCTGGCCGCACAGGGGCAGGCTTAGGGCGGGGCTATTACGGCGGCAAGTGCACCAAAGGCACTTGCCGTTTGTGCCCCTAACGCGGCACGATAACGGGTTGCCAGTAAATAATATTTTGCCGCAAATCTGACCCTAGACAATTAGTAATATCCATGTCACGCATTGCATGGGGTAACGTCCCCGTACCGATTGTCACCAAGGCACACAAACTGTTGAGACTAACCAGACTATTCAGCATTGTTCCTATCGTTATCTGGCTGTTTACCCAGCTGGTAATGACCGGCGGCTGGTCGGCTGGGGCCTCGGCTATTGGCTCGGCGGAATATGCGGGCCAGTCGATTGTGATCTGTACCGGTGACGGGCTGGCTACTATTTATCTGGACGAAAACGGCAACCCGATCAAGGGCGAGGACGGCAAGACGCTGGCAACGCCCTGTGACTGGTGTGTCGGGTTCAGCGCGCCGCCAACCCTGACAGCGGCGACCGATCTGCTGGACTTTTCCCCTTGTGATGCGGGCCATTCACAATTTGCGTGGGTCAGCGACGAACGCAGCCCGCAGGCCGTTATCACCAACGCGCGTATTCGCGCCCCTCCGGTTTGGGCACTGTTGTAACCGCACCTGACGGTGTGGCACGGCACCGAAATCTTTAAAAGATTTCGACCTGTTTTCTTCAAAAGAAAACAGACCCTTACACATATATACCAAATTGGAGACTACCAAATGAAACGCAGAACCTTTGTGGCTCTGGCGGCCGCCGCCACAAGCCTGACCATGTCTGTATCCGCTGCTTTTGCCAACACAGTTGTTGACACGATGGACCGCACCGTCGAAGTGCCCGACACCGTAAACCGTGTGCTTCTGGGCTTTTACTTCGAGGATTTCTACGCCATCGGCGGCCCTGACGCCTATAGCAAGGTTGTCGCCATTTCCCGTCCCGCATGGGAAGGCTGGCGCAATTCGCAGTGGAAAGCCTACAATGCGGTTAATCCGGCACTGGATGCGCTGATCGATGTGGGCGAAGTTGACGCGGGCACCTTCGCGCTGGAAAAAGCCGTGGCCGCCAAACCAGACGTGGCCATCATCGCCGCCTGGCAGTATCGCGCAATGGGCGATGTTGTTGGCAAACTGGAAGCTGCCGGTATTCCGGTTGTCGTGGCCGATTATAACGCCCAGACCGTAGAGAAACACGTCGCCAGCACCCTGCTGATCGGCAAGGTGATCGGTGCCGAGGAACGGGCGCAGGAACTGGTGGACAACTATGTTGCCGCCGTGTCCGATGTCGAAGCCCGTGTTGCCAAAGCGCTGGAAGCGCGCGGCGGGGAAAAGCCCAAGGTCTATATCGAACTGGGTCACAAGGGTGCTGGTGAATACGGCAATTCCTATGCCAACAAAATGTGGGGCGGCGTGATTGCGCTGGCCGGTGGTGACAACATTGCCGTTGGCGCGCTGGAAAACCGCGGGCCGCTGAACCCGGAATATGTGATTGCCTCGAACCCTGAAGTGGTCTTTGTTGCCGGTTCCTACTGGATGAAGCGCGATAATGCCGTTGTCATGGGCTTTGGTGTTGATCCGGCCCAGACCCGCGAGCGCCTGATGCCGTTCACCGAACGTGCCGGCTGGCCCGGTATGAAAGCTGTGAAAAACGGCCAGATCTATGCAGTTTACCACGGTGGCGCACGCACGCTGTATGACTATACTTTCCTGCAGTATATGGCCAAGGCAATGTACCCCGAAGCCTTTGCCGATGTAGATCCTGTGGCCAACCACAAGGCCTATTATGCCAAGTATCTGCCGATTGCTGCCGAAGGCACATTCATGCTGAAACTGGCCGACTAAGCCGGTATCGGGGGGCGCATACCCGCGCCCCCCTAACCCATTCCCAACAGGAGAAATCCCGTGGCAACTGATGCAACCCTTGCCGGTTCGGCCAGTGGTCGGCAGATGGCGCGCCGCCTGTTCTGGCTGGCGTCCATTTCCGGCCTTCTGGCTGTGGCCTTTATTGGCGACATCCTGACCGGCCCGGCCTTTCTGAACGTGTTCGACGTGCTTGCCGCGCTGGTATCGCCAGGAACCGCCGAAGACCCGACCACCGTTATCATCGTCCATTCCATCCGCCTGCCCATGAGCCTGATGGCCCTGATCGTCGGTGCATCGCTTGGTGTGGCAGGGGCCGAGATGCAGACCCTTCTGGGCAACCCGCTTGCCAGTCCATACACGTTAGGCTTTTCCGCCGCTGCCGGATTTGGCGCGGCGATCACCATTCTGTTCGGCTTTGCCCTGCCTGTGATCCCGTCGATGACCATTCCGGTAATGGCCTTCATTAGTGCAAGCGTGGCTTGCTTGATGGTTTACGGTCTGGCCCATATTCGCGGCATTACCGCCGAAGTCATGGTGCTGGCCGGTATTGCCACGCTGTTCTTATTCCAGTCGATGCAATCCTTGGTGCAATATCTGGCCGCGCCCGAGGTGCTGCAGGAAATCGTGTTCTGGCTGTTTGGCTCAATGCTCAAGGCATCATGGTTTTCGGTTTCGGTGTCCGGTGTGATCCTTGTGATCAGCGTTGCACTACTGCTGCCTGATTTCTGGAAACTAACCGCCCTTCGACTGGGGGACGAACGCGCCGCCAGTCTGGGGGTGAATGTTGGCGCGCTGCGGCGGCGGGTGTTCTTTGTGGTTGCCTTGCTGACGGCGGGGGCGGTGGCCTTTGTCGGCACCATCGGTTTTGTCGGGCTGGTCGCGCCGCATCTTGCACGGATGATGGTGGGCGAGGACCAGCGCCTGCTGATACCCGCCTCAGCGATCTGTGGCGGGTTGATCATGACGGGGGCCTCGATTGCCTCGAAACTGCTGTCGCCCGGGGCGGTGGTGCCAATCGGCATCGTCACGGCCCTTGTTGGCGTGCCCTTTTTGTTCGGGCTGATTTTAACCGGTAAGCAAAGGCATTGGTGATGTTTGAAATAAAAGAAATCAGCGTTGCCTATGACGGGCGCACCATTCTGGACCGGATCGGCATGGGGCTGGAGCAGGGCACATTCACCGCCCTTGTCGGCCCCAATGGCACCGGCAAATCCACCCTGTTGAAATCCATCGCCGGACTGATCCCCGCCAAGGGGCAGGCGGCATTGGCGGGGCGGGTGTTGAACCAGAACGAAAAGCTGAAAACCGTCGCCTATATGCCGCAGGACACCGGCGCGCAAAGCTCGCTGACGGTGCTCGAGGTGGTGCTGCTGGGCCGTTTGCAATCGCTGGGGATGCGCATCGGTGATGACATCCGCGCACAGGCCATCGCAGCGCTGGGGCGCTTCCATCTGGAGGCCCTGCAGGACCGGCCCATCGGCGCGATCAGCGGCGGGCAGCGCCAGTTGGTGTTTCTGGCGCAATCCCTGTTTCGCGCACCAAAGGTGCTGTTGCTGGACGAACCCACGGCGGCGCTGGATCTGCGCCACCAGTTGATCGTGCTGGACCGTATCCGCGCCACCTGTGCCGACAGTGGCATGATTGCGATGGCGGCCATGCACGACCTGTCACTGGCCGCGCGGTTTGCCGACCGGATCGTGTTTCTGAACGGCGGGGTGATCTGTGCCGACGGTGCGCCCGACAAGGTGCTGAACCCTGAAATCCTGCAACAGGTTTACGGGGTCGAGGCCGAGGTGCAACAGGGCCAAAGCGGCGTTTTGCATGTATCGCCGGTCAGGGCGTTACAGGGGATTTGGGCCTGATTGCACAGATAACGAAAACCGGTTAACGAAAACCGGTTTTCGGCGGGTTCACTTGCAATGCTTTATACGCAATGCGGTTGTCGAGTGGTTGCGGCTCGCAAACGCACCTCAGGGAAAAACAGCAAGGCTGTTGATATAAGGTGGCACGAAGTTTGTCTCCTGGGTTTTGAATAACTAACTGAAATTAAATAATACATAATTCATTTTTCACATCTATTTGGTGCTTTTCAGAGAGCCGTTTTATTAAGATTACTAACGGCGCAGCATTGTCATACCCCGGTAGGGGTCAAACTAACAAAATGGAAAATTTAGAGGTCTAGAAGCGCTACCGCTTTTCGCGGGTACCTAGGCTCTCCTTGATCACATCAATCTCGCCCTGAAGATGTGATCCAGTATAAGTGATCGATGTTTCATGGCGGGCGTATCGACCTTTTCGATCTGCACTCAACCAGTTGTATGAGCCGATGCAAAGCTGATTGTCATCGACAATGACAATCTTGCTATGCAGTTGGCGGACTTCGTGGATGCGGACGCCGGCTTCTGTCAGAGCGGCCTTTGCGGAATCTAGTTGCGTGGAACCGTCGTCATTCTGTGACTGGTTCAACAGCGGATCAACAAATACGTTAATTTCGGCCCCCCTGGACGTCGCGTTCTTAAACGCATCTAGCAGGCCAGCGCGCTCCATCGTCGATACGATGACCCATGGGCTGACAATGGTGAATTCGCGGGCCGATGACGACAGCACGTCAAGCAGGAAACTGTCATGCTCGGCCGCATCCCGCAAAGTTTTGAATGACTGGTTAGAAGCTTGAAGATCAGGTCGTGGTCGAGCTGCAAATTCCAGTGCAGAACCTTTTGGAGAAAACAGAATATCAGCTAGAACTGCACGAGGCGTACCTTTGGCGGCTAAGGAAAAAACGTCCATGTCACCAAACACGAGAAAGCTGTCTTGCGCACGGGATACTGTCACGTTCAGCATGCTTGGCGACATATCGATAAACTGTCCGTCTGCGTGCTTTGAGTAGACGGACGAGAAAATGATTGTCGGACGTTCGGCACCTTGCAGAGAATGAACCGTTCCAATAGTCATCTTAGAACTTATTCCGCGTGCTGCGCATGCGTCTTTGATTTCCCTAACCTGTCGGCCGAAGGGTGTAACGATACCGACGAGGTCTTCCAGCTTGGCACCCTGATATTTTTCATCAAGGTTTTGATAGTAGTCTTCGATTAAAGGTCTATTTTCTATAAGCCAGTCTGCAATAGTCGCTGCCTCTGTCGCATTGGCACGGCTGCCACCATAACTCAATGCCATGCCGTCAATATGCAAATAGCCCATTGCCGGAACAACGCGACCTTCGGTCGCGCTACCCCGCATAGGTTGGAGCATCCCCTTGTAGCAGAGCGTGTTGCAGAAGCTGATGATTTCGTCATAGCAACGGCGATGCTCAAACAGATAGAGGCCACGTTCCAGCTCGGGGTATGGCTCAAAAGGGCACGCTTGCTGAGCTAACCGCATGATGCTGCTATCGGTACTGCGAATACCGGTACTTGATACTGCAGCGAGATCAGCCTCGGTATATGTGCCCTTCAGAAATCCAGTGCTTTGTAGGTTGCCAATATCGACGGCCTTTGAAATGGACGAAATTGGTTCAATTTGCTGGGTATCACCGATGACTAACGCTCGTTTTGCCAAAACAAATGACGGTGCAGCCACTTCGGGAAGAACCTGTCCGGCTTCGTCGACTATCAATAAGTCGATGAAATCGAACAAGTGACCAGTTCTCCAATAGCCACCAGATTTGAGGCCATATGTCATTTTACCGGGCAGGTGTCAATGAGCGTTTAAAACTGACCCTGTTTTGGCATTTAAAAGTGACCCACCGTTGAGGGGCAAAGCCAATAGGCGAGATGCCCTCATATAGCGAGCTCGTCTATTGGCTTTGTTTGCGCTGCG
>Ga0256834_1002753_pt1 | contig 10869 bp, 5 predicted proteins | sample 4281140metaG_FD_190536 | JGI IMG/M metagenome (GOLD analysis project Ga0256834, IMG submission 190536) | Hydrothermal vent microbial communities from East Pacific Rise, Pacific Ocean - 4281-140 | ecosystem: Environmental > Aquatic > Marine > Hydrothermal vents | place: Pacific Ocean: East Pacific... | reverse complement strand
CATTTTAAACAACCTCCTAGCCGAAGGAAAAACCATCGCCTTCACCGTCGATGACCGCCAACAAGTCGTCAACATGTGGCGCAAAAATGGTATCACTTGCCTGCAATGCGATGTTGGGGATTTTTAAACTTTCTGTGAATAACCAACGTATCAAATTGCAATATATCTCATACAAATGGTAATGTGTTTATAACTCTCAACGCCATCATTTTCTGGAGTGAAAAATGCACTTGGTAAAGAAATTCTTGCTCGGCCTCATTGTACTCATATCAATTGCATTGGCAGGCATTTGGTATGGCGGTTGGGGAGCCGTTGCCCCCACACAGCAAACACTGGCTAAAGCAAAGCTTGCCCCAATAATTCCAATTGGTGATTTTTTCGCCAACACATCAAGTAAATGGGCTTACGCCCCTTCACCAGCCAGCAAATATATGACTTGGCGCGTCGTTGAAGGAATCAATACATACTACAAATATCAACCGTTTAAAGGCGGCAAAACCACATCAATAAATCTCAAAAACGTCCGTAGTGTTTTTTGGAGCAATGACGATAAGGCCCTTTATCTATTCAAGCTTGAAATCAAAAAAAGGCGCTACGTCCTGTGGAAAGCAAACCCGAACAATTTAGATCAAAAATGGCAAGATGTAACACCACGCGGCTTTAAAAATTGGCATATTTTTTATCGTCCAAAAGACGGTCTTGGAAGATGGCTTGTTTCATCCCGCGATCGAGATCCATCATTTACTGATATTTATAGCATCCAACCAAATGGCAGTGAAAAACGATTATTATTAAAAAACAATGGCAACATATCAGATTGGTTCATCGATGATGACGGAAAAATTTGGGGCCGAAGAGTTTCTTTAAAAGACAAAACCTATGCAATAGAAATTTTAAAATCAGATAGTGCTTTTTCAAAAACAGCAAAATGGCATCAATTGTTCACCTACTCTGAACGTGAAACATTTCGCCTTTTAGGATACTCAAAATCAAAAGGCATAGTTGCGGCCTCCCGCCGTAATAGAGACAAACAAGCGTTGGTAAATATCAATCTAGAAACGGGAAAAGAAACCATCCTCAATCAACATCCCGATGTGGACTTGCAACGAACCTTCAACTTAGCCAGCTACAACAGCGTAGATATTGTTAATTTTGCTCCAGGGTATAATCAGTATTTATCTGTAACAAACTTGGGTAAAAAAGTATTGGCGTTGTTGGACAATAAGTCTGGGCCTTTCCAACTCAACATGCTCGGGTTTTCAAAAGATCGACGTTACCTTACCTTTAGTATTTCTTACCAAGAAAGCGGCTGGCAATATGTTTTAATCGACACGAAAAACAACACAAAAAAGATATTAGGCCAATCTCCATTTGCAAAGTATAATTCCATTTTGTCAAAAACCAAGCCTGTTACTTTTACCGCCCGCGATGGCACAAAAATTCCAGCCTTTTTGACTACTCCTCATGGCATAGAAACCAAAAATCTTCCCACAGTCATTGCCGTTCATGGCGGGCCAGCCAGCCACTTCATTTGGGCATTTGATTATGAAAGACAATTTCTAGCAAACAGAGGCTATGCCGTTTTATTGATAAATTTTCGCGGCTCAACAGGCTATGGCAAGCGCTTCCAACAAGCAGGGTTTCGTCAGTTTGGCCGAAAAATGCAAGACGACATTGTTGACGGCACTAAATGGGCAATCAAACAAGGCATTGCAGACCCTAAGCGCATCGCTATTTATGGAGCAAGCTATGGTGGCTATGCCGCAATGATGGGACTTGCGCGTGACCCTGAAATTTACGCAGCAGGCATTTCAATTGTTGGTGCAACCGATATGGAATATCAAACCCGTTATGCCCCCCATTCATGGAGACTAGGTTTGGATGCTTGGACACGATATTTTGGCTCCGCTGATAACGAGGACGACCTAAAGGACTTGCGTAAGTATTCACCTGTTAACATGGTCAAAAGCATCAAAGCGCCCGTATTTTTAGCGCATGGCATAAATGATCGCATCGTTGATCGCGCCCAGTCAGAAGCTTTCGAGAAGCAACTCAAAAAGCATGGCAAAACCTATGAAGCTATCTATTTTGAAAAAGAAGGACATGGCCTTAGGCGTTGGCAGTCAAAAATTATCTTCTATACAAAATTAGAACAATTTTTAGCCAAACATCTTGGTGGTCGCACAGGCGGTTTTCACTACACCCAAATCGGCGCAAAATGGATTAAATAGCATCACTTGCCTACAATGCGATGTTGGGGATTTTTAAACGTGGTCCAAACACCCTGAAATTTTGGCTTCTCATGTGATTCGGCGTTCAAAACCATTATCCTTGATGAGGTATCGCTCATGCATACCCCATGAAAACCACACTGTACTTTAAACAAAACAGCGTAAAAGGTACGTTTTTCGCCAGTTTCTGCGAAAAACATTTCCACAGGGTCAAAAGCTTACTTCCCCTCTTCTGTTCCATTTGACAGGCAAACCCATTATAGTTCAGCATTGAACAATAACATTCAACCAAGGGGACATCCAAAATGGGTAAAAGAGACGATCTAATCGTAAAGTACGCAGCTGATCTTAAAGAAAAGTGCGGCATGACAGCAGACATGGATTTGCTAACAAAAGTAACCATCGGTTGCGGCCCAGCAATCTACAATGCAGATGCTTCAACAGTATCAGCATCTGACCAAGCAGAACTGGACACAGTTAAGAATAATTTCCTTATCAAAAAGCTTGGTCTTTCAGATGGCCCTGAACTTGATGCTGCAATCAACAAATGCATGGAAACTTACGGCAAATCAAACCGTAACAAATACCGCGCTGTTGTTTATTATATGCTGACCAAAGATTTCGGCAAAGAAGCTGTTTACAAGTAAACACGGCTATCGGCGACAATTCAAAGGGCGGTAATCTCAAAAGAGTTGCCGCCCTTTTTGTGTGTTTTTCTTAAAAATTCTACGTATTGTCTCACATAAAATGTTTGATCGAATTGGCGTAGTATTCCAGCAAAGTAATCTCCGTTTGATTCTCGCGATAAAGCCCATCGCGCTCCTTGACCAAATGGCGAAGAGTGAGCATGCGAAGGCCAGCGCTCACCGCATAGTCTCTATTTTCACGCGGGATATATATATGGGCATGGCGCTTTTCTAGCTGTGTAATCAGATCGAACACTTGCGACTTAACTTCCAACTCGCTCATCCATTCACCCTTAGAGCCTAGAAACACCGTAGCAACAAGCGAGACAGGCAATACAGGTACAGTAGCTGCAATAGAGGCCATAAGGTCAGCGCCCAATTGTTTAATCGGTTCACGTTGGTCCTTATCATCAAGTCCTTGGAAATTCACATCGTTTTGCCCCGACCACTGCTTTAACGAAACTGGCGTACCAAAACTAACGCAGGCATAGCCATAGCGATATAACTTACCCTTAAACCATAGCTTCATATTGCGCGCAAAGTATCCAAACACCCCACTAAGGCTGGTTCTAAAACTGCGCCCAGTAATTTGCTTCTCACTGCGCGATGTTAAAACACGGTCTTCGATAACCCGATCATAGTTGACACCAACAGGCACAAACACAATATCGCGATTATTTTCCGCCGAAAAGTCTGACACCATATAAGATATAAGCCCAAGTTTTGGCTCACGCAGCGCGCCATCGCGTGACAAACCACCTTCGGGAAACACCGCTTGCGTCACCCCTTGGCGCGTCGCCATACGTACATAACGCGACAAAACTTTTCGATATAATAAATTACCCGAATCGCGGCGAATGAAATACGCCCCCATAGCTTTAAGCAATGATTGCAACAACCAAATTCGCGCCCACTCCCCCACCGCATAAGAAAGCGATGCAGAAGAAGAGGCCATATAGGTCACCAAAACGTAATCCATGTTCGATCGATGGTTCATGACAAAAACCACGGTCGCGTCCTTATCAACATTTTTCAGCGCTTCATCATCGCTATAGCCAAGGCGCACACGATACATCAATTCAGACAACCAGCGCGACAAACGAGTGCCAATTTTGAAATAAGTATAGGCCGAAAAATGCGGGACAATCTCTTTGGCATATCGTGCTGCTTGCGCCATCACCACTTGGCGAGGCTTGCCTGTTTTCGTTGCTTCATCTTCAACCGCCTGTACAATTTCCTTATCGTACATCAATTGATCGACAAGCGCTTGGCGACGAGTCAGTTTGAACGGTTGAATACGCATTTGTAAGCGCGTATTCAACTCTTCAATAGCCTTGTTAGCGCGCGAGCGAAAAAACCACCGTACACTAGGCATAAACACCCGATCAGTAATGCCAATCACAGCAAAAATTGCCAATAAAACAACAATCCATGTGGGCAAAACAATCATCGGCGCGCTTACCTATCGCGCAATTCACGATGCAAAATTTTCCCGACATTTGTTTTTGGTAACTCATCAATGAACTCAATGAATTTTGGCCGTTTGTACCCTGTCATGGTTTTTTTACAATGCGCCTTCACATCTTCTGCTGTCAGATTTTCATCTTTGCGAACCACAAACAACTTCACCACTTCACCAGAATAATCATCAGGCACACCAATAGCTGCTGCTTCCAAAATCCCTGGGTGTTGGGCAACAACTTCTTCAATTTCATTTGGATAAACATTAAAGCCCGAAACCAAAATCATATTCTTTTTACGGTCAACAATTTTAGTACGCCCAGCTTCATTCATAAAGCCCATGTCGCCAGATTTAAAGAAACCATCGGCAGTCATGACTTCAGCCGTTGCATCTGGGCGCTGCCAATATCCCATCATCACTTGCGGGCCACGAATACATATCTCACCCACTTCACCAAGCGGCATATCATTGCCATCATCATCGCGAATAGCAATATCTGTTGAAGGTAATGGCAAGCCAATGGTGCCACTAAACTCTGTTGCATCAAAACGGTTTGCCGTTGCAACAGGTGATGTCTCTGACAAGCCATACCCTTCGGCAATAATACAACCCGTCAATTCTTTCCATTCATCGGCCACAGACTTTTGCACCGCCATGCCGCCACCAAGTGTCAGTAACAAAGGACTAAAATCTAACTTGGCAAAATCATCATTATTCATCAAAGCAATAAACAACGTGTTGAGGCCAGGAAACACATGAATATCAAATTTACCAAGCTCTTTGACAAAAGCTGGCACATCACGCGGGTTTGGAATGAGAACATTATGAGCACCCTGTTCAATGCCCATCAACGCATTTACCGTTAACGCAAAAATATGATACAGCGGCAACGCACAAACATAGTTTAGGTTTTCTGGCCTACCTTTTTCTCGGTACGCCACCTCAACCCATAAAGCATTTTGTTCGACGTTGGACAAAATATTGGCGTTACTCAATGCGGCTCCTTTTGAGACGCCAGTTGTGCCGCCCGTATATTGCAAAAAGGCTAAATCTTCAACAGCAACATCTACAGGCGTTAATCCACGTCGATCACCAGCAGCCAAAACATCTTTGAATGACACATGACCTGGAAGCGACCACGCAGGCACCATCTTCTTAATAGTGCGCACAACAAAATTGACGATGTGACCTTTAAGGCCCAGCATATCGCCCATACTCGCGACAACCACATGCTCAATATCACTATGATCGATCGATGCTTGCAACGTATGTGCAAAGTTTTCTAAAACGATGATGGCTTTTGCACCACTGTCTTCAAGCTGATGTTTAAGTTCGCGCGGTGTATAAAGTGGATTGACATTTACCACCACCATTCCAGCACGTAAAATGCCCGAGATCGCGACAGGATATTGCAACAAGTTCGGCATCATCACCGCAACGCGATCACCTTGTTTTAAACCTTTTGATTGCAGCCAAGCCGCAAAATCGCCTGAATAATCGTCTAATTCAGAATAGGTCATCGTTTTGCCCATACAGGTAAAAGCGGGCTTTGGGCCATACTTTTTACAAGATGATGCTAATAAATCACCAACAGATGAAAATTTTAATGGTTCAATTTCTGCCGCCACTCCATCTGGATATGATTTAAGCCACGGTCGGTCCATTTTCGCTACTTGAGTGGTTGATTTACCTGCCACAATGTTCTCCCTTTTTTTATACTTTAGTTTAAAGGAAAGTTACAATGGTTTGCAAGGATACAATTTCAGGTAGCAGTTACCAATTAGAAATTTTTAACTTCGAACGGTTTTCTAACAACAACATCCTTCACAAACCCTGCACATTTGCAAGCTAGAATCGTTCTGATTTACATTGAACCAGAACGATCTACTTAAAGTATTGATAGTCTTGCGTTCCATGCAGTGCTTGTGATTCACAACAAAACATGAACCGCCCTAGGCAGCATTAGTCAACAACACTCGGCGTGCTGTTTTCTCGGCCATAATCGGTTTCGAAAATAAATAACCTTGACCAAATTCACACCCCATATCAGCAAGCAAACCAACTTGTTCCAAGTCTTCAATACCTTCAACAACACAAGAAATATCCAGCTGATTACACAGTTGTATAATCGCTTGGACAATATTGCGAATTTTATCGTCCGTACAAATTTGGTCAGTAAAGCTCTTATCAATTTTCACTTTATCTAATGGTAAATCTCTGATCTGACCAAGGCTGGAATAACCACTACCAAAGTCATCAAGCGCAATACCAACGCCAGCTTCTTTAAGCTTCAGCATCTTTTGTTTAGCCAATTCCAAGTCCTGCATAATTGCAGTTTCAGTCAGTTCAATATCAATCCTACTCGCAGGGACACCCGACTGGACCAAAATTTCCAACATTTTATCAACGCTATTTTGCCGGGTCAAAACCTTGGCAGATAAATTAAAAAACAACTTCGTTTCTGGTGACCATGTTTTGGCAACTTCCAATGACCGCTTGAACATATTCAAAGTCAACTCTTCAATCAATTGAGATTCTTCCGCGATTTGAATAAATTCATCAGGCCCAACATGGCCTAGCGATTTATCATGCCATCTAGCCAAGGATTCAAATCCAGCAATTGAGCCATCACTAATCCTTACAATTGGTTGAAACCATGGCTCAATCAAATCATTTTCAACAGCACGTTTTAAAGCATACTCCACTCGAGATCTGCGCAAACGGTCCAACTCCATACTAAGGCTAAACACGCCAATTGTATTTGAGTTCACCTTGGCAGATTTACGCCGTGCCATGTCCGCCCGCGCAATAAGTCTATCGGGGTCACTGTCGCTGTAAGGATAAAGTGCAACACCGCACGAAAAAGACAAAACCACTTTTCCACCTTCCACATCAAACTCAGGGCTTAATGACTGGCACAAAACACTACCCAAATGACTAGCATCTTCAGCATTTTCAATTTCCGGTGCTAGAAAGACGAACTCATCACCGCCTAAACGAGCAATAACACCAGTGCCCTTATAATACTTTTCATTTAGGTCACTCAATCGACTAGCCACTTGTCGCAATAGCCCATCACCTGCATCGCGACCATAAACTTCGTCAATGGATTTAAACCCTGCAATATCTAGAACGCCTACAGCAAACCCCTTAGCGCCAATATCCGTTTTTTCTTGAAAGCCAATAAGGGAGCGAACAAAATTTCGCCTATTGGGTAAATCAGTTAGCGCGTCATAAAAAGCCAATCTTTCCACAGAGTTTGCCGTACGTTGACTGGCAATCTTTTCCTTCACAAGCTGGCAACGCGAACGCACTAGCGCTGAAAAATTTATATAATTTTGAGCAATCAGAAATTGGCTAAAAAACATAATACCAAAGAAAACGGCCCCGAGCGTGACTAAACGATTGTCATTTGACAGTACAAATACCGAAGCCATCGGCACAATCGTGCCCAACAGTAAACCCCAAGCTGCAACTGGCACGACATACAAGCTGAACGACCCAGCAATCGAAAGCGCAACAATTGAAATGCCAATAAACACCTGATTGAGATCACCTGTGGTAAAAACCAAATAGGCATAAACGCTAGAAAAAAACAATCCAAACAAAGGCGCGGCAATATAAACAGCTATAATGTCTCTAAATTTTTGAGCCTGTGTATATGTTTTAAATGCTTCTCGTCTTGCCCACCAATAATAGGCTCGTGAAACAGTAAAAACACTAAACGCCAAGAAAAGAACCAACACAAATGTGGGCAAACCATCCTCAAGAACATTAACCCAACCAACAATTTGTAGGGTCAGCACCATCAAATAAAGCCATGGTAAAAAACCTGCTAAAAAACGGTGCTGTTCATCAACCAACAACCCTCTTTTAGAGATTTCCCGCCAAAATTTGCGCGAAAATATACTAAGTGAAAAAATCATAACTCTGCCCCATTACTTCTTCTTTCATCTTAATACACAAGAGAAGTAAAGGAGGCGTTAGCACAACCTAAAGTATTCGATCAAATGGTCAAAACTTATCAACTACTCAGCTTACTCACTCAAAATTTAGGCCTTTGGTTTCCAATAGCGCAGCATCAAAGAACTCGACACAACACTAACCGAACTAGCGGCCATCGCAGCGCCAGCAATAGCAGGGTTAAGCAAACCCAAAACGGCCAAAGGAATACCAATCAAATTATAAATAAAGGCCCAAAATAAGTTCTGCCACAGCTTAGACCAAGTGCGTTTAGAAACTTCAAGTGCAGCACTTACCATTTTTGGGTTAGAACGCATCAAGGTGATACCTGCTGTTTCCATTGCCACATCAGACCCAGACCCCATGGCAATGCCCACATCGGCCAATGCCAAAGCTGGCGCATCGTTCACCCCGTCTCCAACCATAGCAACAACTTTACCCTTGCTTTGAAGTTGTCCAATAAAATTGGCTTTATCGTCAGGCCGCACCTCTGCAATAACCTCATCAATACCCGCAGCTTTTGCGATCCAATCTGCTGTTGCTTGCGCATCACCGGTCAACATAACCGTAGATACACCCTGAGATTTCAACTGAGAAATTGCCTCAACAGTTTCTGGACGCAAAGGATCCCCAATAGCAAAGACACCTGCCAAATTCCCATCAACGGCAACAAAAACAGCTGTCTTTCCTTCGCTTTGTCGTCCTTTAAGTTCGTTCAGCGCGGCCTCAGATAAAGCAACGTTCAACTTAATCATTAAAGCTTGGTTGCCAATTACAACATGCTTTCCATCAACATCACCACTGACTCCAAACCCTGTGTGGCTTTCAAAACCTGTCACTTTCTCAAGTTTTGCACCGTCGGCCCGCGCAATAACAGCTTTAGCCAATGGGTGTTCACTACCCGCTTGTACGCCCGCCGCCAAGACAACAAGTTGCTCTTGACTTAATGAACCTTCCACAACCCAAACATCACTGACCGCAGGTTGGCCTTTTGTCAGCGTACCTGTTTTATCAAAAACAACCGTATCAATTCGGTGCGCTTGTTCCAGTGCCTCAACATCTTTAAACAAAATACCCGCTTTGGCCGCTGCCCCTGTGCCCGCCACAATCGCCGTTGGCGTGGCAAGGCCAAGCGCGCACGGACATGCAATCACCAGAACTGAAACCGCTGCAATGAACGCGGCTTCAAACGTGCCGCCAACCATCAACCAACCTGCAAAAGTGAAAATCGCGATCACCACAATTGTCGGCACAAATATCTCACTAACTTTATCTACTAAACGCTGAACAGGAGCCTTGCCGCTTTGGGCATTTTCAACCAATGAGATAATTTTTGATAATGTAGCATCTTGGCCAACCCGCATAGCTTTGACATGCATAAGCCCTGTGCCATTCATCGCCCCGCCAATCACTTCATCACCAACAGATTTCTCAACGGGTAAGCTCTCTCCCGTCACCAATGACTCATCAGACTGAGATGCCCCTTCAACCAAAATACCATCAACCGGAATACGCTCTCCCGGCCGCACCACAACAATATCATCGGTTTGTACATCTTCAATCGCGACCGAGACTTCTTTGCCGCCACGTACAACATTTGCCGTTTCAGGTCGCAAGGCCATTAACTCCCAAATTGCCGCTGTCGTGCCACGCTTGGCTCGCGCTTCAAGAATTTTACCTAACAGAACAAGCGTAATAATCACCGCCGCAGCTTCAAAATAAAGGTGCCCAACTTCAGCGCCACTCACATACGCAGATATAAGGTTATACAACGAAAAGAAATATGCCGCGCTGGTGCCCATTGCTACCAGCACATCCATGTTACCTGCTTTTGCTTTAAGGGAGTTCCATGCCCCTTTATAAAACCGGCCAGCAACCCAAAACTGCACGGGTGTTGCTAAAATCAACTCCGCCCATCCAGGCATTTTAATCCCTGAACCAAGCGCCATGCTAATCATTTGTACAACCAAAGGCAAAGTCAAAGCCGTAGAAATCGCCAACATTCGCCATTCGGCTTTGGCCGCCTCTTCATTTTCTGCCCGTTTCTTTTCTTCTTGTTGTTTGCGTTGTGCTGCCGCTGTAATACGCAAACTTGCGCCATACCCTTGATCTTCAATCACCGCAATCAATTGGCTGGCATCACCCCCCATCCAATCAATATCAGCGCGATCAGTTGCTGCATTCACTCGCGCATCAACAACGCCAGGTAGTTGTTTCAAGACCTTCTCAACCCGGCCAGAGCACGCCGAACACGTCATCCCCGTCACATCTAAACCAACGGTTTCAACCGGCACATCAAATCCCGTATCTTCAATAACCTGCGCAAGGCCAGAAGTATTTACAACGCTAGGATTAAAAACAATTTCAGCCCGTTCCAATGCAAGATTGACAGTTGCAGAAACCACACCATCAGCTCGGCCTAAGGTTTTTTCAACCCGCCCCGAACAAGCCGAACAGGTCATGCCCCTAATTGGCAAATTAACAGACAAAGACCCATCATCAATATGGTTCACTTCAGAATTAACAG
>Ga0256834_1002752_pt1 | contig 10875 bp, 9 predicted proteins | sample 4281140metaG_FD_190536 | JGI IMG/M metagenome (GOLD analysis project Ga0256834, IMG submission 190536) | Hydrothermal vent microbial communities from East Pacific Rise, Pacific Ocean - 4281-140 | ecosystem: Environmental > Aquatic > Marine > Hydrothermal vents | place: Pacific Ocean: East Pacific... | reverse complement strand
TGGAAGCTCCAAAGCCGATACCCATAAAGGCATGGCTGATGTTACAACTACTTGGCAAGAAAGTGAACTTGAGCCTTATAAAAGCTTAATTGATTCAGGCTTGCTTACTGGTGTAATGTCAGCACATATTGTTAACAAAAACTTAGATACACTTGGTTTGCCGGGTACTTTATCTGAGAGTATTTTAGAAGGAATACTTCGCCAACGTTTAGGGTATGATGGTGTGGTTTTTAGTGATGACATGCAAATGCATGCTATTACTAAGCACTATGGCATTGAAAAGGCTCTGGAACTGGGCATTAATGCAGGTTTAGACGTAGTTATTTATTCTAATAATATAAACGCCTCCAAAGATCGAAAATTCGATTATTTGCACTCACTCATAAAGCAATTGGTGCTTGATGGTAAAATTAGAAAAGAGCGAATAGATCAATCGTATAAGCGAATTATGAAATTGAAGAAAGAGGTTCTGTGATAGTTATCAATCCAAGAAGGGGGGCTCAACATCCTTGTGCTTGTTAACTAATAATACTCCAATTTACACTCGATTTTTTAATCTCTTGCAGTTTTTGCTTTAAAACCTGATGTTCTTGTTTTTCCAATTCTTCATCAGTAGCCAGTAAATCAAATGCAACATCTCTTGCCAGTTGCAAGATGGCTTGATCCTTAGCTAAATCTGCTAATTTTAAATCGAGTACACCGCTTTGCTGGGTGCCCATCAAATCGCCTGGGCCACGAAGCTTGAGGTCGGTATCGGCAATTTCAAACCCATTATTGGTGCGCACCATTGTATTAATTCGAGTTCGGGCATCGGCAGAAAGCTTTACATCGCTCATTAAAATGCAATAGGATTGGGCTGATCCTCTACCCACACGCCCTCTTAATTGGTGCAGCTGAGCCAAGCCAAACCGCTCCGCATTTTCAATAATCATAACCGAGGCATTGGGCACATCAACCCCCACTTCTATTACAGTAGTGGCTACCATTATTTGTGTTTCGCCTTTTGCAAACCGCTCCATTTCAAAAGTTTTGTCTGCCGATTTTGCCCTGCCGTGTACTATACTAATATGATATTCCGGGAATGACCTTCGCATATTTTCATAGCCATCAGTTACTGCTTTTAAATCTAGCTTTTCAGACTCTTCCACTAATGGATATACAATATACACTTGCCTACCAAGCTCAACCTGTTGCTTAATAAACCCATTCACTTTCAACCGTTTCGATTCGTAATAATGAATGGTTTTAATAGGCTTCCTTCCTGCTGGCAATTCATCAATTACCGATACATCTAAATCTCCGTACAAGGTCATTGCCAAGGTACGAGGAATGGGAGTGGCCGTCATTACCAGCACATGGGGAAATACATCTTTGTTCTTGCTCCATAGTTTAGAGCGCTGGGCTACGCCAAAACGGTGCTGTTCATCCACCACAGCCAAGCCTAATTCTTTAAACTGAACCTTGTCTTCAAGTAAGGCGTGAGTACCCACTAAAATATGGAGAACACCTGTTTCAAGAGCCAAATGGAGCTTTTTACGTTCGCTTGCTTTGGTAGAACCTGTGAGTTTGGCTATTTGCAACCCCATTGATTTGGCAAACGGCTTGAGACCTTCATAATGCTGCTCCGCCAAAATTTCGGTGGGAGCCATTAAGGCTACTTGGGCTCCTCCTCCAATGGCTATGAGCATACAAATAAAAGCCACAATGGTTTTACCGGAGCCCACATCGCCTTGCAGTAATCGGTTCATTTGCACGCCCGATTTCATATTGCCATAAATCTCTTTAATAACTCTCTTTTGGGCATTGGTGAGCTCAAAAGGAAGCCGCTCTTTGTAAAACTTGGTAAGCAATGTGGTATCATCAAACACCTTTCCTTTAAATTTTTTTGCCCTTCCTGATTTTATAGATAGTAACTGAACCTGTATATAAAACAGTTCTTCAAACTTTAACCTAAAACGAGCCTTTTCTAATGTTTGACTACTCTGAGGAAAATGGATATGGAAAACGGCCTCTGCCTTGGGCATTAAACTTAGCCGATGGATTATATCGGCAGAAATTGGCTCTTGAATATGCGGTATGGCTAACTTAATGATAGTACTTATTGCCCTTGCTATGGCTTTGCTATCAAAAAACTTAGCTCTTAGCTTTTCTGTGGTTAAATACACAGGTCGAAGTGTGCCTTTGCCTGTATTGCCTTCGGTAACTGGCTCTAACTCTGGGTGCGTAATATTTAGCTTACTCCCAAATTTGGTAACCTTGCCAAATACCACATATTTAACACCTGGTTGCAGCTTTTTAACCATCCAGCTTACTCCCTTAAACCACACCAGCTCTATTCTGCCAGTATCGTCTTTGGCAACTGCCACCAACCTAATTTTGCGCCCAAAACCAATCGTTTGCATATTTACTAGGGTGGCCATAAACTGCACATTTGGCAAATCTGGGCTCAGCTCTGCAATTTTATAGAATTTGGTTCTGTCTTCATAGCGAAAAGGGTAGTATTCTAGTAAATCTCGATATGTAAAAACCCCAAGCTCTGAGTTTAAGAGCTTGGCTTTTTGAGGACCAACGCCTTTTATAAACTCTACTGATGTGTTTAGAAAATCTGACATAGATGCTTCTGCCTCCTTAGGAGGCTAATACAAATTAAGTGAATATAAGAGTGGTTAACAATACAACCACAAACTGGATTAAGCAATATTAATTTCTTGCTAAGATTTAATGTAGTGTTATCTTTAACCTTATGAAATTTTATGTAACTCCTCTTCTTCTTTTGTCTGTGCTATCAAGTTGTAGTAATAATACTTCGGTTGAGCCGGAAGTAAAAGAGGCAGAGCAAACAACCGAAAGCATACAGGTTGATGGACGAGCTAGAACGTATGTGCAGTATTTGCCAAAAGGCTGGAACCTTGAAATAGCTATGCCTCTTGTTTTTGCATTACACGGAGGTTCTGTAGGTAACCCTAAAAATATGATGAATAATGTCGATTTAAGGGAGCTTGCTGATTCTGATAAATTCATAGCCGTTTATCCTGCAGGAGTAGCTAATAACTGGAACGATGGCAGACCCACAGATGCTAATCTATTGGGTGTTGATGACGTGGTTTTTTTTAGTGCACTCATAGATAAAATGGTTTCAAACTTTGATATTGATACAGGAGCCGTATTTGTTACCGGAGTTTCTAATGGAGGCTTTATGGCATCGCGATTGGGGTGTGAATTAAGTGATAAAATAGCAGCTTTTGCTGCCGTATCAGCCACCATTGAAGCCAACGATATTTTTCCAAACTGTAATCCTTCTAATAATGTGAGCGCCTTATACATACATGGAACCCTTGATACATTTGTTCCTTTTGAAGGAGGAGAGTTGACTAAGGGCGATGGTGGTTTTGCCGTTTCGCATAGCAACGCAGTTAATAAATGGGTTACCCTCAATGAAATTTCTTCGAACCCTGTAATTACTAACCTTCCTGATGTTGCCAATGACGGCACAACCATTACTGAATCTGTGTACTCGAACAGTTCAGTGGAGGTGATTGGCTATGTGGTTGAAAACGGTGGACACACCTGGCCTCAGGGTACAGGGCCAAACTATCCTAATTTAGTTGGAATTAAAAGTATGGATATGAATGCAACGGAAGTTATCTGGGAGTTTTTCAAGAGGAATAAGAGAGGATAATTTGTTATAGCCTCAAATTAGGTTTTTCAAGACTATTAGCTAATAACCTGAGTTCGGGATAAGGAATAGCTGTCAGAAAATAAAATAGTAGGTGAGCTTTTTAATATAAAAAGCAAAGATATAATGGATTATTTCAAGATTTTTATATTCAAAAGATCGCCTGCTAGATATTTTCCCTTTGGGCTTTAACGAAACTTCCCTAAACCTCCTTATATTTTCTTGAATTAACCCGTTAGTCCTACAAAAATCTAAGTTGTTTATGAAAGTTTCGATTAAAGCTGACAGCATTCCTTATCCCGAACTCAGGTTATTAGGCTCTTTCCAATCCAATGTGTTAAGTAAATGGATGATATCCATCTTTATATACTCAATGGCAGGAGCCAAAGAATCGTTTTTGGTAGAAGTTCTAAAATAAAGGGCACCCCTTAAAAAATTTTCGGTAGAGTCGGTAATAAAAAACTGTAGTTGCGAAGGTACTTCACCTTCCAACTCTGCCACCACGGCTGTTTTACCAGATGGAGTAAGTAGGATAGTTTCATTTATAGCATACGCCTTAATCTGATGCTTGGAGGTTAACTTATACGCATCATTTACCAACTCTTTAAGCAGCTTTTCGTTGTGATTAAGCGATTTATACGTTAATTGTACATTGGCCACAATAGTAGGGTAATAGAGGTCAATCCAATACCGCTCGGCAATGTAAGAGGAGTCTCTTAAAATTTTAACCGCTTTTGATACCTCAAATTGGTAAGGCAAAGAATCTGGCAAAGCAACATAGCTATGCTCGGGTAAGTCCAGGCGGTTATAGCCTTTTTGCTTAGGCGTATAGGTTTCTTCGCAGCCAAACCCAATAAAAACAACTAATAGCCAAGCTTTATTTCTCATCAATTACCACTCTAATTTTCTTTATGCGTTTATTATCAACGGATAAAACCGTAAATGTGTATTTATCAAATTTTACTTGCTCTCCTGTATTTGGTAATCGGGCATGTACTTCTAAAATCATTCCTCCTAACGACTCGCTTTCACCCATAATTTCCTCAAACAAAATAGCATCTTCTTTTACCACTTTGCAAAAATCATTGATGGATGTTTTCCCTTCAAAATCGTAAGTGTAAGCATTTATTTTTTTGTAGGCATCATTCTCTTCGTCATATTCATCACTTATTTCGCCTACAATTTCTTCAATAATATCTTCCAGAGTTATCAGCCCTTCGGTGCCTCCGTATTCATCTACCACAATGGCAATATGCACGTGTTTTTCTTGAAAATCCTTGAGCAAGGTATCAATCATTTTAGCTTCAGGTACAAAGAAGGCTGGCCTTAAAAGCTTTTGCCAATCCCAAGACTCATTCTTGTTGGTGTAAGGAAGTAAATCTTTGATATAGAGTATGCCTTCTATAGAATCTAAGCTCTCTTTAAATACAGGAAGTCTTGAGAAGCCAGTTTTATTGATTTTGTCCATTAGTTCGTGGAAGGAGGTCGAAAGCTCTACTGCTTCCATATCTACCCTTGCCTTCATAATTTGCGTAACCGGAATGGTAGAAAAATGAACAATTCCTTTAAGGATGTCTTTCTCTTGTTGGGTAGTTCCAATTTTAGTAGAGAGTTCCAAGGCATGGTTAACCTCCTCCATAGAGCCAGAATAGCCTTTTTTCTTAATGCGTTTTTCCACAACCCCCGTCATTGAAACCAAAACCCACACCAATGGCTTTACCAATTTCATGGAGTAATATAAAAGAGATGAAGACAACCTTGCAACAGCCAAACCTTTTTGGTTGGCATAAATTTTAGGAATAATCTCTCCAAAAAACACTATTAATGTTGTTATTATGGCTGCTAACACAGCCAATACTGGCCCTTCGTTCGTGTGACCTACTACTTGCCAGGTGGCAAATGTAGCAATGGTAATAATGGCTACATTCACAAAATTATTAAGAATAAGAATCGTGGCAAGTAGCTCTTTTGGTTTGGCAACCAAATAACAAATTAGCTCATCCTTTTTAGAGTTAGTTGATTCACACTCTTCCAGTTCTGTACTTGAAAGTGAAAAAAAAGCTACTTCAGAACCCGAAATAATGGCTGATATAACAAGTAGTATCAGAATTACTCCAACTACGAGTAAAAGAAAAATAAGGGAAGTGTTAGCACCTCCTGAAAGTGTTAAAAGTTGACCCAAGAGCCAACTCGGAGGTTCGTCTATTGATGTTTCCAATCACTGATTGCTAAATTGAACATAGTTTTCATGCCTTTGCTAGAAAGGAAGATCGTCTAACTCAGGGTTATTTTGTGCTTCAACCGCTTCTGGGTTTGCAGGCTGTGCTGCAGTTTGCGGCTGACTTGGAGCTGAAGAAGCATAATTTCCACCTTGACTCCCTGCCTCCCCTCCTTGATTTCTACCCCCCAACATAGTCATATTGTTTCCCACTATTTCAGTTGAATATCTTGTAACACCGTCTTTTTCCCAAGAACGAGTTACTAACTTACCCTCAATATACACTTGGTCGCCTTTGTGTAAGTATTTTTCAGCTACCTCTGCCAAGCCTCTCCATAATACAATATTATGCCACTCGGTATTGGTTTTACGCTCACCTGTGTTTCTATCTTTATAGGTTTCTGATGTTGCCAACGAAAACGAACAAACAGGCGTTCCGTTTTCAAGATGCCTTACTTCAGGATCTTTGCCTAAGTTGCCAACTAGTATTACTTTGTTTACTCCAGCCATATCGGTTTATAATTAGTCCTGTAAATTTATGGATTTAGAAACACTATTCAAATAGTTGGTAATCAAAACGGGTTTTGGTAATGCTTCTATTTCCATTTGTGAGTACAAAACTAATCCATTTTCAGCCAAGAACTTATTCCAATCGTTACCTGTTTTTAAATTGATTTTTATAAACGAACTGTAAAGGGTTTGGTGGCTTAAAATATGCTTTGGCAACTGTTCCTCTTGCTCAATTACGCAACCCTTTTCTAAAAGATGGCTTAAAACTGAGCTTGAAATTTCATTGATTTCAGTCTGAGCCTCATTTTCTATTAAATAAAACTCATACATCCCTTCCCAAATCCCTTTTCCTTCCCGTTTTATCATCGCCAATTTCCCGTTTTGTTTTAGTACCAAATACGTGAAATAACGGTTTGTGTTCCTCTTCTTCTTAATTTTTACAGGTAACTCCTTCTGCTTTTTGTTGGTTCGGGCAAAGCAAACCTCCTCCACAGGGCAATAAGCACAATCAGGGTTTTGCGGAGAACAAACCGTAGCCCCAAGCTCCATTACTCCTTGATTATAAGTACCTGGTTCTTTCGGATCGATTAGTTTCGCAGATAAATCAAAGAATAGTTTAAAGCTTTTGGCATCTGCAATATTATTTTCTATGCCAAATACCCGAGCTAAAACTCGGTACACATTTCCATCAACCACAGGGGTTGGATTACTAAATGCCAAAGAGCTAATAGCTGCTGCGGTATATGGCCCAATGCCTGGTAGTTTTAATAGTTTTTCAAAACTTTCAGGAAATGCATTATTAAACTCTGCACTAATAACCTTAGCACATTTATGCATATTTCGAGCTCGTGAATAATAGCCTAGCCCTTGCCAAACTGAGAGCACATCTTGCTCATTGGCATTGGCCAAATCTTGAACCGTTGGAAACGCTGCCACAAACTTTTGGTAGTAAGGTAATCCTTGAGAAACACGTGTTTGTTGAAGTATAATTTCTGAGATCCAAATAAAATATGGATTGGTGGTTTCTCGCCATGGCAGCGCCCTTTTATTGGAATAATACCAAGATATAATATTTGAAGTAAACTGTTTGTGAATCAAAGGAATAGAGAGATTTTAAAAGTTTTTTTAAATAGGCTTGAGATAATTTTTATATTAAAACTTTGCGCTTAAATTTGCGCAAAAATATTGGCTAATAGCCAATTATAGGATTTTTAAATTAAAAACTTTTCAATTTTGACAAAAGCAGACGTAATTTCAGAAATTGCTGATAAAACAGGAATAGACAAAGGAGATGTAACCGCATCAATCGAAGCGTTTTTTAGCGTAGTAAAAAGTTCAATGGCCGAAGGCGAAAACATTTATGTGAGAGGCTTTGGTAGCTTTGTAAACAAGAAAAGAGCTAAGAAAATTGCTAGAAATATATCTAAAAACACAGCAATAGTTATCGATGCTCATTATGTGCCTAGCTTTAAGCCGTCTAAAGTATTTGTAGAAAAGATTAAAAGCAGCAATAAAGTTAGCAGTTAATGTTTTATTCTACCTGAGTAAAAAGCCTCTTATTTAATAAGGGGTTTTTTTATGCCTTTAATTCTAACCTGTTAGTATAGGTGAGAGGTCGTTAAAAAGATTATCTACCTATATTTGTTGCAATATTATAAGTAGATAATAATAAAACGTACCTGTGGAAAAAAGCATTGAGTCAAATTTAGAGCACATAAAGCCTTTGTTTAAAAAACATAAAGTTTAAAAAGCCTATATTTTTGGATCTGCTGTAACAGGAGGTTTTTCAAAAAGGAGTGACCTCGATTTTATCATTAAATTTCAACCAAACATTCCTCCGCTTAAAAGAGGGGAGCTTTGGTGGGGTTTACACGATCGACTTCGAGAGTTTTTTAAACAGGAAATTGATTTGATAACAGAAGAGTCTCTTAAAAACCCATACCTTAATTAAAGAGCTTGATAAAACAAAGCGGCTAATCTATGGACAATAAGGCAAAAAAGCTCTTATTTGATATTCTCACAGCAATTGAACATGTTGATAGTTACCTTGGTGAGACGAAAGAGTTTTTGAACTTTATGATTCAACCCCAATGTTGCAAGATGCAGTAGAGCGAAACATTGAAATAATTGGTGAAGCAACCAATAGACTACTAAAACTTGTACCACAGATCAAAATCACCAATGCTCGCAGAATCGTAGATGCTCGGAATAAAATAATTTATGGTTATGATGAAGTTGAGAACGTACAAGTATGGGGTATTATTATTAACTCATTACCCATATTAAAAAAGGAAATAGCTGAATATCTAAACCGCTGATTGCGCTTCTTTCCATTCCGCATACTCATCGTAGGTCATAAGCTTATCTGCATACCCATCTGGGCGAAGCTCAACTATACGGTTAGCAACCGTTTGCACAAACTTATGATCGTGAGATGTAAATAGTACAGTACCAGGAAATTCTTTAAGAGCGTTATTAAAAGCAATAATGGCTTCCAAATCTAAGTGGTTTGTGGGCTCATCTAAGATTAAAAGGTTGGCACCGTTTAACATCATTTTAGAAATCATACAACGTACCTTTTCGCCCCCTGAAAGTACATTGGAGCTTTTTGTTGACTCTTCTCCCGAAAATAACATCTTGCCCAAAAATCCACGGATATAGACTTCGTCTTTCTCGCCTTCCGAATATTTTCTGAGCCAATCAATAAGGTTTTCATTGGTGTTAAAATAAGCCTCGTTTTCGTTAGGCAAAAAGGCCGTTGAAATTGTTTGCCCAAACTTGAACTCACCATCATCTGCTTTTTCTTCGCCCATTAATATTTTGAACAAAGCCGTTATGGCCAAGCTATCTGGCCCAACAAAAGCAATTTTATCACCCTTGTTAACAAACAGGTCTAATTTACTAAAAAGAGGGCTGCCTTGGTATGATTTTGAAAGGGCGTCAATTTGAAGAATTTGATCTCCGGCTTCTCTCTGCTGTGTAAAAATAATACCCGGGTATTTTCTATTTGAAGGTTTTATTTCTTCAATATTAATTTTTTCTAAAAGTTTTCTTCTGCTTGTTGCTTGTTTCGACTTGGAAGCATTGGCACTAAATCGCTGGATAAACGCTTGGAGTTCTTTTTTCTTATCTTCTGCTTTTTTGTTAGATGAAGATCGCTGAGCCAGCGCCAACTGGCTTGATTGGTACCAAAACGCATAATTACCTGTAAAAAGCGAAATTGCGCCAAAATCAATATCGGCAATATGGGTACAAACGGTATCTAAAAAGTGCCTGTCGTGAGATACCACAATTACCGTATTTTTAAACTCCAACAAAAAGTCTTCTAACCATGTTACTGTCTGAATATCCAAATCGTTGGTAGGTTCATCCAAAATAAGAATATCAGGGTTGCCAAAAAGTGCTTGAGCCAACAATATTCTTACTTTCAAATGTCCGCTAAGCTCCTTCATCATTTTATAATGCTCCGATTCGGGTACGCCTAGCCCACTTAATAATGCGGCCGCATCCGATTCGGCATTCCAGCCTTCAAGCTCCGCAAATTCAGCTTCTAATTCAGCTGCCCTGTTGCCGTCCTCTTCGCTAAAATCTGGTTTTGCATAAACCGCTTCTTTTTCTTCAATAATTTTCCAAAGGGTAGTGTGGCCTCTTAGTACCGTATTCAGTACTGTTTCTTCATCAAACTCAAAGTGGTTTTGGCGAAGGACAGCCATTCTTTTGCCCGGCTCTAACACCACCTTGCCACTGTTTGGGCTAATGTCTCCAGCTAATATTTTTAAGAATGTAGATTTACCTGCACCATTAGCACCAATTACACCATAACAATTACCCGCTCCAAACTTTACATTTACATCTTCAAAAAGAACTCTTTTACCGTATTGTAAGGATATATTATTTGCTGAAATCATCTCTTGTCAAATTTTGAAGCTGCAAAAGTAGCTGATTAAGAGAAGAGTTAGCCTCTTTATGTAAAAAAAGCCAATGGTTGTTGGTAACCGTTCACCCGGAAAAATGCTGCCACAGCAAGAGTAAAAAACCTTAGAACCTGCCCCTGCACCTAAAGTTGTATTTTTTTAGCTTGTTTATGATTCGCAATAAATGAAATTGTAAAACCCAATAAAGCAACACTTGTGAAAGCAACGGGAACAACAAAAAAGTATTTTAAGGATAAAATGACTGCAATTAATGAAACAGTAATGTTTAGGATTAAAATGCCTTGTGATATGTGTAGAGCATTATTGTTTGCCATCATAAGATTTAATAAACCATAACCAAACAGTAATAATCCCATCATTAAACTATACCCCTGATGAAAGGAAAAAATGTTTGTTTCAGTCCCCAAAATTTGAATTGTAAAACTTTTCATTTTAAAGATAAAAGCAATTTGCTCTGGTGTTTTGGGTGTTGTTAAATCTGTAATTGTATGCCCAACACCTACCAGCAGAAACGACCAACTTGCTATTTTGTAACT
>Ga0256834_1002751_pt1 | contig 10877 bp, 13 predicted proteins | sample 4281140metaG_FD_190536 | JGI IMG/M metagenome (GOLD analysis project Ga0256834, IMG submission 190536) | Hydrothermal vent microbial communities from East Pacific Rise, Pacific Ocean - 4281-140 | ecosystem: Environmental > Aquatic > Marine > Hydrothermal vents | place: Pacific Ocean: East... | reverse complement strand
CAACGTCCTTTTCCGCAGCCAGCTTCAGCGAAGGGTAGTCTATTGCCCTGTCCTCGAAGTCGAGCAGAGCGTCGACCTTCCTCCTCATTATCGCCTCCCTGTTCACCTTCACGCTGGAGCTCATCACCCCCACAAAACCCCTCGCCTTCCTGAGCTTTTTGTGAAGCTCTCCGGGAGTTTCAGCTCTGACGAGGCTGCCTGTGATAATCGATTCCTCCTGTCCTGGTCTGGACTCGGGCCTGAAATCGGACTCGCAGAAGCAGATGGCCAAACTGTAGCCATCAAAGAGCTCCTCAAAGAAACCGGATTCCGGAGGGTAGAACCTGAGGAAGTCAATCATTTCTTCTCGACCTTCTCGATCATCTCTCTCACTGCCTTCAGAGCGAGCTCTCTCTTCGCCGGAAAAGTCGTGATCTTCACCCTGACTGCGATGGGATCGCTGCTGCCCAGAACGACCTCCCCCATGTACGCTCTCTGCTTGTCGAACCTCAGGTGGAGGACGTTTCCTGCATCAATCCTCTCCTCGAGCGTGTCCTTCAGGTACTCGAGCTCTCCACTCTCTTTCAGCCTTCTGAACAGGTGTTTGAGAAACTCCTCGATTTTCCTCCTGTCCTTCAGCTCCACTTCGAGAAACGTGAGCTCGTTTCCGTAGTGCCCCTTGGCTCTGCTGACCTCTATTTCAAATTCGAACGGGAACAGCTCAGCCATGGCTTCTCCGACCTTCTCCATATCCTCTGTGGAGTGGACGACCGCGGAAACGTTGACCCTCTCTATCCTGTAGGGCTTGCTGGCAGCCTTTTTCTTCTTCGCCATTTTCCTCAGCTACTCCCCTCTGCTTTTTAGAGTTGACGTTGTCACGGACCGAATATCTGGAGTTAACAGATTAGAAAAATAACAAATAGAAAGAAAACTGAAAAGTTGACGTGAAAAAGTACGTGAGGTTCGCAAAAGCCTGGGTATCTTCGAGGTTTGGAAGGATAAAGCCGGTGATACTGGCTCACATCGTCACCTACAGGTGCAACATGAGGTGTAAGTACTGCGAGTACTGGAAATACAGGGCTGAAGAGATGCCGTGGAGAGATGTGGAGAAGATGCTCGAAGAAGCAGCCAGGCTTGGAATTGCCGTATACACGGCAACTGGAGGAGAACCGCTGCTCTGGAGAGATATCTCGAAAGCTCTGAGTCTGGCAGAAGATCTGGGGTTTTACACCATGCTCGCGACGAACGGCCTTCTGCTGAAGGGCAGAAAGCTAAATGCTGACATGATTTCTGTCAGTCTCGACACACTGAGGGCTGACAGGTACAGGAAAATTACGGGAGTGAACGCTCTGGAAAGGGTAAAGGATGCGATCCTCTGGGCGAGCGAGAGGTATGACGTTTGCTTAAACGCAGTCCTCTATGGAGAGAACGTTGACGAGATAGAGGATCTTGTGAGGTTTGCCGATAATTGTGGAGCGTATATAACCTTCGAGCCCATATCGCCATACTTCGACGGCTGTCCGAGTCTGAGCGGGGATGAGATGAGGAAAGCAGCTGAGAAAATTCTGGAGCTGAAAGGGGAGTTCAAAAACATCCTGAACACCCGGTGTTACCTGGAACTCGTGAAGGGAGGTGGAAGGTTTCGATGCCTCTCCAGCCTGCTGCTCAGGGTGAATCCCGATGGTTGTATCATCTCCCCGTGCTACGAGGTCGAGTACGTGAAGGCGGGAAACGTGAGGGATGGTCTGAGAAAAGTTATGGAGAGTGAAGAGTACAGAAGGGGAGCGGAGATTGCTAGATTGTGCAGGGGCTGCTATCTGCTCTGCTACGCTGAACCGAGCCTGATCTTTTCTGAGCTGAAGTGTGCTGCCGGATTCCTGAGGGAGACACTTGAAAGGTTCTGCGGATGATTTACTGTTTCGTATTACCTCTTCACAGCATCGTAAGGACTGCCGGGTTTCAGGATTCCCTTAGTCACGAGCTCCCTGACGTACTCCCTCGGCAGGGGGACGCCCTGCACGATAACAACCTTCGGATTCGCCGGGTCAACTCCGTACTTTTTGATGTACTTCTCTCTTGCCCTTTCGCTTATTTTCCTCACCTCATCCCAGCTCATTACCGTGTAGTTTATTCCCATCTTCTTCAGCCTTTCAGCCTCACTTTTCGGAATCTTTCCGGTGTCGGTTACTATGATCTTTTTACTCCCGTCGAGAACTGTTCCGTTCAGGTAGTAGGGGAGCTTTCCCTCGGCGAACTTTATGTCGTTCTCGCTCACGTTGTACCTCTCGTATATTTTCTGCAAATCTTCTCTGGTGAGCATGCCGGGAGGTTTGAAGGGAATCCCGTCCGGATTTGCAGATCCGTTTGTGCCATTCCCCACGGCTGCGAGAGCGACACCCGAAATTCCGATTGCGATCAGAACCAGAACTGCAGATCTGAAATTCACAGTGTACTGTTGGAGTAAGGATTATATATGCTTTCTGACCATGTTCTGTAAATATAATTTGATAATATATGTAATCTACGATATAAATCCGTGATTAAAGATGGTGACGGTGAAGTTGATATCGAGAGTCTCTGTGCTCCAGGGAAACTTCTTCAGCTCAACCCTGAAGCCGTGACTCACGATCACGGGCAATTTACCCTTTGACGGATCGAGCAGGCAGATTGAGGACTGTATTGCAGAGCAAGCAGCACTCTCTGTGCCTAAAACCTCCTGCAGTGTCCTGACACGCCCGGTATCTGGAGACGTCTGATCCGCCCACCTGATAGCGCCTGGGGCTGTGCAGCTCAGGGTTACGGGAAATGCTGCCATCAGCGTGTACTTTATCTGCCTGCCCAGCCCCTCATTCTTCGGTCCCCAGTCTTGAAGAACCTGCCCCGGCCGCATTCTGGTTTTCCAGTCCGTTGTCGTGATGAACACTTTCGGCGAGTAGCCATTACAGCCGGTTGCGGAGCTGCGTGCTATCGCCAGGAAAAATCTGTACTCTTTCCCGCCCACGCGCGTCGTCGTGCAGTAGTAATCCACGTACGCGATCGCCCTTCCATCTCTGCCCGATCTCTCCCAGCCTATGTAGCCGATGTACTTGAATCCTCTGATTTTACCATTTTTCAGAGCTGCCAGTCTCGTTTCTACGAACTTCAGATCTCCGGGACTCTGGAGGATCAGCACACCCTCCGGTCTGCTGGACAGGACGATAGTATTCGCTTTCAGCACGTCTGCGTTCTTCCCGCCTGCGAGCAGACTTACGGGTAAGGCTACAAATTCGCATCCGGTTTCGTTGAGGGCTTTCAGCCACACTTTCAGAAATTCTATCCTTTCCCCAGGGCTCAATCCGTACAGCATCACCCGAAAGCTTCGCTCTCTCATCTTTCTGCAGAGCATGCGGTATATTGATTCGAGATTGTTGTTTTTCATGAAACTTTGATTTACGATGAAAACTGAACTCAAATTGGGCAGTTTTGGTGCAGAGCTTGGAGAGACCTGAGTAGCTCCGTTTTTGGATGAGCAGCCCGCAACAGCCAGTGCGATGAGTACGGCGACAACCATCATCCGATCCATCCAATCGCCCTCAGCACGACTTCCAAGAGTACGACGTATGTTACGAAGTGCAGGACGTACCTGTAAACGAAACCACTTCCGGATTTCTTTGGTTGCATTTTTACTGTATCGAGTGTGCCAGTTTTTGCCGTAAAGTGTTCCAGAAATCTCTCCATTTTTTCCCCGATCGGGGCTTGTGTCAGAACTCCACTCAAAGCGAACAGGGCTGAAGCGAGAACTATGCCGAAGTCGTTTCTCACGCTTGCCAGAACGAAGAACGCCGGGAGAAGGATGAGGATGCCCGTTTTAAACCTCGATGGAGTTCGGTCTGCCTTAACGTATTCAGGGCTCATGGCTCTCCCTCCTCAATCTGAACGACCTGATGGCTAGGAGTGTGAGCAGGATTGAACAGCCCGTAAACAGGCTGATGTTGTAAGCCTGATCCGGATTGATGCCTGTCCTGTAACTCACGGGTGTTAGCAGAATTATCGCCAGCCCCCAGAGCAAGATTCCGGCAGCCAGCCACTTCAGCACGTTTTTCGTCTCTTTCCTGCTGTCCCTGTCGAAGACATAGATCCCGGCGACCATGAACAACAGAAAGCTTCCAAAATACAGCCAGGCGTTAAAGAGCACACTGAAGACGCTGTGGCCCGTCATACCTGTTAGATCGGTCAGACCGGCTAGCACGATGAAGATCATTACTGCGTACCACAGCACAGCTCCGGCAACGACTCCTGCGACACCTTCTGCCCTCCCCATTTTTATCACCTGCCAACCATAGCTACTTCAAAAATCTCCACTCCAGCAGTATCGCAGCCAGCTCGACAGAGTAACCGAAAACAACACTATTCAAAGGCTCCACGTACCCTGAGATCAAGACAGCAATCCACAGCAAATAACCGCAAAATCCGGCCAGAATTTCCCTCTTTAGACTCTCCTTTCTGCACCCCTTAAGACACCTGAGATCTTCAAGCAGATCCACGGGCACTGGCGAGATATCGTGAGTGCTGAAGTAGTTCCCGGCCTGATTCAATACCTCCACGAACTCCACAACATCTCTCAGTTTCTCTCTCAGCACCGCACCCAGAGCCGTTACTTCGTAGTAAACGACCCCATCAACCGACTTCCTTATGAGGCCCAAGTCAGCCAGCATGTTCGCCCACTGACACACCGTGGACTTTGCCCTGCCGGTATCGTCGGCCACCTCTGAGAGAGTTTTGGCTCCATCAAGCGCACTCAGAACAGCGTACATGGCCGGAACAATTCTGGCAATCTCTTTCACACTGACGTTTAATAATTATACTGAATAAATGTTTTTCTATCACTAAACAAACAGTGATATTTGAATTTATTATCTGGTAATTATGTCTGGCTTTCTGGTTAAATTCGACGTGTATCGAACCAAAAAACTTAATAATCAATCATTAATCAAGTCCGCTTGACTTCAAATCCGGAAACCTGAATTAAATTTTAAACGGAGGTGTTGGTGTGCACATAAGCGACGGAATACTGAGCATGAAGTGGTGCATATTCTGGTATCTGGTGTGCGTGCCGTTCTGGATTCTGGGAATAAGGGAGATCAGGAAGAGAAGCGCAGAGAACCCCGGCTACAAGCCAATGCTCGCACTGATGGGAGCGGCGGTTTTCATAATATCCGTCTGGCACATCCCCGTCCCTGTTACGGGTTCCTGCTCCCACCCGGTCGGTACACCGATGGCAGCGATAATAGTCGGGCCATTCGCGACGATAGTCATCTCCACCATAGCTCTCTTCTTCCAGACGTTCGTCGGGCACGGAGGGATCACAACACTGGGTGCGAACACATTCTCGATGGGAATAATGGGAACTCTGACGGGCTATGCAACCTACGTTGCCCTCAGGAAGGCAAAAGCTCCGCTCTGGTTCGCAGCCGGAATGGCGGGCTTTGTGGGGGACATGGTCACGTACATGGTCAGCTCATTCGAGCTGGCAGTTGGCCTGCATACAGGAAGCAGCATTCTGCACTACTGGTGGATATACTTCATGGGCTACGGGCCAACCCAGATACCGCTCGCGATTGGGGAGTTCATCTTCACGGCTGCTGTCGTGCAGTACATAGCCGACAGGAGGCCGGAGCTTGTCGCTCTGGGAGGTGCTGCCTATGCGTAAGTTCGCAGCTGTTTGCATAGCCCTGATGGTCGTGATAAGTCTGGCAATAATCGCCTCAGCTTGGTACAGCTACAACTCCGGTAAAAGCCTGGAGGCGACAGATGACATCGTCAACGGTATGGCTGAACATCACGGAGCTGTTGCCACTGACTACATGCCCCACGTCCCGGAGGAGCTCGAACCGGTTGGCTTCACTTTAGCAGGAATTGTTGCCGGTCTGATCGTCGGCTACCTCTGGGAGGACATAGCTGAACTTGGAAGGGAGAGCGAGGCTGTTAGGATGAGCAAAGAATCAAGGAGGTGATACCATTCCACCCTGGTTCACGGGAGATGTCGTCAACGGGGTTGGAACGACCGTTGGCTTCTTCCTCGCTGCGATAGTCGGCAGGGCGATAAGGGAGATGAGGAAGTAGATGGAGACGATCAGGTTCGACTCCCTGTACAGAGAAAGCTTCGCCAGCAGAATAGACGGGAGGGTGAAAACACTCTCCACATTTATTTTACTTTTTACTGTCACGGCCATGCAGGACATCTACATACCCCTCGCCATGCTGGCAATTACCCTGACCCTCGTTCTGCTGCTCAGAATACCTCTGAAGAAGCTGATCTACCCTCTCTACGTCGCATCGGTCGTCTTTGCAGTCGTTCTCTTCACCGTCCCCTACGGCAGCACTGTGTGGAGCTGGTGGATCCTCAGGGTGACCAGAGGAGGAATATACCTTGCATCACTCATACTCGTCAAAGTTCTGGTCTGCGTTTCTCTACTGCTTATACTCGTTTCCACGACGAGGATGCACGAGATAGTCTCAGCTCTGAGCTGGCTGCCGGATGAGGTCGTGGAGATAACTCTGCTGATGCTCAGGTACATAGAGACGCTCTCTCAGACGAGCAGAAAGCTGCACATGGCTGCAAGGGCGAGGGGAGCTTTTTCGAAGAATTTGCCATTCTGGAAGAGGATATCGAACATGGGGAGTCTTGCAGGCGTTCTAATTCTTAGGGCGATGGATAGGGCTGAGAGGGTTTACAGGAGCATGATTGCGAGGGGTTATACGGGAAAGCTCACAACGGGTAAGGGAGTTGACTCGTACGTTATTTTGAGAGTTTTACCTGTCCTGATCGTCTGCATTCTTGCAATTTACGCTGACAGGTTCGTTCTCAAAGCACCCTACGTGCTCGGAAGGTGATTGATTTGGGGGGTGATTTTATGAGAGATCATGCTGAGGTTAATGCCGGTTATGCTGGTGGGAGTGCCAGCTTCAGAGCTAACAATGGTGCTAACGGTGTTAACGGTGCTAACAGTGCTAACCATCCCGGCATCTCAGCCGGCGAAAAGGCGATAGTCGTGGAAAACCTCGTTCACGATTACGACGGGATAAGGGCTCTCGATGGCGTCAGCCTGGAGATAGAGAGAGGAGAGAAGGTGGCAATTCTCGGCCCGAACGGGAGCGGGAAAACCACTCTCATGCTCTGCATCTGCAACCTGATCAGGCCGAAGAGCGGCAGGATAAGGGTGATGGGGGTTGAGGTGAACGGGAAGAACGAGGACAGGATAAGGAAGCTCGTAGGCATAGTCTTCCAGAACCCGGACGATCAGGTCTTTTCCGCAACTGTCTTCGATGACGTTGCTTTCGGGCTGAGGAACATGGGTTTGGATGAGGATGAAGTTGAGAGAAGAGTCAGAGCAATTCTGAAGACGATGAGAATAGAGCATCTGGCTGAGAGAAACCCCGCAAACCTGAGCGGTGGAGAGAAGAAGAAGGTCGCGATAGCCGGAGTTATAGCGATGAACCCTCCCGTGATCCTGATAGACGAGCCGACCGCAGGGCTCGACCACCCGGGAATTCACGAGATATACAACATCCTCTGCGAGCTCAACGCAAACGGTCTGACAATAGTCGTCACAACCCACGACTCCGAGTTCGCCTTCGCCTGGGCGGACAGGATAGTCGTCATGAGCAAAGGGAAGGTCGTTTCAGAGAACTTCAGAGAGTTTACTGAGAATCCAGCCGTGAGAATAAGGCTGCCGGGCAAGGAGAGGGCATTTCAGGAGATGAGAGAACTCGGCATTCTGAATCCCGGAGTTTTCGAGCACCTGAAGGGCATAGGGCTGAGAGGGAAAGTCAGAGTTGTTGAGGGAAAAGCCGACTACTGCTACGGAATGGTGGACTTCGAGAACGTTGAAAATCCCGAGTTCGACCTGGATTTGATAGCACTCGAAGCACACAGGAGAAAAGTAACGGTCAACGTCTCCAGAAAGCTCTTCGAGAAGTTTGTGAGGGAGATGGAGAGGAGGAACTGCTCGATTGAAAACGTTAAAATTTAAGTAATACCGAACTCAAATTTATCCATGAAAGTTGTTATAATGGCGGGAGGCTACGCGACAAGGCTCTGGCCCATAACCAAAACGAAGGCGAAACCGCTTCTGCCGGTGGGGAGGAGGAAGATAATCGACGTTATATACGAGAAAGTAGCCGATTTTGGCGATGTTGTTGTTTCGACAAACAAGAGGTTCGAGGACGACTTCAGGGAGTGGGGCAGAGATAAGGATGTGAGCATAGTTGTTGAGGAGAGCACGAGGGAGGAGGAGAAGCTGGGAGCGGTCAGAGCTCTGGCTCAAGTTCTGAGCGAGATAGATGACGAAACCCTCGTGGTTGCCGGGGACAACCTCTTCTCCTTCGACATTTCCGAGTTCGTGGAGTACTACAGGGAGAAGGGAAGGCCCTGCACGTGCCTATATGACGTTGGAGATTACGAACTCGCGAAGAGGTATGGAGTTGCCGAGCTGAGTGATGACAGAATAGTCAAGTTCCTCGAAAAGCCGAAGGAGCCGCCCACAACCTTGGTTGGCATAGGAATTTACGCCTTCCCCGCTTACGTGGCGGATCTTTTGCAGGAGTACGTCGAAAACTCGCCGGATGCGGACAACATAGGGAGCTTCATGTCCTGGCTCTGTGACAGGGATGAGCTGTTCGGTTTCTCGTTCAGCGAGGGGATGTGGTACGACATAGGCAGTCCAGATTCGTACATTGAGGCGCTGAAGATGTTCATGGAGAACTACGTCGGGGATGTTGAGATTGACAGGTACTCCAAGATAATAGAGCCCGTGTGCATAGAGGATGGCGTTAAGATAGCTGGCAGGTCGATGATAGGGCCGTACGCGTGCATAGGTGGCGGCTGTCTGATAGAGAACTCCGACGTCTGCGAGAGCGTGCTGTTCAGAAACGTTATTCTGAGAAACACGACGATATGGAGGAGCCTGATTGACGACGAGTGCGAGATAAGGAGGCTGAACCTGAGCGGATCCATTATAGGGTCTCACGCGAAGATACAGAGGGCATGACTTTTTTGTTTTTGTATTAATTTTGCTGATGTAGTTTTAGGTTGGGTTTTGTAGTTTGGTTTGTTCACAGTTTTTGTTATCAGGCTTAAGTGATAAATAGCAGAAATTTGCCAATGATCAAAATAAATTTATCCAATTGCTAACCACCATGGTTCTGGGAACAAATATACAGTGTCAATCCAATCACAATTCAGCTCAAATCTTAATGGCCTAAATTAAAACGATCAATTAAACAAAAATCGTAAATAAAAAATCAGTCCTCCTTCTTCCTGAAGTTGGCCCTCAGGCTCGGCCTAACCTTCTCCGCTCCTCTGCCCCTCCTCCTGAGGCCCCTGCTCTTCCTGCCGGCCGAGGTAAGACCTCTGAAAACCCTTCCCCTCTTGCTGCAGATCCAGCTCAGCTGTGGATCGGTCTTTATTGCTGGATGTGCTCTGTCGACGAGTATGACCTCGAACCACTTGTACTTTCCATCTTCTCCAACCCAGTAGGAGTTCAGCACTTCCATGTTCGGGTACTTTCTTGCCGCCCTCTCCTCGGCTATCCACTGCAGGCTCTTCTTCGGCGTCCTCCTGCTGACCATGAGGTTCTTGGTCTTCCTGCCCTTGTTCGGCCTCGTCGCTCTCCTGCCGCCCCTCCTGACCCTAACTCTCACGACTATGATTCCCTTTTTGGCCTTGTAGCCGAGAGATCTCGCCCTGTCAATTCTCGTTGGCCTCTCGATCCTGACGATTGCCGGCTCTCTCCTCCACTGCTGGAGCCTCTCCCACATCAGCTCTCCAACGAACCCCTCCCAGGGGTTCTTCCACGCCTCTCTCACGTACGCGTAAACGGACTTCATGCTATCACCCTGATAGTGACTTAGCTGGCTTTCGGGGAAGCGTATATAAACGTATCGTCGTGCATCTGCAAACTCGATCGATTTTTATACGAACGTGCAGATCCGGGAATGTGGTAGATTCCGGCTTCGAATTGCAGTCACTTTCCTACGAAATCATCTGCGGGCCTGATCTGGACGGGATTGACACAGAAGTGCCCGGAACGCCTGTAATGGCCAAAGTGAGCCTCAGCTGCGGAGAGTGCTACTACAGGATTCTTGAAGGGGTTGTTGAAAGTGTTGAGAGAGCAGTTAGCACGACAGCCAGCGCAGTTAGTACTGGTACAGCTGACACTGACAACACGGAGCTCAGGGGGAAGCGGGAGAAGCGGGAAGATGTGATGGTAGAGAGGGCAGAAAAGTACACGGTGAAGTTCGAAAAGCTCGACAGAGGTTACAGGTTCAGGTACGGCCGGTACCTTCGCAGGGACAAAACGTTGGTCATCGATCTAGAGGTCCGGGACAGGAGAGACGTCGAATCTCTGATTTACGAAAAACTCCCCCTTCTGTTCTGCTATGAAAGTTGGTGCGACAGGCTCCTCGAGAAGTGCGTCGAAAAAGCTTACTCCCTCTCGGAGTTTGAGAGCGGAATACTGAAGAAGATCTCCGCCGTTTCCTCGACAGCCGTGAAAGCGGACGTTTCCGGGCTGGAGAAGCTGATGGATGAGATGTCCGAGTGGCACAGCCAGTTCTTCTCCAGGTTCATGGAGTTCAAGGAGCTCAACGAGAGGCTTTTTGAGGCAATAGCCGGTTACGAGAGGGTTTGCAGGGAGCTGCAGATGAGGAGCAAGTCTTACGAGGAGGTGAGAACTCTCGAGTACTACGAGTCAAAGTTCGAGCAAACGCTGAACGGGCTGAGAGACCTTTTCAGCCTGATGTCCCTCAGACTCGACACGCTCAGGAACAGGGAGTATCTGGATCTGCACAGGAAGACCTCCTCACTTCAGATTGCTGCGACCGTAATCGAGTTCGTTGCAGTTTACTACTACACGATG
>Ga0256834_1002750_pt1 | contig 10881 bp, 12 predicted proteins | sample 4281140metaG_FD_190536 | JGI IMG/M metagenome (GOLD analysis project Ga0256834, IMG submission 190536) | Hydrothermal vent microbial communities from East Pacific Rise, Pacific Ocean - 4281-140 | ecosystem: Environmental > Aquatic > Marine > Hydrothermal vents | place: Pacific Ocean: East... | reverse complement strand
AGAGCAAATGGGGAACGAGAATTTTCACGAAACATTCCGTGCCCAACTTGTCTTACCCGAACAGCGACATTTTTTCGACCTTTGGGTTAAAAAAGCCGATGGCCGCCCAATGCCAGATCGTAGCGATATTTCACCGGCAGATTTTCCACGACACTTGCCCTACGTCAGTATTATTGAGATTAAAACTGAACCGCTAAATTTCCAATATCGTTTGGCAGGGACGTTGCTGCGAGAAGTTTTTAACCGTGAAGTAACCAAAACTCAGTTATCTGATTTTGATGAAAACCAAAACCGTGATTACTGGTTATCGGCATGCGAAAGAATTGCCCATACAGGTCGCCCTGCTCAAGGAATTTTACGTGGGCCTGAACAATCACGCGATCATTTGGTGCAGTTTTGGATGCGCTTGCCTTTGGCCATTGGTGGAGTTGGCCCAAAAATGATTTTAGGTTTGGATAAGTGTATTCCAATTTCGGCTGCAAGCGATGCTGAAAACCTTTGGGATGGAACGTTGCAATCGCGCGCTTGAGCGCAGCTTCTTTTATCAAATCACAGTTTTTCATATTTGTAAGTTTTATGAAGTGTACGGATCTCTTGACTCTTGGTTGATGACGATTTAGAACAAAACAAGAACAAAAATACAATTAGTGAGGAATGAGTATGTTGAGTCCAAGGGCGTTGAATAGAGAAGCAAGCATTGTCATTCGAAAGATGATTAAACAAAAAGCGTGGTTAGAAAAAAGACAGAGCAATAAAAGATCAGCTTACGGGCTTCGCGCCCAATCGTTAAAGCCCCAATCGTTAAAGCAATGGGCGTTTATGAGTCCGCGGACAAAACCCGATGCCAAGTTACACATCATTGAAACCGAAATTGTTGATGCGATGAGGCAAAAGGGGTGGCTGATCCAAGACCCCACAGGGGCATTGGTTATCTCATCTGCGGTCAATCCAAATGAGAACGAAAAATCCCCAAACCCACCAAATTTCGTACAGCAACACCAACTTCAAGTGCCCATTGTCATTAAAGATGAAGAGCAAAGAACAATTTTCACCACGATCAATGACGCTGAATGCCCGCTTGGTTGGATGCGCGCTCGCAAAGATAAATCTGGAAAGCCACTTTTAGATGATTTTCAGTTTGAAGCAGGTGAGCGCATTCGGATGGATTTCACCATTGCGCAACTCAGTCCTCGAATTACTGCAAATTGGGATTTTTCAGGTGGAACGTCTCCGCGTGGCGGTGGCCAAAGCAGTAACAACTTAGAAATGAGCGAAAAAGTTGTTGCTGCAAAACAGCGACTGTTTAGGGCACTGGATGTTTTAGGTCCAGAAATGTCATCTATAGTCTTGGAAATATGTTGTGTTATGAATGGCTTAGAAGCTGCCGAGCGCGCCTTAGGTTGGCCACGACGTTCGGGCAAGTTGGTGCTGCAAATCGCATTAACAAAATTGAGCCAGCATTACGGGATTGCCATAGTAGATAGCAAGTCGGTTCGCAAGAAGGCTATTCGTCATTGGGGACAGAACGGCTATCAACCCAAAGTGCCAGCAGCCCAAAATACCAGCGGTTAATTAATGGGTCCCGAGTCGAGCTTGTCGATTAAAAAGTTAAACTCAGTTTTAAATCGCCGCTTGCGCATCGCTTTGTAAACGCGCGATCATGGAAGTTAAACCATTTGAGCGTTGGGGGGTGAGGTGTTCATTTAAGCCAAGCTCTCCAATTGCGGCAATGGCATCAATTTTAGCAACATATTCAACAGGCTGGTCGTTGAGCATAATCCGCAATATGGCCACAAGACCGCGCACAATAAGCGCATCGCTGTCGCCGAGGAATTGTAAAGTCTTTTCGCCCGCATCGTTTTGCCCAAAAGTTGTTTTCAACCACACTTGGCTGACGCAACCATGAATTTTGTTGGCTTCGGTTTGTTCTGCTTGGGCAAGGGCTGGCATATTCTTGCCCAATTCGATGACATATTTATAGCGTTCTTCCCAGTCGTCAATAAACTCGAAATCATCTTTGAGGGTTTCAAATGCTGTGTTTGTCTGGGTCATCACTTTATCCGCAAAATTTAATTTATCTCTCTGGAGCGTTTCATGCAGTGTTTGCGATTCAAGCAAAACATGAAATGCTCTAGGGAGATAACCAATCGCGCGGTTGCATGCAAGGTGGCAAAAAAACAAAAAAAAGCCGCAGAACGTCGAAAGGGCAGGGACGTTCCGCGGCAAGTAATCCCGGTGGGTGCCGGGGGGGATAAACTGGTTAGCCAGTGCCTGTTAAAACAGGACCGCGCCATTCAGGTATAAGATCTTCGATTTGCAGGGTATTGGTCGTATTTTTATTGGTTGTCTGGGCATTGGCCATTTGAACGCGCACGCTACCAGTCAAAATAAGGTCAGGCCTGAGCTGACTTACTTCAAAGGGGGCTCGTTTTGGCAAAACTTGTGATACTTGCTGAATGGAAATACGTCGAACACGGTTCTCTTGACCGTTCTGTTGCTGATTTCCTGGCAGCGAGATTTGCTGTTGTGGCATTGGCGGTAAGGTCGGAATTCTAATTTGATCCTGTTTCGTACCATTTGACCATTCATAGACACGTTGGAAATTATATTTTGCTTTGTTTTCCAATGATGTCCAAACTTGGCCTGCCGTATTGCACACAGCGGTTTGGCGAACACAAAAGTTCGATACATCGCTATATGTAGATGCCGCAGCAGCCAGAACTTCACCTGTTTCCAAGTTTATTCGTTGACCAGTGTTTGACACTATGAATTCGTTATCCGGCGGTGCCGGTAAGAAGAATGCGCCAATCACGGCGATCATTCCATATTTTATTATTTTCATAACATTGCCCTTTCGATGAAAATGACAATAGTATAAATATTTTTATTCTGAATAAAATTGAGATACTCAAATTTATACAAATAATAATAAAATTTAAATTGTGTTTTATTCAAACAATAATAAAATGCGCAGAAAATTTGATTCAATTTTTATTGAAACAAATATGCGCAAAAGCCAATAAACACTTGGCTTGGAAAGGCGTTGTTAATCTCAAAGGTTCAAATTGGTTATATGATTGATGAAGAAGATAATGCCAGATTTGGCTTCAAAACATACTTTACGAGTGGCATGGTTTTTATGGCCTGTGCAGTCGTGTCTTATAATATGTTGTTCTCACAAGATACCATGCCCAATCGCGCTGGCTCTACAGCCGTACGCGTTGAGGTCAAGGATATGGATGTAGAGCCGCCTCTTGATACTGGCATCTCCTCTATCGGCAAGTTGGTCGATCAAACGGCAAATGGCCGCCAGTATACTCTAAACGCGATGCTAACCAGTTCAATCCAAGGCGAACTTGGTAAGCTGGGTTATTATAAAGGCTCCATCGATGGGAAAAATGGCCCGCAAACACAATCTGCGATTGTTCGTTATCAACGACAAGTAGATATTCAGCCAAATGGCAAAGTTAGCCAATCTTTGCTGGATCATATTCGTTTAACCCGTAAAATCTCTGAAAGTGCAGGGATTACGGGCAGTGTTCAACCTGCTGAACGCCCCCAAACCCGCATTCAAGCACAACAAGCTCCAGCCCACCAACCTGTCCGTGCGAGCATTCAAGTGCAAATGATCCAAGAAAAATTGGCACTTTTCGGGTATAATCCGGGAAAATTAGACGGCATGATGGGAAGTGCAACAACCAATGCTATCAAACAGTTTGAGCGTGATCGCTCGATGAAAGTAACAGGTAAAATCACCACGTTGCTTAAATCTGAGCTCGGCTTGTAACTGAAATCCTGATTGGCGAAGGTTTAACCAATGGTCAAAACTGAAATTTGGGTGAAAGCCCACCTTGCTTTATGCTTTTCTAAAGGGCTAACCGCCGTCATTGCCAACAAGGGTGCACCAGAAGCAGGCGCTGTTTATGTGCAAATCACAATGTCAAACCATGAAGTCAAGGTCTTAGCGCCAGCCCCTGGGCCCGCATTTGATGAGCTTGGCAACCGCACTTGGTCTTTGCCGTTAGGCAAAGAGCCAGTGACCCCACAACAAGCCCAAGAGTATTTCAACCGCCAGCGTTCGTTTGATCGCGACATTTGGATTCTTGATATAGATGACCGCGCGGGTACTGGACTGCTCGTGCTGCCTGAATAAAGCATCTGAATAAAACGCTTGAAATAACGCGCGCACTCAACCAGTCAAATGTTTTCACGTTAAGGCCTTGGAAAGAACTCAAAACCGTCAGATAGGTTTTGTGTATGGTTATGTTAGTTAAATATTAACCATCATGGTCGTTTAATCGTAAGTGATGTAGTATTTGTAAGGGCCAAGGCCATGAGCAAGATAATTAAATTTCCAACTAAGCGGGCAGATGAAGCTGATTACGTCCACCCAATCAGCCAAAAAACGACGCCAACGCGAGAATGTAACGTCATCATTTTTCCTGGCGTTCGAATCGAACGTCACAAGCGCACACTTTCTCAGCACGCAACTGCTTTACACGCCTTGCGAAAACAAGCTGGAAAAACAAAAGACACTTGAGTGCCAAAAATGGATTCTATGAATCCTAAGATCAAGCGCGCAAACCGACCGACATCAGGTGTTACTGTGTTTGGGTTTTGCACGTAAACCGAGCTGCGGCTTTTTCAGTATTGTGAACGGATAGCGGATTGATTGCCCGCAAGCGCAATACCACCCAACCTTTATTGACTGGCGAATTGATAATTGCTTGCTCTAATTTTAGAGCCGTTTCACGCTCACTTGTTTCATCGGCAGGTTTTTCTCTGATAGGGCGCAGTAAAATACTCAAATTAGAAAACTTGGCTTGCCGATCATTGATTGTATAAAAGCTTTGACCTGTATTTGTATAAATGCTCAACGACCAATAATCGCTAACAGAAGAGATAGAGATTTTAAGTTGGCCTTGTCCAACATCATAAGGACAAACGGCCAAAACCAAATTTGGATCCTCACTTGGAAACAGCGCTTTGCTTTGCTCTGAACTTAAAACAACAAAGCTTGATTTGGGGTTTTGCCCAAACGCGCTTTCAAAGGTTTTCTGCACTTGATAGCGCGGCGCAAACAATGTGTAAGCTAAATGACCAATTAGCGCGAAAATCATCATTGTCATGAACCAAAAGAACTTCCCACTCATTGGCAATCCTTACGGATTATCATCGGCAATCCTTTAAAGTTAAACTGGTTGGTAATTGATTGGGCAGGGTTGTAGTGGCGCAACACCAATACAAGATCATCACCTTTTGTTGGTGTAATCCAGTTTCCTGTTTGGGGTTGCTGGGAAAGTTTGACAACAAAACTACCATCGGGTTTGGCTAATATGTTATGTGAACCAATACCAGCGGGTTGAATGTTTTGTGTTGAAGCTGAACCATCGCTTGAATACGTATATAAACTCCACCATCTCGTTTTTTGGGCGGGGCCAGAAATTTCATACGTGCAATCACTATCAAGTGTTTTGCCGTTGCTATCATTTCTTGCTTCGAGTTCATTGACCTCAAATTGACTGATCGGCAAACGGTTCGCTGTTAGAAAGTGCGCCCGAACATAGGGGTTAGATGACCGTGTACCAGCGGTTGGCCAACTTACCCATGGTCCTTGGGTCTTGTTAAAGAGACCTTCATAGCCACCAATGATTTTTTGTGCGCTAATCAGCCCAATCGCAATGCCACCAATGCTGGCAATGGCAAATTTTACCAACCCGTTCACAATATAGTCCTCAAATTATGCACTTAACGTGTCTCCATCATACGGCGCATACGTTTTGCATTTCGAGCAGCACGCTTGCGTCTTTTCGAAACACGGGTAGATTGAGGGGTAAACGTTGTTCTTGAACGCACACGAGTTCTAGTCCTAGGGTTTTTATCAAACAGACTAAACATGTTTTGCAACACAGAAACAACAGGGCCTGAGCGTTGGCGTTTTTGCTGTGGTTGGAAAATCACAACATCACCAGTCCCATCGCCGGTATTGGATGGTCTGAATGCAGTTGGGCCACCCGTTGGAATTTGTGGAATTTCCGTAACCCCGCGATTCTTTGCTGCATATTTGGCATAGTTACCATTCAATGGCACACCGGGCAGGCCCTGTGCGACCGTCGTTTTATGAGCTTCAAGCATGACACGTTTCCATGTCATTGCGGGTAAAGAACCACCCGTTACCCTGTTCATTTCAGAGTAATTGTCATTGCCAAACCAAACACCTGTTACATAGTGAGCGGTATAGCCAACAAACCACGCATCACGATAGCTTTGGGTTGTGCCTGTTTTACCAGCTTGCGGTGTAAAGCCCAACAAAGACCGTTTGCCCGTACCCGCTTCAACCACCCGATTGAGCATAAAGTTTAGATCAGCAATTTTTTCTGCGGCGAAAACTTGTTTTAGCGGCGGGGCATTTTTTTCGTGAGAATATAAAAGGTCGCCATTGGGGCGTCTAATTTCGAGCACACCATAAGGTTTCACCTGTTTGCCGCCATTGGCAAAGGTTGCATATCCCGTTGTTATATCCATTACGGTCACTTCATTGGTACCAAGTGGCAATGAAGGAACGGCTTTAATTTCAGATTGAACGCCCGCCATCTTTGTGGTTTCGATAATGGCTTTACGACCGATAGCAAGCATAAGGTGGATAGGCACGGTGTTATATGATCGCGCTAAAGCGTTGACCAGAGTGGTGCGGCCACGAAAACGATGTGAATAGTTTCTTGGCGTCCAAGACCCGATGGTCACTGGCTTGTCATAAACAATGGTGCTGGGTGTGTAACCAGCGCGCAAAGCAGCAAGATACACAAACGGTTTGAAAGAAGAACCTGGCTGGCGCAAAGCATCGGTGGCGCGATTGAATTGGCTTTTTTCATAATCTCGACCGCCCACAATAACTTTTACGGCCCCAGTTGGGGTCATGGTCACAAGCGCTGCTTGGCCAACTCGGCGGGCTACCTTGTTTTCATCCAGTACCGCATTTAAAGATTTTTGCGCTGATTTTTGCAGGTCAATATCGACAGTGGTTTTAACTTCAAGAACAAAATCACCATCAAGGTTTTGTTTTTCGATCAAAGCCAACGTTTCATTATAAGCCCAGTCTAAGAAATAATCGGGGCTGTAATAGTCAGATTGGTCCACAACTTTGGGTGGGTTGCGTTTAGCTTCAAACAGCTCACCTTGTGAAATATACCCAACATCTAGCATCCGATAAAGCACCACATTGGATCGAGCTAACGATGCTTCACGATGAATATGAGGGGCATATTTTGACGGTGCCTTAAACAGGCCAGCCAACATGGCTGCTTCTTGCAAGTTCACATCACGAATGGATTTGCCAAAGTAAAATTGAGCCGAAGCCTCAACACCATAATTGCCACCGCCCATATAGGCACGATCAAGATAGAGTTTAAGAATTTCATTCTTAGTCAAATGGGTTTCAATCCACAGTGCTAAAAATGCCTCATGGACTTTACGGCGCAGTGAGCGCTCGGGGCTTAGGAAAAGATTTTTGGCCAATTGTTGGGTAATGGTTGAGCCGCCTTGCACCACACCTTGGGCTTTCGCATTGGCAATCATGGCGCGCATTGTACCTTGAAAATCGACACCAAAATGCTGATAAAATCGCGAGTCTTCGGTCGCAAGAGCGGCCTTGATTACATATTGTGGAATTTCTTCAAGCGGGATCGCATCATCTTGGCGCACACCGCGTCGGCCAATAATTTCACCATTTACATCGGTAAAGGTAATAGCAAACTCGCGCCGTTGGTTCCAGATGTCGCCTTCGCCACTAAATGGCGGCAAGGCAAAAACCAAAAGGCCAAACATGAAAACCATACCGAACGTGGCAAAATCATCGATCAAATCAACAAATAGCCGTTTCAAACCGCTTAACCTGAAACGTACCAGCCAAGAGGAATACCAGCCCCAACCACGGCGGATACCGTCAAACAGTTCAAAGACCCCTGAACTCACAAAGGAATCCAGCGTCATGAAAAACCTGTAGACTTTATTTATTTGGTTTTTGTTTGACACGCAGTTGATTGTCTCTTGTTAAATTATGTAGGTATACAGATTTTATATGGTGCAATTATAAATCATGTTCAACATGGCGTGAATATGGCTAAAAAGGCACTGCCCATCCCTGATTTGCAAATTGCTACTTAAACTTTGAAGTTATCTTTGCGCCGTTTTATCACTTAAAAGTTGACTAATCTACAACCGCCTAATGATTTGTAGCAAAAGTTTGGTGATTAGCCCCAATAAATGGTTTAGTGATGAGTTTCGTTCTCACCTTTACAAGTCATAAAAGCGGCAACAAAATGAAACCCGACGAGAAGTTTTGGCAAACAAAGACCCTAGAAGAGCTGACATCTATCGAGTGGGAAAAGTTATGTGATGGCTGCGGGCGTTGTTGTCTTGTCAAACTAGAAGATGAAGACACTGGCGCAATTTATGACACCTCGGTTGCTTGTCATTTGTTCGATAGTGCCACTTGCCGCTGCAAAGACTATGACAATAGGTTCAAAAAAGTACCCGATTGCTTGGACTTAGACCCCGAACATGTTCGCAAATTAACATGGTTGCCAGACACCTGCGCTTACAAATTGCGCATGGAAGGTAAGCCATTGCCCGATTGGCACCCACTTGTTTCAGGCTCAAGCCAAAGCGTGCATGAGGCAGGCATTTCAATTAAACTGGCAACAATTAGCGAAGCCGATGTCGACCCTGAAACTCTTGGCGACTATCTGTGCGATTGGCCAGATGAGGCAAAACAATCTGATTGATGCGTAATGAACGCCTCATTCTCTAAGGAATACAAACCTAAATAGGAAAATAATCCTTGACATCGACATGATGTTCATGTATTGTTCTTTCATACTCCAGAAATAGACAACAGATTGAGGCGGCAAAAACCGCGGGCGTTTGGTTGGTTGTAAGGCTTAACGGCTTAAACCTAATGGCCACCCGTTTGGTGTGTGTGGTGATTGATTGAACTTACTTGGCTCGATTAACTTACAGCATGCATAGACGACCAACAAAGCTTTGTTCGTTTCAGCGAGTTCCACTCATATTTGAAAGAAATAAATTGCTGAAAAATTTGGCAGAGCTTAATGCGGTCCAAATTCGTAAACTGCATAGCTTGTACGAAGACGAAACTATCCCGCTGGTGAAAGTTTGCCAGCGGTTTGAGTTGTCAAACTATATGCTTACAAAATTGGTTAAACAACAAGGTTGGAAAAAACGGCCAGTTAAAGCGAGCAAAAAGAAATCGCTTATCAAGCGAATGCAAACCATCGCGAGCCAACATATCAGCGCGCTTGAAAAGTCATTACAAGCCCAAGGCGATCAAAACACATCGGGTGATCGCGATAGAGACGCGCGTACATTACGCACTTTGTTAAAAATAGTTGAAGACCTAAACAACCTTACGGACAATTCGACCACATCATTGAACAGAGACGAGGAGGTCGCTTTTAATGCCCAACAGCGCATTGACCTTGCAAAACGCCTTGAAGCATTGCGCGGTTCCAATAGCCAAGATTCTAAATGATTTAAGTCCCAGCGAAGTTGCAAAAATACTAGCCGATTGGCCCCTTTGGGCCCGTCCTGACCAGTTGCCAAATGAGGTGTGTGATACCAATGCCAGTTGGAAAACTTGGCTTATGCTTGGTGGCAGGGGAGCGGGAAAAACCCGCGCTGGTTCAGAATGGATTCGTTATAACGCTTTGGGGCTTGAGCCTGTTGCAACTTTGCCTGCAAAACGAATTGCATTGATTGGCCCAACACTAGGAGAAGTGCGCTCGGTCATGGTTGAAGGGGTTTCTGGCTTACTTGGGGTGCACCCAAAAAGTCAGATGCCAAAATTTATATCATCGCAAAACAAATTGGTTTGGCCCAATGGCTCTATTGCTCAACTGTTTTCTGCTGAAGAACCAGACAGTTTGCGCGGACCGCAATTTGATCTGGCCTGGTGTGATGAGCTAGCCAAATGGCGATACTTAAATGAAACGTGGGACATGCTTCAATTTGGTTTGCGGATGGGTGAAAACCCGCGTGTTTTGGTGACAACAACACCGCGACCCGTTGCGTTGTTAAAACAATTGTTAGAGGACAAACAAAATCTAGTTTCACGTGCCAGCACCTATGACAACAAAGCGTTTTTAGCCGCATCATTTTTAAAAGAAATTGATCGGCAATATGCAGGTACGAGGCTGGGCCGCCAAGAAATCAATGGCGAGTTGATAACCGATAACCCAGAGGCGTTGTTCTCGCGTGATGTTATCGAAAAGTTACGGGTGAAAAAGCCTCCAGTATTGGAGCGAATTGTGGTTGCCGTTGATCCGCCGATCACCAGTAAAAAGGCATCTAATGCGTGTGGCATCGTTTGTGCCGGGCTGGCAAAAGATGGGCGTGCATATGTTCTTGATGATGCAACCGTCCAAAAAGCCAAACCGCTAGCGTGGGCAAAAAAAGCCATCGCTCTTTACGAGGTGCGTGAGGCTGATGTGTTGGTGGTTGAGGTTAATCAAGGTGGGGAAATGGTCTCGACAATTTTAAACGAAGTTGATGCCAGCGTGCCTGTAAAATCTGTCCACGCCACACGCGGCAAGCACCTGCGCGCAGAACCCGTTGCAGCGTTATATGAACAAGGACGTGTTTGCCATGTTGGTGCGTTTCCAGCACTTGAAGATGAAATGTGTGCTTTCGAACAAACAACAAAGCATGGCCGCAAGAGTCCTGATCGTGTTGATGCGTTGGTATGGGCTTTAACAGAATTGTTATTGAAACCGCGCAATTCAAAGCCACGCATCAGCTTTTTGTGACCAACAAAGTTATTAAAAAAGGAAACGTACTGTGAGTTGGATAAACCACTTAACATCG
>Ga0256834_1002749_pt1 | contig 10884 bp, 10 predicted proteins | sample 4281140metaG_FD_190536 | JGI IMG/M metagenome (GOLD analysis project Ga0256834, IMG submission 190536) | Hydrothermal vent microbial communities from East Pacific Rise, Pacific Ocean - 4281-140 | ecosystem: Environmental > Aquatic > Marine > Hydrothermal vents | place: Pacific Ocean: East... | reverse complement strand
TAAAGAGGATATTACTTATTTATCTTCAATTATTTTAATGCTATTTTGTATTATTACGCTTTACTTAGGTTTTTCCGCATGGCAACTGTCACGGCAAACTGCTTTTGCTTCTAATGTAAACAAGCAATCAGGAGGTTGGGCGTACGATCATTTGGAGTTACTTCAGTGGCAACGAGAAGAAGGTCGTAATGAATCTGAATCACTATTAGCGAGATTAGTTGAAAGAATTCACCGTGGTCATACTTCAGGTTGGTTTTTTTCTGATATTTTGATGCGTCTTGGTTTGATAGGCACGGTGATTGGTTTTGTATTGATGCTAAGTACGGTTTATCAACTTAAAGATAATGATGTTCAAGCGCTACAACAATTATTAGGCACAATGGGGAGTGGTATGCAGGTAGCGCTATATACAACATTATCTGGTTTAGGGACTGCTATGTTAGTGACCTTGCAATGTCAGTGGCTGGACCGGTGTGCTGATAACCTTGTCAGTAAAATTATCAAGCTCGGTGTTGAAGCCCCTAAGAATGCTTCAATTAAGTAATGGCAAGCTTGTTTAAACACAATAGTTCCACCCCAAAAGTAGACCCATTTATTGACCTACTGTTTAATACCTTGATGGGGTTTAGTTTTTTGTTTTTGGTAGCACTACTTTTTATAAACCCTAAGGCAGATAAGGCGAAAGTTGACAAGCAAGCCGAATATGTCATCACAGCTACATGGCCAAAAAACCTATCGGATGATATTGATCTTTGGATGCGTGGCCCAACAGGTAGGACGGTATCTTATCTTGCAAAAGAAGCAGGGTGGCTAAACTTAGAGCGTGATGATAGAGGTGAGCTAAATGATACGTTGCTGATTGATGGTAAAAAAGAAATCCATCCTATCAATCAAGAGGTTATTACCATTCGTAAACATTTTGCGGGTGAGTACATCATCAATCTTTATTATTACACGGCAAAGTCGAAAAAACCTGTGCCTGTGGATATTCGTATCGACCGTATTAATCCAAAATATGAAACAGTTTATCGAGCAACCATCAGTCTGAAAAACCAGGATGAAGAAAGGACTGCGGTGCGTTTTACGATTAAAGAAGATGGTAGCGTGCATAATATTAATAAACTACCTTCAACGCTAACGCCCTATGCGCTAGAAGATATTCCAGCATTGTTACCTGATGCTATGTGGGGCAAACCTAGTGAATAATTATTTGTTATTAATTGGCATAAGTTATGTCTTGTTAGTTATGTTTATCGTGTGGACTGGTTTTTATAGGGGGTTTGGTACAAAATCAAAAATTATTATTAGCGCTGTACTGCCTTTGATTTATTACTTGCATTGGATAGGCTTACAGCAAAGTAAAGGCTGGCCATCTGATCAATCGTTACCAACTCAGTTTGAGCTTATTAGTGCAGATGTTGTTGAGCCAAACCAGTCTAAAGAAATAGGGGGGAATATTCATTTATGGATTCGAATAAAAGATGATGGTGCGCCAAGAGCATATACTTTACCTTATTCTCGTGATTTACATAAAAGACTGTTTGAAGCTAAGCAGCGTACAGCCCAAGGTAGAAGACAAATAGGTTTGCTTTCTGGGAATGATTCGCGAGAGGGTGGCTCAGATATAGGGGGAGGGATGAAGCTTGGATTTAAGAATGCGCCAAGAAGGCGCTTACCTGCAAAAAACTAATTTTTTGGGTTTATACAAATACAACAGAGAAAAAGCTCAACCAAGCAATAACAATAAGAGTAATGACAATTAACATTGGTAGACCAAATTTTAAATCAAACATAATACAATCCTTTTTTCGTGTGGCGGGTATATTAGATGAATCTAATTTATCACGCAAGTACCCCTTGCATTTCTGCGTTTGACGTTACAATATCACATCTATGACTAAGAAATCACAAACACCTAATTTTGAAACAGCAATGGCGGAATTAGAAGAATTAGTAGCACAAATAGAAACTGGAAATCTATCGTTAGAAGAGTCTTTAAAGCAATTTGAGCAGGGCATAAAGCTAAGCCGTATTTGCCAGCAAGCACTAACGGATGCGGAGCAACGTGTAAAAATTCTTACGGAATCTTTAAACGGTGAAACGGAAGAAGACTTTCATATCCCTGAGTAAAAAAATATCAATAATGAATTCCCAAGAGACATACCAGCAACGTATTGAAGGTATTTTAGATGCAATGCTTTCAACTAATGATGAACCGTTGTGTGAATCAATGCGCTATGCTGTTTTAGGTGGTGGAAAGCGCATTCGTCCATTGTTGGTGTATGCGACAGGTGAAGCTTTAGGTATTGATGTTAATTTGTTAGATCAGCCTGCTGCCGCAATAGAATTAATTCATGCTTATTCACTCATACATGATGATTTGCCTTGTATGGATGATGATGATTTACGTCGTGGAAAGCCTACGGTACATTTAGCATTTGATGAGGCAACAGCTGTACTTGCAGGTGATGCATTGCAAACACTAGCATTTAGTATTTTGTCCCAGCCATTGCACGGAATCTGTGCAACAAATCAGCTAAAAATACTCCAAATACTCACAGCATCATCAGGAGCAGAGGGTATGGTTAAAGGACAGATGATCGACCTTTATGCTGCTGGTGGAATGCTGACAGAAGTTCAATTAGAAACTATGCATAATCACAAGACAGGCGCACTTATAAAGGCAAGTGTGTTAATGCCAACGTATTGTATTGAAGTTGAAGCAGATAATTTGGAAAAAAAGCGCGAAAAGTTAGCAGAATATGCCGATGCAATCGGTTTAGCCTTTCAGGTTCGTGATGATATTATTGATATTCAAAGTGACACAGAAACGCTAGGTAAACAACAAGGTGCAGATAGTGCATCAGATAAACCAACGTACCCATCTATCTTGGGAATGGAGGCAGCAAAAGAAAAATTATATCAATTACACGGAAAAGCACTAAGCTCTCTGAATAGTTTTGGAAGAGAAGCAGATTTATTACGACACATTGCGGAATTCATCGTAAAACGAATAGCCTGACGGGCTTGGTAAAATAGAAGATGCTATTAGATAATATAAATACACCAAACCAACTCAAGTCGCTAGAAGTTGAACAGCTTCCTGCATTTTGTGATGAGGTACGTGCATTTTTATTACAGTCTGTTTCAGGGTCAGGTGGGCATTTAGCTTCGGGGTTGGGTGCGTTAGAGTTAACCGTTGCGTTGCACTATGTTTACGATACGCCCAATGACAAGTTGGTGTGGGATGTTGGACACCAAGCCTATGTGCATAAATTACTTACAGGTCGTCGTAACGAACTAAAAACGATTAAGCAAAAAGGTGGTTTGTGTGGCTTTCCTCGTCGTGAAGAGAGTGAATATGATACCTTTGGAGTAGGTCATTCAAGTACCTCAATTAGTGCCGCATTGGGTATGGCACTTGCTGCAAGACAACAAAAAATAGACCGTCATGCAATCGCAGTTATCGGTGATGGCGCAATGACCGCAGGTTTAGCATACGAAGCGCTCAACCATGCAGGTGATATTGATACTGAAATGCTGGTTGTGTTAAACGATAACGATATGTCGATTTCCCCTAATGTTGGAGGTTTGAGTAAATATTTAGCGCGTTTATTATCAGGTCGTTTTTATTCCACCATGCGTGAAAATAGCAAAAAAATCCTATCCAAAACCCCTGTGATGAAACGTTTTGCACGCCGTGCTGAAGAGCACACAAAAGGCATGATTATGCCTTCGGCGACTTTATTTGAAGAAATGGGTTTCGTTTATTATGGTCCTGTTGATGGGCACGATATTATCGAGCTCGTCAAAATTCTTGAAAATATTAAAGATATAAATGAGCCTAAATTCTTGCATGTCGTTACCCAAAAAGGCAAAGGCTACGAGCCAGCAGAAGAAGACCCCATTGAGTATCATGCAGTTTCAAAATTTGATTTGGACGCTGGTGTGAGTAAAACTAAAGCGCCTAGTATGCCGACTTATACACAAGTTTTTGGTCAGTGGCTTTGTGATATGGCAGCACAAGATGACAAACTTATCGGGATTACCCCAGCAATGCGTGAAGGTTCTGGCTTAGTCGCATTTTCCAAGCAATATCCAGATAGATATTATGATGTGGCAATTGCAGAACAACACGCTGTTACACTCGCGGCAGGCATGGCGTGTGAAGGGTTAAAACCAGTAGTGGCAATATATTCTACATTTTTACAGCGCGCTTATGATCAATTGATACATGATGTTGCATTGCAAAACTTACCTATTGTTTTTGCTATTGATAGGGCGGGTTTAGTGGGCTCAGATGGGCCAACACATTCAGGTAATTATGATTTGTCCTATCTTCGTTGTATCCCAAATATGATTGTTATGGCGCCAACAGAAGAAAATGAGTGTCGCCAAATGCTCTACACTGCATATCAGCAAAACTGCCCGACAGCAGTGCGTTATCCGCGTGGCAAAGGTACTGGCGTTAAGCCTCAAATTGCAATGACTTTAATGGATATTGGTAAAGGCGAAATTATTCGAAAGGGTACGGGTATTGCTATCTTATTATTTGGCTCTTTGCTGGCAGAAGCTATGCAAGCAGCAGATGAACTTGATGCCACTTTGGTTAATATGCGTTTTGTAAAACCAATAGATGAAACTTTGATTCGGGAAATATCCCAGTCTCATCGCCGAATAGTCACCTTAGAAGACAATGCCATTCAAGGTGGGGCAGGAAGTGCGGTAAATGAGTTTTTAAGCAGTGAAAATATCCAAATACCTGTCACAAACCTTGGGATTCCTGATAGTTATATTGAGCACGCTACACGTGAAGAACAATTAGAAGAAATTCAACTGACAGGTGCTGGAATCGTTCAGCAAATAAAGAAAGTAGAGCCTGAAATGTTTAATAAAACAGTTTCTTCGGTTTCTATTGCTTAAAATACATCTTAATTGTCTCTAAATTCCCTCTTTTACCTATATCACCCCCCTTCTTTTTCGATGATTTGTACTTAGAAAAGCCTCTCAGAAAACATAAATCATCGAAAAAGAGGGGGGGTGATATAGGTAAAACTCTTTAAAAGAGTAAAAAACGATAAATGAAAACCTATTTAAAACTACTTTTCGCCATGTTGGTTTGGGGCGGGACGTTTACATCTGCAAGATTACTTGGAAATGAGCTAGATCCTGCTATATCCGCCTTTTTACGTTTCTTTCTCGCTTCTTCTTTTATGTTAGTTCTGCTTTATATCAAAGAGGGTCGCTTGCCCACGATTACTAAGCGACAATTCTTGCCATTATTAGGTATGGGCTTAACGGGTATTGCTTTGTATAACTTACTATTCTTCTATGGGTTGGTTCATACCGAAGCTGGGAGAGGTAGTTTGATTACGGCAACCAATCCTTTATTGACTGCACTAGGTGCTGCCTTCATTTTTAAAGAAAAGTTTACTCTTATCCGCATATTTGGCTTTTTGTTATGTGTAGCAGGCGCAATATTGATTATCACCAAAGGAGATCTTTCAGCCTTGGCACAAGATGGAATAGGCAAGGGTGAATTAGCCTTCATAGGCTGTGCATTCAGTTGGGCTGCTTATACTTTAATAGGGCGATTTATGAGTGACAAGCTCTCCTCACTAGCTGTTATCGCCTATGCAAGCTGTATTGGTACGGTTGTATTATTTTTGGCTGCTTTAAATTCCGATTTGTTTGGTGCAATAAGTACATTAACAATGAGTGCTGGTTTGAATCTGCTTTATTTATCATTACTTGCTACAGTTATTGGGTTTGTTTGGTTTCAAGATGGAGTAAAAGCACTTGGAGCTGCAAAGGCTGCAGTATTTATTTATTTTATGCCTGTAAGCGCAGTCTTTTGGGCATGGTTAATATTAGATGAAAAATTCACACTAGTATTGGCTCTTGGTGCAGTGCTTGTGATTTCAGGAATATTTTTAGTAAATAAAAAGGACGCATCGTAATGGATGCAAATATTGTTCAATTCGATGTGGAGAATGCATCTTCTATAAGCAATATCCGTACGCAAGTTTTTGTAAAAGAACAGGGGATAGATCTGGAGATAGATTTTGATGGATTAGATGAAGTCGCTACACATGTTTTAGTTTCTATAGATGCTGAATATGTAGGTACGGGGAGAATCCTGAGTGATGGGCATATTGGGCGTATAGCAGTACTAAAACCCTTTAGAGGGAAAGGAGTTGGGGCAAAGGTTGTAGAGAGCTTGATTGGGGAAGCAGAAGAGAAAAACTATAAACGTGTCTACTTAGGTTCTCAGATGCATGCGATAGGGTTTTATAAGAGCCTTGGATTTAATACCTGTGGGACTATCTTTATGGATGCTGGGTTGGAGCATATTGAGATGGAAATATTATTGGGTTGATTGAAGCGACAATACAGCCTGACAATTATACACAAGCTTGTCATTGCGGCAAATGCCTTAATCCATGTTGAAAACTTGCACTATGCCTAAAGTGGATGCTGGTATTCGTCAATATGACGAATTTATCTTAACCAAGCATTTTACTTGCAAGTTTGCCCTTCGGGGTAGCTCTCAATTAATAGAAATGTCTAAAACTTAGAATACTTTCAGGCAATAAAAAACCACCGCAAGGGTGGTTTTTAGATATTATTTTTTATTTGGCATATTTTACAATCAATGATCAATAATCTGGCTAAGAAATAACTGGGTACGCTCAGATTGGGGATTATTAAAGAATTCATCGGGTGTATTTTCTTCAATTATCTGACCCGCATCCATGAATATTACACGATCTGCAACTTTTTTTGCAAAGCCCATTTCGTGCGTAACAACAAGCATGGTCATACCGCCCTCATTGGCAAGCTCCACCATAACATCCAGAACTTCTGAAATCATCTCAGGATCAAGTGCTGACGTTGGCTCATCAAATAGCATTACTTTAGGATCCATGCACAAGCTACGAGCAATCGCTACACGTTGCTGCTGACCACCGGATAATTGCCCAGGATATTTATTAGCCTGATCTGGAATTTTTACACGTTCAAGATATTTCATTGCAATTTTTTCAGCTTCGGCTTTTGGGGTCTTCTTCACCCAAATTGGAGCAAGTGTTAGATTATCTAAAATGCTTAGATGTGGGAATAAGTTGAAGTGTTGAAAGCACATTCCAACATCGGTGCGTAAACGTTCAAGCTGTTTTACATCACCCGTTATCTCTTCGCCGTTTACAAGAATTTGCCCTTTCTGGTGTTCTTCAAGATGATTGATACAACGAATAACAGTGGACTTACCTGAACCAGAAGGTCCGCAAATAACGATTCGCTCACCTTCTTTTACGTTGAGGTTAATGTCTTTTAGTACATGGAAATCACCGTACCACTTATTCATATTGATAAGTTGGATTGCGTAATCTTCGTTCGTGTTTGCTTGTGCGTCTGTCATAATATTTTTCTCAGCTGCGTGTAACTTGTTTATCTAATTTTTTGTGTTTCGTAATATTTTTTGGATCAATTACGATGACCTGTATCTAGCTTTCTCTCTAATGCCATGCTGTAACGAGATAGGCTGAAACAGAACATCCAGAATACAAAGGCGGCAAATACTAATCCTTCTGTATGGAATCCTAACCATGCGTTATCAGAACCTAATACATTCTCGATAATAGCTAATAGGTCAAATAAACCAATAATTAGCACGAGGGTGGTATCTTTAAAGAGTGCGATGAAGGTATTTACTAATCCTGGGATAACCAGTGTCATAGCTTGAGGAAGGATTATTAAAAACATACTCTTCCAATAGCTTAAGCCCATTGCAGAGGCAGCTTCGTATTGCCCTTTAGGGATAGCTTGTAATCCACCACGAACTACTTCTGCAACATAAGCAGATTGGAATAAAATGATACCTATCATGGCACGCGCTAATTTATCAAATGTTGTGCCTTCAGGAAGGAATAAAGGGAGCATTACAGATGACATGAAAAGGACGGTAATTAATGGAACACCTCGCCAAAACTCAATAAAAACAACACTTAATGATTTTACTATCGGCATGTTTGAACGCCTACCTAGTGCTAAGATGGTGCCAAATAATAAGGCGAATAGAATCCCCACCAATGAGATGATGAGTGTAAGCATTAAGCCTCCCCACTTCCCTGTATCAACTTGCTCTAATCCAAAATACCCACCACGAATTAAAACAAAAGCAATAAAAGGGAAGATGAGGAGAATGAATCCACCCAATAATGATTTTTTAGGTGTCTTCTCAAAGAATAAAGGAATAGTGAGTAATACCAGCATTATACCAGCAAGATTTGGTCTCCATCGTTCTTCTGCTGGGTAAAACCCGTACATGATTTGATCGAAGCGATTGGTGATAAATGCCCAACAAGCCCCATCTTTTCGGTCACCATTTTCAAGCTTACACTCACCACTTGTTTCTGCAAACCAAGTGGCATCAATGAATGCCCACTCAACTGCGGGTGGTATGACTTTGTACAAAACAAAGGCTGCAAGCAGTGTGAAAATTGTATTGAATGGGCCATTGAAAAGATTACTTTTCAACCAGTGAACGATTCCTTTTGAATTGCTTGGAGCAGGTAATTCAGGAAGTATTTTATCAGTTACATACATTTTATTTATTCCTATCCTATCTTTCGACCAACGACATTTTGGCGTTGTACCAGTTCATAAACATTGAAATGAGCAAGCTCACACATAGGTAAACCGCCATAGTGACCGCTACAATTTCTACTGCTTGTCCTGTTTGGTTTAGCGTTGTCCCCATAAATACCGCAACAAGGTCAGGGTAGCCTATTGCTGCTGCTAATGATGAATTTTTAAACAGGTTTAGATATTGGCTCGTCAATGGTGGAATGATTACTCGTAATGCTTGTGGGATGACTACTAGCCTTAAGTTTTGACTAGGTTTTAATCCAACAGAGAGGGCTGCCTCTGATTGACCGTGACTCACAGCTTTGATACCTGAGCGAACAATTTCTGCGATAAATGCCGCAGTGTAGGCAACGAGAGCAAGAAGTAGACCTGCTAATTCGGGAATAACCGTTGCGCCACCTTGTAGATTGAATGTGCCTAGTTTAGGTATATCCCATGTGATTGGGCTTCCTGTGATAAAATATACAAGGGTTGGGAGAAGTATTATCAATCCTAGGATAGAGAAGAAAATGGGAAATTGCTGTCCTGTAGTTTCTTGTCTTTTCTTTGCCCATCTTCTTAGGAAAAAGCTAGCAACTATGCCGATAATCAAAGCAATTATAGTGTAGACAAATCCACTCTCATAGATAGGACTTGGAATATTTATCCCCCTTTGGTTTAAGAAAAAACTACCAAAAAGGGAGAAGCTATCTTTAACAGCTGGAAGGTTATTTACAATGATTGAATAGGAGAAAATAATTATAATTAATAAAGGTATATTTCTAAATGTTTCAATGTATATCGTAGCAATTTTTGAAATTAGCCAGTTATTTGAAAGGCGAGCAACACCTACCAAAAAACCTAGTATGGTGGCAAGTATAATGCCAAGTACAGTAACTAAGAGTGTATTAAGTATACCGACAAGAAATGAGCGACCAAAGCTATAAGTAGAATCAAAAGGGATTAATGTTTGTAAAATATCAAATCCAGCAGGTTCAGACATGAAGCCAAAACCAGTAGAAACACCACGAGCATTCATATTATCTAAAGTATTTTGAACTATGGTATAGAAAAAATAACCGAGTGCTGCGATTAAAAGTATCTGAAAAAACATCGCGCGATATTTGGGATCATTCCAAATGGGCGGTTTGCTAGGGAGTTCACTGCTATTGTGTCGAGGATCACTCATAGATATAAAGCCATGTTGTAGGGGGAGTTAAAAAATCAGAAAACGTATTAATCATGCTTCTAAATTAGTGATTTCATTTGATATTAAAAGGGAAATAAAATCACTAATTTAGAGACAAAAAAAGAGTCTGCAAATTGCAGACTCTTTAGTCTAAAAACCTATTAACGAATAGGTGGAGCGTACATGATACCGCCTTTGCTCCATAGAGCGTTAAGACCACGACCGATTTTAAGTGGAGAACCTGCACCTACATTTCTTTCGAAACTTTCACCGTAGTTACCAACCTGCTCAATGATATTTGCAGACCAGTTATCATCAAGGCCAAGTTTCTCGCCTTGTCCGCCCATCATACGTCCGATAGCAGGATCTTTGCTGTCTTTCATTGATTTGATGTTCTTAGACGTTAAACCTAACTCTTCAGCATTAATCATTGCATTTAAAGACCAACGAACGATGTTGAACCATTGATCATCACCTTGACGAACAACAGGGCCTAGTGGCTCTTTAGAGATAACTTCAGGAAGTACAATTGCAGTGTCCGGCTTAGCCAGTTTGATACGTAAAGAATAAAGTTGAGATTGGTCAGATGTAAGCATGTCACAACGGCCAGCTTCAAATCCTTTGATTGTCTGGTCAGACGTGTCAAAAGTGATTGCTTTGTACTTCATATTGTTAGCTTTAAAGTAATCAGCAAGGTTAAGCTCAGTTGTAGTACCCGCTTGAATACATACTGCAGCGCCGTCTAACTTAAGTGCGCTATCAACACCAAGTGCCTTAGTAACCATAAAGCCTTGACCGTCGTAGTAGTTAACGCCAGCAAAGTTAAGACCTAGAGATCCATCACGTGTCAAAGTCCAAGTGGTGTTACGTGAAAGGATGTCGATCTCGCCAGACTGAAGTGCTGTGAAGCGCTCTTTAGCTGTTAGTGGGTTGTATTTAACTTTTGTAGCATCGCCAAGTACAGCAGCTGCAACGGCACGACATACATCAACGTCAAGACCTTTCCAATTACCTTTGTCATCAGCAGCTGAGAAACCACCAAGACCTGTACTAACGCCACACTTTAA
>Ga0256834_1002748_pt1 | contig 10895 bp, 10 predicted proteins | sample 4281140metaG_FD_190536 | JGI IMG/M metagenome (GOLD analysis project Ga0256834, IMG submission 190536) | Hydrothermal vent microbial communities from East Pacific Rise, Pacific Ocean - 4281-140 | ecosystem: Environmental > Aquatic > Marine > Hydrothermal vents | place: Pacific Ocean: East... | reverse complement strand
GAAAAATAGGGGGGGTGGTTAATAAAATAGCAAAAAATTCTGCTTTTATCGCTAGAGATGAGTGAAAAAGTGCGCTTAGGATATGATGCCCTAGTGACTTACAGAATTTTATGGGACTTAACAGTGCTTCTTTAATTAACCTGCATGGCTAACGCAAAAACAGTTAATACGACCCAAGTAAAAAAATGAAAAAGCATTGCTCGTTTATATCGGGTAAGTAGTTCATAAGGGTGAATACTACTAATAATAAAAGGTCGGCCGTCAGTAGGGCGAGAAACAACGTGACTAGCAGGTTTTTGGTAGATTTCTTCTAAGCTGTTATCCACAGTACGTTCTGCAGAGTTTCTTACTTGTGCCATTTCACTTTCATCTATTGCACCGTCATTGTTTCGATCAAAGTAATCTAAAAACCTAATAGGGTGACGTTTCCATTCCACTATCTTTGAGGTGACGAGGGCTTTTCTTTCATATTCGTTTCTTTGTTTGCTGAGTGTTTCTAGTTGACCGAGTACATAGATTTTTTCATCAGGGAAGATGGCATAATAAGCCTCTGAACCGTAATGATGGCGTGGAGTAATTACTTCTGCATCTCTGGGGTCAACGGTGCATACGCCTTTCCCATCATTTAAAAGAAAACCTGCGGAGCTAGTGTAGAGATACTTTCTGTACCAGACCATAGCAGGAAGCTCTTTGTGAGGTCCTCGGACAACTTCATTCTCATATAAAGAAACTTTTCCCTTTAATACTGAGTAGCCTTGAGCGGCAGAATTTAAACTGCTACGAGATGTGTCTTCTAGTAAACGTACTCGTCGATAAAGTAAAAAAGCCCACGCTAAACTAAGTATCGATAAAGTGATTATATATTGAGCTTTTTCATAGCGAGCATTTTCATCAAAGAAGAAAACACCTAAAAATAACAGCAGATATAGTAGTGAACTGATAAAGCGAATCAGCAGACCTTTAAACTGCGTAAAAAGAGAAAAATTTGGGGTTAGAAAAGAAAACAAATATTGGTGTAAACCAATCGTCCACGCAAGTATACCTGCTAAAACAGCAATGCCTCTAAAAGCAGCACTTTCAACGGATAGCTGACCTTTAAAGACATAGATGATGAGAATAACGACAAGGTCAAACCATAAGAACCAAAGAATGGGTTTAACAATGCCTGATGAGCCAAATGGCATAGCGTTAAGTTTATCTAAGGTTTATGATTGAAAACTAGCAGAAACATCAATGTCTTGTAGTTCTTCTACACGGAACTCAAGCAAATCAAACTCTTTAAAGCTAAAGATATTAGCAACAATATTGTCGGGAAATTGTTGAATGCGTGTATTGCTCATTGCCGCTGTATCATTATAAAACTCACGTCGATCAGAGATGCTTTCCTCTAGCGTGCTAATACGTGACTGCAAACGTAAAAATGAATCACTGCCACGTAATTCAGGGTAGTCTTCTGCCACTGCAAACAAGCCACTAAGGCTTGCTTCCATTTTCATTTCTGCAGCACCAATTTGAGGTATGTTTTTAGCTTTCATTGCTGACTCAACTAAATTACGTGCCTGAATCACTTTTTCAAGTGTTTCTTGTTCATATTTCATGTGCTGTTTACACGTATCAATTAGTTTTGGTAACTCACTGTTACGTTGCTTGAGTAGCACATCAATATTACTCCAAGACTTCTTGGTGTTATTTTTGAGTGTGACGAGTTGGTTGAAAATGGCGATGCCCCAAACGATAGGTGCTGTCACTATGCCAAAGAAGACGATTAGACCGATATTCATTAGAATCTCCGTTTATTTTTAGTATTAGTTCGATTTTACCAGATTTGGGAGTGATTTTTTTAATCTCGGATGGGCGGTGTTTTTTCGTTAGAGAGGAAACCTAGCCGCTCAGGTTGCCTCTAATGCGTGTCAGGACAAGGCTAAAAATTTTAGTTTAGTGTTTTATAGAAAAAATAAAGGCAGTGGTGATTTTTCAATGAAGAGCTGGAAATCTATTAGTGCTTCGCAGGTAGTTTGCCCTCTGCTTCAACCGACTTTTCCATTTCCTTCGTAGGTAGAATATCCTTTGTTTCAACCAACTTCTCCATTTCCTTCGGAAAGTGGCCAAGTACTTTTAGTGAGCTTACCGTTTTGTTGTTAAAAACGGATAACTCAATTATTAGAGTGCAACCGTTTAACGCCTAGGGCGTTCTAAAAAGCAAAAAAATGCCGCTAATAAATTAGCGGCTAAATCACATCGAAGGAATTTTATTATTAGAAGTTAATTGGATTGTTTTAGCTTATGTATTCATCTTTCTCTAAATCAATAGAAGCCACTTGTGCTTGATACTGGCGGATACCTTTAAAAATAGCCTTTGCTAATTTCTCTTGATAATGTGCAGTTTTAAGACGCTTTTCTTCCATGGTGTTACTGATAAATGCAGTTTCAACAAGCATGGATGGAATATCAGGAGATTTCAAAACAGCAAAGCCTGCGCTTTCTACTCGGTGACGCAGTAATCGGTTTACAGTGCCTAGTTCTTTTAGAACTCCACCCGCTAAATTCAAGCTTTTATCAATGGTATCTGAGAGTGATAGGCTTAATAAAAGCGAAGAAACAGTCTTATTTTGTTTTCTAAGGTGCGCTCCTGCCATTTTCATTTCGTAAGAATTCTCTTTATTGGCTAGCCAGCGTGCTTCCACGCTTGATGCTCCACCCGTTGAGAGAATATAGACTGATGAGCCTGTAAGTTTACGGTTTGGATTAGCATCGGCATGAATTGAAATGAATAAGCTTGCCTTCATCTTGCGGGCTCTTGCAATTCGTTTGCGTAGTGAAACGTAGTAGTCTCCTTTGCGGATGAGTACGCCTTTCATGCCAGCTTGGCGATCAATTTGTTTTTTTAATCGTTTGGCAATTTGTAGAGCGACGTGCTTTTCTTTTGTGCCTTTTTTGCCGACGGCTCCGGGGTCGTTGCCACCATGCCCTGCATCAATTGCCACAATTATTTGTTGTCTATTGCGATTACGTGCAATGGCTCCAATTGCTTTGGGTTGGTTAACGACTTGTTTTTTTGCGGTTTGTTGGCCAAATGGATTAAGCGCAACTTCCAGTAAATAACTATTGCCTGATGGCTTTAGGGTGGTCGTTGCTTTGGTTTTCCCCTCCATATCAAGCACAACACGGAAATCATTTTTATTTCGTGTTGATTGGCGAAGTTTTTTGATGAGGCCTTGGGAATTACGCCCTAACTTTAATTTAGCTTTTGGCTTGGTATCTAAAAAGTCAATAACGATACGGTCAGGTTTGCTGAGCGTAAGTACTTTGTGTTTGATTGATTTATCAAGTTTGAAAACGAGGCGCTGCTGTCCATTGCCACTCTTCTTGAGTGAAACAGATTGAATGCTCGCACTTCGTCCTTTAGCAAATACTTGAGGGGCTGCGCTAACTACGCTTGCAACACCCATTGCCTTGCTGAGACTCAGTACGAAGCTCCTGCGCTTCTGACTGATATTTTTCATGTTCCCCAATATTTTTTGCATTACTTTTAGTTTATATTCGTAACTTGTGAATAATCGGAAGCCCTTCCGTTATTCTGTTACTGTGTTTTAAAACAATATTAGAGCTCAATGGCAAACTTATCAAGTGAATTTTACATATATTTGATAAGCCATTGTTTTATATGGAGATGCCTCCTTTTTCTATTTCTATGAGTCGCGACTCATCTTGATGATGGATTGTTATCTCCAAATCAGCTTCTGGTAAATAGCCCTGTGCTTTTTCGGGCCATTCAATCAAACATAGAGCATTACTATTCCAATAATCCCGCCCACCAATGTACTCAAGTTCTTCAGGATCGGCTAAACGGTATAAATCGAAGTGATAAATAGTACGTTTTTTATAACCACCCCCCCCTTTTTTATGCATTTCATGCACACTACGGGTAGTCGTCGCTTTGCTCCAACATGGTCTCGCATCCGCTCGGCTCGATGATTTGTGTGACTTTTGAGATATTTTCTCAATCAAATAAGGCTCTACAAGTGTATATGTAGGGCTTTTAACGATGCCTTCATAGCCTAAATGGCGTAATAATCCTCTTACCAAGGTGGTTTTTCCTGCGCCAAGGTCACCATTGAGTAAAACGATGCCACCATTAGGGAATTGATCGGCAATTTTTCCGCCAAATGCCATCATGGCATCACTGTTTGGGATAATAATCTGATTATTCATTTAGGACTTCATTAATATTGCAGTGTAAAATTAAGTTAATGGAGATTATAAAGCATATCACGCATACCGAGCTGAAACAGTGGGCAGAAGAGCTGGGTTTTCAAGATCTTGGAATTAGTGATATAGATTTATCCGTGGAAGAAACTTATCTACAGACATGGTTGAACAAAAAGTTTCATGGAGATATGGAATGGATGCAACGCCACGGCAATAAGCGCACTCGCCCTGCTGAGTTAGAGCCTGAAACCATTAGTATTATCAGTGTGCGAATGAATTATCGCCCAGCGCAAACTCATGATCCGATTATGATTTTGAATCATCCTGAACGTGCCTATATTTCACGTTATGCTTTGGGGCGTGATTATCACAAAATGATGCGTAAACGCTTGCAAAAACTAGCAACAAGACTTCAAGGCGTTCTGCAAGGAAAAGGTATTGATATGAAGTACCGTGTTTTTGTTGATAGCGCACCCGTGATGGAAAAACCTATAGCCGTAAAAGCAGGTTTAGGCTGGATGGGTAAACATACCAATGTGCTAAGCCAAGATGCGGGGTCGTGGTTTTTTCTCGGTGAAATTTATACCAATCTTCCTTTAGAGAAAACCACAGCGGTAAAAGAACATTGTGGTGAATGTGTGGCTTGTATAGATATTTGTCCTACAAAAGCGATCATCAAACCCTATGAGTTAGATGCTCGGCGTTGTATCTCATATTTAACGATTGAGCATAAAGGTGTGATTGCTGAAGAATTCCGTGAGGCAATGGGTAATCGAATTTATGGTTGTGATGATTGTCAATTGATCTGCCCATGGAATCGATTTGCAACAGATGCTGAACAAGCAGATTTTGCTATTCGAAATAACTTAGATTCGGCGCAATTGCTCACACTATTTGCCTGGACAGAAACTGAATTTTTAAAGAATATGGAAGGCTCACCCATTAGGCGTATAGGCTTTGAACGGTGGCAAAGAAATATTTCCATAGCCTTGGGAAACGCACCATCATCCCCCATGATTATCTCTGCGCTTGAGGAAAAATACCCATTATCAAGTGATATTGTAAAAGAACATATTGATTGGGCACTTCAGCGACTAATTTAGTCCGTTTGTGTAATAATTGCTCAATTATACTGGTAGGTGATAGATTGTTCGCGTAACTTTACGTCTGCAAAATAAAAGCTAAAATAAATGAGAAACAGGGAATGTTAAAAAAACCAATTTTTATATTATTGATATTTTTGTTGCTTGGCACACAAGTACAGGCAGAAATTAATACAGCAAACTTATACACTAATGTAGAAAAGTCAGTCTATCAAATACGTGTTATCAATAAACAAACGGGTAAGAAATCAAGTATTGGCTCAGGTTTTGTCGTTAATAGGGAAGATGTTTTAGCAACCAATTATCATGTGGTCAGTGAATATATTAATGATCCTGATGTTTTTCAGCTGGAGTATTTAGCTACAAACGGTTCAACAGGGCCTTTAGAACTAATTGATTTTGATATTGTGCATGATTTAGCCGTTGTTAAAGCAAAACAGCCGATGGGTACACCGCTAAAAATATCTTTCCTCCCTGAAAAAGGTGCTAGTCTGTATTCATTGGGAAACCCGATGGACTTAGGCTTTACGATAGTGAAAGGTACAAATAATGGCGTTCTAAGCAAAGCGGATGATGGCAATATACTTTTTTCAGGAAGCTTGAACCCTGGCATGAGTGGTGGGCCTACGTTAGATGAAAGTGGCAATATTATTGGTGTAAATGTGGCAACATCAGGTAATGATATTAGCTTCTTAGTGCCTGCAGAATATTTAATGGTTGTATTAGATCGTCTAAAAGAGAATAACTATAAACCTGTAGATGACCGTTTCGCTCATAGTGCCAAACAAATCACTACAAATTCTAAAAAGCTTGTTAACAAAATGCTTAACAGTAAATGGGGGGGTACTAAAATAGGACACCTCATTGTTCCTGCTGAGCTAGATAAGTCATTGCGTTGTTGGGATGCTAGCCGAACACCTAAGAAAGATGATTTATTTCGTACCTATTTCACTCGTTGTTCAAATGAAGATAATATTTTTATTTCATCTCGCTTAAATGTCGGCACAATCAACTATGAATATATGTGGTTAGAGACGGAAAAACTCAGCCCAACACGTTTTTATCGTCGTTATGAAAAGGTAAATAGCAGTGTGATTGGTAGTAGGGCAGGCAAGCGTGATGTGACTAACTTTTCATGTCATACGGATTTTACAAATATTGCCTCACAAGAGTTTAAAACAACGGTTTGTCGTCGTGATTACTTAAAGTATGAAGGCTTGAGCGATATGCTTTTTACTACGGCGATGGTCGGTAAAAAGGATACAGGGTTTTTATTCAACCTTGATTTCACAGGAACTGATTCAAAGACTGCACTAGCTTTGTTTACTCGTATGTTGGAGACTTTTAAATGGCAAAAGTAATACTCGAAACGATCCAACGTGGTGTACATCGTTATCACAAAATTGATTCCTTTCCTGTAACGATTGGGCGCGCATTTGATAACGATATTATTCTACAAGATGTGACAATTTCACCTCATCATCTAAGTATCACAAATGAAAATGATGGGTATCAGATAACAAGTTTAGCGGATGAAAATGGCACGAAAATTAACCGTAAAAAGGTTGATAGTAGCCCGCAAGAAGTAACACTACCTGCTAATTTTCAAATCAGTAATTTAAAAGCGCGTTTGCTCTCTACAGATATGGCTGTTGAAAAAACACATATACAAGACTGTAGTGGTTTTTTCTGTGTTTTTTCTAGCCCGATTTGGGCATTTATATTATTACTGATAACAATTGGTTTATTCTTTTTAGAAAGATACTTTGCAACCCCTGTTGCCAAAGAGCCACTTTATTATTTGAGCAATGTATTGCCATCGGTTTGGATTATGTTGGGTATTGCAGTGGTTATTGCGGGGGTGAGTCGCTTATCAACACATCGTTGGGAGATTATTCCTGCACTCAGCATCGCATCTTTAATATTTTTAGTACCACAGTTATTTGATTACATTGGGCATTTTGTATCCTACTTGTTTACTTCAGACACATTGGGTGACTGGCTAAAGAATTCAGCACGTTTTTTGATTATTCCTGCACTGTTGGCTGTATTTATCGTCAAGACTATTCATTCGAAATGGTTGCCTGCTTTAGGTGTTGCAGTATTGGTTTACTCACCGTTTTTAGCTTATCAGGTATTAGGTCTAGTGGATGATTTGTCGTTGACTTCAGGCTTCTCAAAAGTACCATCGTACAGTCAGACATTATTGCCAAGCGATACACGTTTAAATAAGAGTATTTCATTGGAGCAATTTACGCGTGAAGCCGAAAAAGCAACAACAGCACAAGTTGAAAAGATGTTGAAAGAAGCTAAAGAGAAAGAAAAAGAGCAATCTTAGTTTTTCAATAGTAATCTATAAGTCGCCCCATAGCTGCTGGCAAGTAGTAAGCCCAGCTACAACAGCAGTTTCGGCCCTAAGAATACGAGGCCCGAAACTGATGGGTGATACACCTTTTTGAAGCATCGTTGTTTCCTCGTCATCCGTGAAGCCTCCTTCTGGCCCAATCAGTAGTGAGATACTTTTTCTATTTTTGAGTTCATGTATTTTTGGGTGGTTGCCAGGTAGCATTGCAATGCACGCAGTCTCCTGATTGGTACTTATATTTGAATTTAAAAAGCTTTCAAGTTTTAGAGGTTCTCGTAATTCGGGAAGTTTTGTGCGTCCAGATTGCTCACAAGCCGCAATAATAATTCCACGCCAATGTTGCATTTTTTTATCAAGTCGATTGGCTTTGATATTAATCACACTACGTTTTGTATAGATTGGTTGAATGCTTGATACACCTAATTCAACGGATTTTTGTATCGCATAATCCATTTTCTCTGGCTTAATCATGGCTAATACTAGTGTGGTTGATAGATGGGACTCTCTGTTTATAGGGTTGAAGCTTTCAAGTATTACACGAGAACTACGTTTGCTTGAATCAATCAGTTTAGCGTGATATTCCCCGCCCTCACCATTAAATAGGATAAGAGTTTGTTCAAGTTTTAAGCGTAAAACTTGAACAGCATGGCGATGATTGGTGGTAGATAATTCGAGTTCATTCCCAATTATCATTTCACTTTGCTGGTAAAACCGAGAGATTTTCATTCTAATAATCCATTATTAGCTGGAGTAATGCGTCCATTTAAGCTATTTTAGCGTTGTATAATATTATCATTAACTAATATTTCAGTATATTACCATTCTCTGTTATACTCGGGGCACTTCCCGACAGGGAAACTGAATACCCGTCAGGGAAAACGACTGTCCCCGCAGTCCAACAAATTTTAGAGGTTTAGACATGGAAACAAAAAAACTCGCGATTATAGCAACGAAAGGCACACTTGATTGGGCATACCCTCCATTCATTCTAGCATCTACAGCAGCAGCACTTGGTTATGATGTTGAAGTATTTTGTACTTTCTACGGTTTACAGTTATTGAAAAAAGACGTGAGTGACCTACAGATTAGTCCTTTAGGAAATCCAGGTATGCCAATGAAGATGCCTATGGGGCCTTCATGGTTTAGAGACATAAACTGGAATATCCCAAACATCATCCAATCAAATGTACCAGGTTATGAAGCGATTGCGACAACCTTAATGAGAAAGACAATTGCTAACAACGGTGTTGCTACAATTGCTGAACTACGTGAATTATGTCAAGAAGCTGAAGTTCGCTTCCTAGCTTGTCAAATGACGGTTGAGCTATTTGGCTTTAATGCTGAGAAAGATTTCATCGACGATATTGATTATGTTGGTGCTGCAACATTCTTCGAATTTGCAGGTGAGTCAGATATTTGTTTATACATCTAGTCATAAGCAAAAATACTGATCAAAAAGCCGACGTTAATGTCGGCTTTTTTGTGCGCGATATAATTATGAAATAATCTAGCCTAAGGGTAATGCAGTCTTATTAACCACTTGGCGAAGTACAAAACTAGAGTGAACACCACTTACACCACTCAGTTTGGTAAGTTGCCCTAGTAAAAATTCTTCATAATGGCGCATATCGCGCACGACCACTTTTAATAAAAAGTCAGCTGCTTGACCCGTGACGATACTGCACTCCATTACTTCGGGCATATCAACGATGGCTTTTTCAAACTCCTCAAATCTATCGGGAGTATGACGATCCATTGATATACCAATTATAACGGTTAAGTTAAGTCCTAATTTTTCAGCATCTAATAAGGTCACGTGTTGCTGAATTAAACCTGACTCTTCAAGCTGTTTTACGCGTCGAGAACAAGGTGTGGGTGATAAGCCAACTTGGTCAGCTAATTCTAAATTGCTTATTCGGCCATTGGCTTGCATTAGGCTTAGTATTTTCTTATCAATTCTATCTAGTTTCATAGGGATGATTCTACACTATTGTTGTTAATTAGAGAATTAAGCTATTTATGATTTATTTTATAGGTAATTAATTCAAATAAAGACATTTTAGGTGGTAACTTCGCAATATTCAGCTAATTGCTACTGTTTATACTTATTGTATTGAGAACAATAGCTAAGGAATAAGTAAAGTGTCTAACTTCAATCATAAAAAATATCGTCCATTTCCTCCAGTCGCTAAGCAAAATAGACGCTGGCCAGACCGTGTAATTGAATCTGCTCCAGATTGGTGTAGCGTAGATTTGCGTGATGGAAACCAGGCATTAATTGAACCAATGAATCCTGCCCAAAAGTTAGAAATGTTTCAACTTCTAGTTGATGTGGGCTTTAAAGAAATTGAAGTAGGTTTTCCTGCAGCATCACAAACGGACTTTGATTTTGTCCGTCAATTGGTTGAAGAGAATTTAATTCCTGATGATGTGACGATTCAAGTCCTCACACAGGCAAGAGAACCATTAATTGCACGTAGTTTTGAATCTTTAAAAGGAGCACGAAAGGCAATTATGCATTTGTATAATTCAACCTCGACGATTCAACGTGAGCAAGTTTTTAAGCGGTCACGAGATGAAATTAAAGCAATCGCTACAAACGGTGCTGAACTTGTACGCGACTATGCAAAAAAACAGCCAGATACGCAGTGGCAGTTTCAATATTCACCCGAAAGTTTTACCCAAACGGAGTTGGATTATGCAGTAGAAGTGTGTGATGCGGTGGTCAATATTTGGCAACCAACATCGACAAATAAAGTAATTTTAAACCTGCCCGCCACTGTCGAAGTTGCAACACCGAATGTTTACGCCGATCAAATCGAGACATTTAATGACAGGGTCGCGCAACGAGATTGCATCACGGTAAGTCTACATACGCATAATGATAGAGGCTGTGGCGTAGCGGCGGCAGAGCTTGGCGTAATGGCAGGGGCGGATCGTTTAGAAGGCACCTTGCTAGGCAATGGCGAGCGTACAGGTAATATGGATATTGTTACTGCGGCGATGAACCTATACAGCCAAGGCGTTAACCCTGGGTTAGATTTCTCGAATATGGATCGTATTATTAGTGTGGTTGAACGATGCACGCAGTTGGCTGTTCATCCTCGCCATGCTTATGCGGGTGAATTGGTGTTTGCGGCGTTCTCAGGTAGTCATCAAGATGCGATTAATAAGTGCTTGGCGATTGATGAGGTTGAGCGTGAAAAGAAGGGTGAAGA
>Ga0256834_1002747_pt1 | contig 10896 bp, 9 predicted proteins | sample 4281140metaG_FD_190536 | JGI IMG/M metagenome (GOLD analysis project Ga0256834, IMG submission 190536) | Hydrothermal vent microbial communities from East Pacific Rise, Pacific Ocean - 4281-140 | ecosystem: Environmental > Aquatic > Marine > Hydrothermal vents | place: Pacific Ocean: East Pacific... | reverse complement strand
ACTAGGGGCTGGAGAGATACTTTTAAACTGTATAGATAGAGATGGAACCAATCTTGGCTTTGATATAGAACTTATAAAAGCAGTAAAAGATGCTGTTACAATACCAGTTATTGCATCAAGTGGAGCAGGCTGTGAAGAACACTTCTATGAAGTATTTAAAGAAACGAACGCAGATGCCGCTCTTGCTGCAGGAATATTTCATAGGAAAGAGGTATCTATTAAAGCTGTTAAAAATTATCTTAAAGAGAAAGGAATCGAAATAAGAGCAACATAAATAATAAAGAGGGGCTTATGCCCCTCTATTTTGAGATATAAATCAACACTTAAAACATATTTTTTACATCAGCTAGTTTAATGTGACTATCCTTTGCAACTTCGATTTTTTTAATAATAAAATTATAATTACCTGTATCTTCTACAGTTAGTAAAATACGTGGACTATGATATGCTAAGTCTCTAACAATTTGTGCATGGTCAAAATCTACATTATTATAGATATCTTGAAGTTGACAAGCTGTTATTTTTTGGGGCATTATTTTACTAATTCCAAACAATACTGCAGCAGCTATTAACATAGCTATAATAGAATTTATTAAGACTTTCATTAAACACCTCCTCACTCAAACTTTTTCCCAACCCCTGACATATGTCAGCAGTTTTCAATAAAACTTGATATCTTTTGTTATGGTAGCGTTAAATAAAAAAGTACGCAACATAATTTTTATTATGATTTTTTAACTTGACCGTTATAGTCAATAAACTATAATGATAAAACTAGATAGACATAAGTTAATTTCTGTGATAATTTCTACTATAAAAATTATTAGCTATTTAAGTAATTGTTATTAAAGTATTTAATTTTTTTCTTGTTTTTCTTGAAACTTTATAGAATTTTAGGGGGCATTATTAAAAAACAAATCAAAGCTTATTGAAAGGAGAGGGAGATGAGTGAAAAAAAACTTTGTAACATTTCAAGGAGAAATCTTATTGCCGGTGCAGGGAAATTAGCTATTGGATCTGCTATTGCGGCTTCTGCTTTATCTGTAGGATTTGATGTAAAAGACGCCGATGCATCTAAAAAATCCCTTAAATGGGGATGGGGATATAAAAAATTAGACCCTAAAGAAGTAGGAGAGATAGCCTATAAACTTTGGTATAAAGGATACTGTTGTTACGCAGTTGTTGGATCCATGGTCCTTCCTTTAAGAAGAAAGGTTGGAGGACCATACAAAAGCCTTCCAATAGATGCCTTTCGTTTTGGACATGGTGGAGTAATTGGCTGGGGAACAATCTGTGGAACACTACTTGGAGCAGGAATCGCTACAAGTTTCATAGCAGGTAAAACAGGGGAAATGATGCTAAATGACATAATGGCTTGGTATACAGAAACCAAACTTCCCGAATATAAACCAAGACATCCTAAATATAAAGGTCCTATGCCAATTACTGTAAGTGACTCCCCTCTTTGTCATATTTCAGTAGGAAAATGGATGAAAAAAGCTAATAAAAGCTTTAAAAGTCCTGCTAGAAGAGATAGATGTGCAAGACTTGCCGCAGATGTTGCTATCTATACAGTAAAGATACTCAACCAATGGGTAGATGATGGCTATGAGTATTATATGGAAAATGAACCTCAAGTTGCTAAATATGGCATAACAGCCCAAAACAATTGTATGGAATGTCATGCCAAAGGAATTCCCGGTGTTCCTGGAAAATAGGCTATATATTAAAAGGGCCTAAGCTAAATATAAGCTAGGCCCTTTACTTTTTTATTTTTATATCTATAACTTTAGCACCTTTTGTCCCTTTAAGGGCATTTATAAATCCTTCTATCACCCCTTTAAATGATTCTCTTACATATTTTTTTAGAGGTATAAATTTACCATTTACAAATAAATAAAGTGTTTCCTTATCCTTATGAGGAAACAAGTAGGATACTATAAAGTCTGTAATTCCAATTATATCTTTTTTATCAAATACAGGAACACCCCTGTTTTCTTTTACCTCCCCTATTAGGGCTACAACATTTGAAACTTTATCTATTAATAATTCTTTGTCAGGTAATACTATCTCAATTTTAGGAATATAAATAGAATTTTTAAATCCCTCACATATTATAATATCTACGTCAGGGAAAAAATTAAAAGCCAACCATAATGGTTCTTTAACATGCTCAGCTATATATAACATATAACCTTCTGGGGTAACTAATCCTATATGGGAAATACCATCTTTTGAATATAAATCAGTATCACTACCTGGTTTATGAGAAATTAATCCCGTATGATGACTAGATTTTAATACTCCAACCTTAAGTCCTCTACTTTTTAATTCTGAAGCTATAGCTCTAATTAAAGTTGTTTTTCCACTATTATGCCAACCTATAAAACTTATGATGGGGAACTTTTGCCTCATATTTCACCTTTAATGCTAATCTTTTATTCCGATTAGATTTTTATATATTTTATTTTAAAACTATAATAAAAACTTTAAACTTCAATAGTAATTACAGTTAAGTTTAAAACTAAAAAAGAGGTAATCAAAAAATGCACAGAACTAAAATTATAGCAACTCTTGGCCCCTCGGTTTCTACTCTTAGTAAAATGAAATCTATTATTAAAGCTGGATGCGATATTGCAAGGATAAATACAGCTCACGGAAGCCTTGAAGAACATAAAAACCTTATAAGCTTATTCAGGAAAGCAAGTAAAGAAGTTAATGAAGTAACAGGTATTCTTTTAGATATTAAAGGACCAGAAATTAGAACCGGAGATTTTGAACAAGAATATATAAATCTTAAAACCGGACAGATTCTTATATTAACACCCGAGCCAATACTTGGTAATTCAAAAAAAATCTATATAAATACAAATATTGCACCTTACATAAGGCCATTAGACATAATTCTTATAGATGATGGTAGAATAGAATTAAAAGTTATCAAGATAGAAGAAAAAGAAGTTGTTACAAAAGTGATCCGAGGTGGAAAAATAAAACCTAGAAGAGGAGTAAATATACCTGGCCGTACAATAGAAACTCCATACTTAACCCAAAGGGATAAAGAAGCAATAAAATTCGCTGTAGAAAATGAAATAGACTTCATTGCAGCATCTTTTACTCGTTCCTCTTCTGACATATATGAAATAAGACAAGAAATATTTAAACTTGGTGGCTGTATACCAATAATTGCCAAGATAGAAAATAAAAGTGGAATAAGAAGGATTAATAACATTCTTAAAGTAGCTGATGCTATTATGGTAGCTAGAGGAGATCTTGGAGTAGAATTAAGGGTTGAACAAGTACCTGCTGCCCAAAAGCATTTGTTAAAGCAAGCCCAAAAACATGCCAAACCAGCTATTATTGCCACTCAGATATTAGAAAGTATGGTGGAAAATCCAACTCCTACAAGAGCTGAGGTCTCTGATATTGCAAATGCTATATTAGATGGCGCAGATGCACTAATGCTTTCAGAAGAAACCGCCATGGGTAAACATCCAGTTGAAGCTGTTAAAATGCTTGAAAGAACGGCAAAAGCAGCAGAAGTAATGTTATTCAAGCACAAAAAGTTTTCAGAACTAACTGGTGGCATATCCCACAACGTCAGTAATGCTGCTATGCTTCTTACAAAACAAGTTCATGCAAGGGCTATAGTATGTGTTACTCGATCCGGTAAAACTGCAAGGCTTATATCACGTCATAGGCCACAAGCTCCTATAATCGTTGCTACTTATTCAGAAAAAGTATTGCGTCAAACTACAATACTTTGGGGAACTACGGGTTTTGTAATAGAAAAAGGAGATACTACAGATGAAGTAATTGAAAAAACAATGAAAGAAGCACTAAGGCGTGGTCTTATACACAAAAAAGATGTATTAGTGGTTTCTGCGAGCGACCCATCTGGAATCCCTGGAACCACAAATGTAATACGTGTTCATATAATGGGAAGCATAATAGGTAGAGGAACTGCATTTGGCTCTGCTCATGTATGTGGTTTTGTAATATTAGACCCTAATTACAATAAGGATTCTAGCCAGAATACAATATTGGTAGTTGAAACTATGCCGGATCTAGAGACAATGCTTAAATTTGATGCAGTTATTATAGAAAGTAATTGTTATGATCCTGTTATAGTTAAAAAAGCGGAGAAAAAAGGAGTCGTAATAATGGCAGGTGTAAGAGGAATAATAAGCCAGGTAAAAGAAGGAGAAATCTTAAATGTAGACCCTGAAAGAGGTGTTATTTGGAGATGACAATAAAAAGATTAAAAGTTAATATCTTAAAAAAATTTAATTCAAAAATTTTACATAACAAGGTAGGCCTTTATGGATAAAGAAAAGCTTGAGAGGTTAAAAAAAATAATTATAGAAAAATCTTTTAAGTATTGTGAAGAACCTTGTTTTAAACTTACATCTGGTGCAATAAGTCAATATTATTTTGATTGTAAGAAGACCACCTTGGATCCCGAAGGGGCCTATTTAGTAGGGGAACTCCTTTATGAAATTGTAAAAGACTGGCCTATAAAAGGGGCAGGAGGTCTTACTCTTGGAGCAGATCCTATGGGTGCTGCTCTTATGCATACAGCATATAAATATGGGAAAAAGATATATCATTTTATAGTTCGTAAAGAAAAGAAAAAACATGGAACATCTAGATGGGTTGAAGGTGTGTGGGAAAAAGGAGATAATGTAGTTATTCTTGATGATGTTGTGACTACTGGTGGCTCTGTAATAAAAGCTATTGAAAGAGCTAGAGAAGACGGACTTAATATATATGGAGTAATTGTCTTGGTAGATAGAGAAGAATTTGAAGGGATGAAAAAAATAAAAGAGCTTGTTCCTCAAAAACCTGTCATAGCAATAGCTACAAGATCAGATATATTAAAACTTTATAACAAAAGTAAGTTAGTAGAACTTAAAACTATTAATGAATAACCTTACTTCCCCTGCTGTTTGCGCAGGGGAAGTAAAAAAAATTTTTTATTTAATAGAATATATCTTTAAATTATCAACTATTACTTCTCCATACCCTCCAAGACAGATAGATCCTGGCCTTTGTAAGGAAGGATCATTATCTTTAATTTCTATTGCAAGCCTATTGTTTCCATAAACTTGTATTAAGTTGTCTTTCACAACAAGTTTTAAACGGTACCATTTAGCATAAGGTAGATTTATTTGATTTTTTGCCAATTTTACTTGAGTAGAACCAGCAATTTTATACAATTCAAAAAAGCGGTTAGCTGCTATAGTTAACTTATAAGCAATTAAAGGATTTTGAACTGTTCTAAAATATATGTTAAGAGCATTGGTCTCTGTATTATAATCTAGAGTCAAAATAAAATTCTTTATGTTAATCTTATTATTACAAATTTTACCCCCTAATTTTAAAATCCTGCCGATCATATTATTACTTTCAACACCAGCCTCTATATGAGCTTTTACTCCTTGCCAAGGACCAAAAGGAACTGATTGTCCAATTCCATAATTGTTAAAAGTCTCTATAAATATAGGAGTTCCAAGCTCTATTTGATTATTAAAAAGCTGAGTATTAGATGTACTAATTGTAGTTACATATTGATTTTTAGAAGAAACTGGCTTCCCTTGGGCTGTATACCTATAATAGTTTTCTGGTACAAGCTCTGCAATTTTCTTAACTGCATTGTCTATCATTACTCTAATAGCTTTTTCCATAGGAGTATTTTTATACATCTCGAGTCCACCACCTAAAATTAACCTATTATGATAACCTCCTCCAAGACCACCCAATTTCCAACTACTTGCCTTTCCTTCAACTGTAGTCGTATTAATTATTCGTCCTGTTCTTACATCAATTAACCTAATATCCGCAGCAATATATGCCTCATTTTTACCAACCTTTAATCCTCCAACTAAAGGGACATTAAGTGGAATAGCTAATCCTCCTATACCGATTCCTTCTGCTTTTGGTTCAAAAGCAGTTATTGCTCCTACAACAAGTATATCTGCCCCCTCAAGTAACCCCCTTTGAGGAATATTTTGTCCTACAAGACCTGACTGGGCTAAATTTAATTCCCTTTGTATAGCACCTAAGCCTTCATTACTTCTTTCAACCACAATAAATTTACCTGTTTGAAAAAGAGCCGTTGTTAACATATCAGCGATACCACTTCCTATTTCCCAATTACACTTAGCTGCTTTACATTTAAAACTTGCTACTGCTATCCTTGCCTTAGGTCCTTTATATTTAATTACTTGATTAACATTAGGACCTTTACTTTCAACAGATGTAGAAATTGAGGTACATGATATAAGCAAAAAAGGTAATAATAAGATAAAAATAATAGTTCTAAATTTACTAAACCTCTCCATGCTCCCATCCCCTCCTATTTCTAAGATTTTATTGAGGTCTTACTTTAATTATAAGGATTATGATACAAAAGAAAAGCTTAAGATTAGGAAATATTATTAAGAAATTTTTATTTTTATCTACTACTTAGAAAACTTAATTTCTACTTCCCCCCCAATATAACGCACCTTTGATGCAGGTATTAAAAAACGCCTACTTAAAGTAGGAGCATTTCTATATATAAACCTAAAATAAAGTAAAAAAGGCCTTTTCCATCCCTGTTCTACAATAACAGGATCCCAGAGTCCAAATATAAATCTATATGGAGGAGTTAATAATTCTAATTCCTCTAATATCTTAGGCACATTTATCAAAAGACGCATATATCCTTTTTCAATTATTACCTGCCAAAGTTTTCCTTGTCCTTGAGCAAAGTTTGCAAGAATTTGTTTATTATAATTTATTCCCCAAGGAGCATCTGTGTTCTTTATAGTAACCAGAACTATCTGTTCCCTTAATACTTCCATTTCAAGTTGTTCTACTAAACTTGCAGGAATTACTCTTTCACTTCCACTCATATGAATATCTGTTCCTGGCAATACAGCAAGATTTGCTTCTTTAAGATTCTGTAAAAAGTTGGATTTGGTATCTTTTGGAATATTTTGATAGATTAATGCAGAACCTTTTTCCCAAGTAATCATAGTAGTTATTAAAAATATACTTATTATCATTGGGAACCAACCACCAGTTGGAATTTTCCCTAAGTTGGAGGAAAAAAATGCTGTATCAAAAATCATAAAAATTATAAGAAGAGGCACTACATACCAAAATTTTTTCTTATCATAATAATTTCTTAAATAGAATAATATCCCCATCATAACAGTAGTACCAATGAAGGCACCTGTTACAGCAAGTCCATAAGCATCACCTAGGGCAGAAGAACTTTTAAATATAAAAACTGTTGCAATGCAGGCTATAAACATCCCTTTATTTACAGCAGGTATGTATATCTGACCTCTAGTTTTAGGAGAAGTGTTTATAATCTGGACACGGGGAAACATCCTTAACTCCATTGCTTGCTTATAAGTAGAAAAACCCCCTGTAATCATTGCCTGACTCGCTATAATTGCAGCTAAAGTGGCAATTATTAAAAGAAATATATAAATTATATGTGGATATGGTAGGGCTAAGGCATAAAATGGATTTTTACAGTTCTTATGAGATAATAAATAAGCCCCTTGTCCAAAATAATTAAGTAAAAGGCAAATTGCTCCTACAAACCAAGCTAATCTAATACCAAATTTTCCATAATGTGCTTCATCAGCATAAAGTGCTTCCCCACCTGTGATACAAAGAACTACGTAACCTAAAATTGGAAATATAATACTAATTGGATGATCAAGTAAAAATTTAATGGCATAATATGGATTAATCGCCTTTAAAAGCCAAAGGGAAGATTTAAGACTTAAAAAGCCAAGTATTGCTATAGTTAAAAACCAAATAATTATTATTGGAGAAAAAAACTTTGCAACTTTTTCAGTACCATGTTTTTGTACCATAAAAAGAATAGTTAATATTATAACTGCAATTGGTATAACATATTGGGCTAAGTGTGGATATTGAACCTCTACTCCTTCTACCGCAGCTAAAACAGAAATGGATGGTGTAATTACTCCATCACTTAATAAAAGGGCACCACAAAGCATAGATAAAAAAGCAGCGATACTTAATAATATTAATATCTTATTACTTTTAATCTTTTCTAATAAAGTTTTTCCTGTATGTCTAATAAGACTTAGTAATGCAAAAGTACCCCCCTCTCCATTGTTGTCTAATTCTAGAGCCATCCATGCATATTTTGTTGATAAAAAAATAAATGACCAAAATATAAGAGATAGTACCCCCATAACATTTAAAACAGTTACAGGTAGAGTTTTAAATGTTAGAGAAAGTACATAAAGAGGAGAAGTTCCAATATCACCTAATACTCCTCCAATTGCTAGGTATGCAAGTGTAATATTAGTAATAATACTAAAATCTTTCTCTCCATTTCTGCCTTTCAAAATATCCTCCAACAGTTTTAAAATAAAAAATTAAATACCTTTATAACTAAACTACAAGTTAAAGAATTTATATTTTATACTTGTCGTTAAGATTAAAAAACATAAAAGCATTTTTAAAGAAAGAAAATTTAACCATGAAACAGCCAACTGTATTTGAGATTATAAATCTTACCCCTAAAAACAACTGTGAAAAATGTGGTTATAAGACATGCATGGCATTTGCCGTAGCTCTTCTTACAGGAAAAATAAAAGCGGAAAAATGTCCTTATATAAAACTAGAAGGATTAAAAAACTTGGGATTAAATTCAGCTACCAAACAAAAGCTATCTATTGATCCAGATACTGCACTTTTAAAAGAACTTAAAAGCAAAATATCAAATGTTAACCTAGAAAAAATAGCTAAGGATTTAGGTGCCAATATAATAAAAACTAAAGAAGGAGTAAATCTTAAACTACTTTATCTTGGAGAAAATATAATTATTTCTCATAATTCGATAACAAGGGAAGATCTTAAAGAGTTAGATCCCAGAGATCAAATACTTCTTTACAATTATGTATACTTTGGTGGTAAGGGTGAGTTATCTGGCCAGTGGGTAGGACTTGAATCATTTCCTAATTCTATATCAAAAGTAAATACATTGAAAAAATATACTGAAGATAAACTAGCACAATACTTTGGTGACAATATTGACGAATTATATAAAAAGGCTAAAAAATTGATGGCCCAAAAACTGAGGGTATGTCATGCTGATATTTGCCTAGAGATTCCTGCATTACCTAAGGTTCCTCTTCAAATTCATTTTTGGGGTAAAGATATAGAAGAAGGTTTTGATGCACAGGTAAAAATATTGTTTGATAGTCGAGCAATAAAATTTTTAGATATAGAATCTCTTGTTTTTACAGCAGAAAGAATGGCTGAAAAACTTATGGGATAAGAATATGAAGATATTACTTATTGAAGATGATACTAAAACTGCCTCATTTATTATAAAAGGATTTAAACAAGAAGGATTTTCTGTAGATCATGCACAGGATGGAGAACAAGGCTTCTTTTTTGCTACCTCACAGGAGTATGATGCTGCAATTATAGATATTATGTTACCTAAGTTAGACGGTTTAAATCTAATCCATAAGTTGCGCAATCAAAATATAAATCTTCCCATACTTATATTAAGTGCAAAAGGCTCTGTAGAAGATAGAATCAAGGGGCTACAAATAGGAGCAGATGATTATTTGGTAAAGCCTTTTGCATTTTCAGAATTACTTGCAAGGATATATGCCCTTGTTAGAAGAGCTAAATCTGTAGAGAATTTAACTGTCTTGCAAGAAGGAGATCTCATAATGGATCTTCTAAGAAAAAAGGTCTTTAGAGCAGGAAAGCAAATAGAACTTCAACCAAAAGAGTTTGCCCTCCTAGAATATCTTTTAAGAAATAAAGGAAGAGTAGTTTCAAAAACCATGATTATGGAACATGTTTGGGATTATAATTTTGACCCCCAAACCAATGTTGTTGAAGCAAGGATATGTAGACTTAGAGATAAAATTGACCGACCATTTGAAAAAAAATTAATTCATACTATAAAAGGACTAGGATATATTCTTGAAGATAAAAACTAAATTTTTTAAAACTTTAACATTTAGATTAACAATTTGGTATGTAATACTTTTTTCATTTTTTTCAGTGTTAGTATTTTCTATTGTTTATATTTCATTGGTAGAACATTTATCCGAACGTTTAGATACTGAATTATTAAATGAAGCAAGAGAGCTTAAATCCCTTTATGTTTCCCATGGGTTAGATGCATTAAAAGCAGAATTTAGCAGAGAAGCAAAATCCCAAGGGACTAATCGTATATTTTATAGATTAATATCTCCTGACCTAAAAATTATCCTGACTACCTATTCTCCTTATTGGTCTAAGTTACTTAAAGATAAACGGTTTCTTTTATTAGCAAAAGATAATACTCATATGTTTCATACATTAAAAATCCCAGGGCATCACTATTATGTGAGAATAATCTGTGAGCGTCTACCAAATGGCAATATATTACAAATTGGTATGACAATGAAAGATAATGAACGCTTAATGGAGAAATACAGAGAAACCTTTGCAACAGCTTTTGCAGTAATGCTTATATGCGGCACCTTAATAGGTTGGTTCATAGTTAAAGGTGCCATAAAAGGAGTCCAAAGAGTAACTAATATTGTTGCTACAATAAATGCATCTGATTTAAGTTCTAGGGTACCTCTTAAAAATGAAGGGCTTGAAATAGATGAATTAGCTAACTCCTTTAATAAAATGCTAGATAGAATAGAAAAACTAGTAACTGAGTTAAAAGAAGTAACAGATAATATTGCACACGACTTAAGAAGCCCAATAACCCGTATAAGAGGAATTGCTGAAACTACTATAACTGGAAATGAAAACATTAATAATTATAGAGAGATGACACTTCTAGTCATAGAGGAATGTGATAGATTAATAGAATTGATAAATAACATGTTAGACATA
>Ga0256834_1002746_pt1 | contig 10896 bp, 8 predicted proteins | sample 4281140metaG_FD_190536 | JGI IMG/M metagenome (GOLD analysis project Ga0256834, IMG submission 190536) | Hydrothermal vent microbial communities from East Pacific Rise, Pacific Ocean - 4281-140 | ecosystem: Environmental > Aquatic > Marine > Hydrothermal vents | place: Pacific Ocean: East Pacific... | reverse complement strand
AATTGTCTTGAAATTGGTAGACGCATGCAACAACAAACTTTAGAAAAAGTAGCTTAAAAGGTAGTTTTATACAACTTCTATAATAGGATAATTACCTCTTGTTTTCACTTAAATTGATGATTACACTTCAAATACAAGGTGAAAACAAAAAAAACCTAATAATCAAAAAAATTATCAGGCTTTTTTTTATGAATTTTTAAGAAAGTAGTCTACTTCTGAAAGTGCCTACATAGAGTTTTTGCTGTTGTAAAACGACAAACACCATATGTAAATACTTATAAATTTGTTGCGTAAAAATAATTGTGTTTTTAGTTGGTTTTATCCATAGAATGCGTTGGGCGTTTAAAAGCACTTCATTTTCGGTTTATTACTTACTTTGTTTATATGCACTAACTTTGATTTAATCACTTATTGCCCAATGATTTATATACTTTGTTATGCCTTGTTATTTTATTAATCGTTCAACTATTTTATAAACGTGTGAGCCTAAATTTGTTGGAAAATCTTCGTTTGCTGAATTCAATTCTTTTCCTTGTTTAATTGCAAGTTTAATATGAGGGAAAAATCTTTCAGGTTTAGGATTCGTTTTATTATATCCATCATCTAAAATATTTCCTAAATATGTATCAATATAGCGTTTGCGATTTGATATTTTTCCGTTTTTTAATAATAAATCAGTTTCTACTAAAGTAATATCAGAAATTTTCTTGATGTGAAGTAGTAACCAAAATTCAAAGCAAGGGTTACTTCCTGCAACAAACATATTTCCTTGTTTTTTACATAATTCAATAATTTCAGGAATATTTTTCCAACTATCTTTATCAATAATCATCCATAGTTCATCCGCTTTATTGAAATTATATTCTTCTTTGGCTTCTCTTTTTAATTTATTAAAAACGTGAATTGGAGCACTATTAGTGTCTTTTTTTGGTCGGGAAAGTAGATGAAGATAAACTAATTCATTGTTAAACTTGTCATCACTACGAATATCTTCAAAGTAAATTCTTTCAGTATCATTTCCTTCAAATGCTAATACAATGATTTTTTCTTTTTCATTAGTATTACTATCTCTAAATATTTCTTGACGTTCTCTAGGCATATTACTTATTTTTAATGAGGGAGAACTGTCAACTTGTTTCTATTTCCTATCCTAGGTATAGCCTTAAACCTTCCTAATAAATAATCTTTTCTTATTTGTTTGTCAAATCGTATATTGTATTGTTCCAAAGAATGTAATTGTGTCGCTCCATTTTTATCTTTTACAGTAAACCAAACTTCATCTTTTCTCAAAAGTTTTTGTGTTAGCAATGACGATTCGTGACTTGCTAAAATCAACTGACTATTAATATTTGTACTTTTAGATAAAAATAAATCTATTAGGTCATAGATTAGGTTTGGATGTAAACTTCTCTCCATTTCATCTATAATAAAAACATTATCACCTTTTAATAAATCCATAAGTAATGGAATAAAATCAATTATTCTATTAGTACCGTCAGATTCGTCACTTGTATCAAATAATTCTTCAGAATTAGAATCATTAGTTCTGTGTTTTGTCATAAATTTATGATAAACAATTTCTCCATCTTTTGGAGATATGAAATATGTTGTGTTTTTTCCTGATATTATTGTAGCACGAATATTTTCAGATTTAGCGTTTAACAATTCATCTTTTATTTTAGTTAAAACAAAATCAGGTATTTCAACACTTTTTCTATCAATTGGTTCTAATGATACGCCACATATTCCTGTGTCAAAATAATTTAAAAACTCTTCATATGTAGTTAATAATTTTTCATCTTCTTTTAATTCAAACTTTAATCCTTCTTTGTATTTGTCATCTGGAGAAATTATTTTTAGAGAGTTTTGAAACCAATCAATAACATTCAATAAATCATCAATATTTGTAACATTTTCTTTTACCTTTCTAGTTCTTATTTCGTTTAAAAATAAATTGTTGTTTGGTGTTCCTTTAGCAAGGAATTTTAAAAATTGCTTTTCATCTTCTTTTTTATTTTTGCTAAATAAGTACTCAATATTAAATACATTTTTTGAAGAGTTATTTCTTTCGAAAATCATCTTGTCAGAGGTTTTAGTGATTTCAAAAAGCCATTCTTCTTGAATTCCTTTTTGGTCAAAAACAAAACCGTAAGCATAATTTTTTTTATTATGTTGAATCTCATATTCTATTCTTGAACTATCCTTTTTAAGGTTTTTGTCAAGTCTGAAATTTTGAAAATCAATTTTTTGTTCTGGTTTAGTTCCTTTTAGTATCAATTTTTTACCAAAATTAATACCTTTAATTAAGTTTGATTTTCCTGATGCATTTGCACCAAAAATAATAGATGTTTTTAATGTTGATATTCCCTTTACAGATTTTGTTTTATGTTCAGACTTTAATCGTCCTTTTCCCGGGATTAATGAAAATGTTTGACGTTCTTTAAACGACAAAAAATTCTCTATAGTGAAGCGTATTAACATAATATATCTAATTTAGACTGCAAATTTAGTGAAAAAATCACATTCGAAGGTATTTTTTTTGTGTTTTTTTCTTCAATAAGGCATAACGGTTTGTGTAAGCGTAGTTGCGGATTTTAAATGCTCTAACTTTTGGTTTTGCACTACACTTTGTTCAAAGATACAAACTTTAAATTAAGCACAAAGCCCGCAATTACGTTTACATTTTGTGCCTGTTGCACAAGATTGTTGATAAAGATACAAAAACAGGTTAAAACTGTTTAGTTAAAATTGTAACTTGTTGTATGCAAGGCAAGAAAGAATATCAAGAAAAATTATTTGCTAATTTTCAGTTAAGCAATCGTGTACCACCGCAGAATTTCTACAGAAGATTAAAAGAAGTCTTAGATTTCCATTTTTTATATGTTTTGACTAGACCTTATTATGGGGATAGTGGACAAAAGAGCATAGACCCTATTGTATTTTTTAAGATTTGTTTGGTAGGTTATCTAGAGAATATTATTAGTGACCGACAATTGATAAATCATTGCAGTATGCGATTGGATATCTTGTATTTTTTAAATTATGATATAGATGAGCCTTTACCATGGCATTCCACCATAAGTCGCACCCGACAATTATACCCTGAAAAAGTATTTGAAGAAGTTTTTACTAAGGTTTTGACCATGTGTGTAGAAAAGGGTATGGTAAGTGGCCATACTCAAGCTATAGATTCAGCTCCGATAAAGGCGAATGCATCTATGGATACTTTAGAATTAAAAGTACCAGAAGAAGAACTAGATGGCTACCTGTTAAAGGTTCGTCATATTAGTCAAATGGATAAAGAGAGCATGGGTAGAAAAGCCAAAGAGAACAAAGCAAGTAAAGAACAACGAAGCATAACAGCAAAACCAAGTGAATTACAAGCCATAAAGAGTAGAAATAAAAAATGGTCTAAAGACCAAAATCATAGAGCAGGAGCAAAAAGTAAAAATTCAAAATATACTTCAAACAAAACGCATTATAGTCCAACTGACCCAGATGCACGTATTAGTGTAAAGCCAGGTAAGGCAAGGAAACTAAATTACATGAGTCAACTAAGTGTAGATACTGGACACCATGTAATAACAGACATAAAGGCTTACCATGCTGATAAGAAAGATAGTCAATGTATGCAAGATATCACCATTAGATTAAAAAATCGATTACATAAACAAGGCTTGTTTTGGCAAACCCTATTAGCCGATACAGGTTATAGTGATGGCAGAAATTATGCTTTTTTAGAACAAATCGGTTTAACCAGTTATATACCACCACACGGAACTTATAAAGGAGGACCTCAAGGATTTACATTAGTAAAGAACGATACATCTAATTATTGGATTTGTCCACAAGGTAAGCAGGTAACTTTTAGAAAACAATTTAGAGATTCACGAACAGGAACACTTAAAGATTTGTATCTCACAACTATAAAAGACTGTAACGGCTGTCCAATAGCCAAAACCTGTATTAAAAAAAGTAAAGAAAGACGCATTACTATTACAGCATATCGAGAAGAATACGAACGCAACAACAAACGAATACACTCCAAAGGAGGTCGTTATATGAAACGCAAACGCAGTAGTACTGTAGAACCTGTATTTGGCACATTAACTCAATTTATGGGACTCCGAAAAATAAATACTATTGGTATACAACAAGCAAATAAAGTAATGCAGTTGGCTGCCATTGCATATAATATTAAGAAGTATCTGAAATTTATTAATAAAACAGTACAAACCAATAAGCAAAGGCTTGCTTTTTACCTAAATCACATAAAAGAGGTAATATTAGTTCAAATAAGCGTTTTTAAGCAACTCGAAAATATCACCAATTTGGTTTTTGTAAAATAAAAAAACGCTTAAATCAACAAAAAATTACCGATTGCTGACTTTTTTAAGACCTCTTGTGCAACGATTACCGTTGTTACAAGCAGTTTTATTCTAGTTTTTTTATTGTTTCTATTTCTATAATTGTAAGATTTCCGGAGAAGCCACAGTTTAACTCTTTTTCTGTTTTGCGATAGGAAATTTTAACTCTTAAGTTATTTTCTCTAAATTCATTGTCCAAGTGTTCAGTTGAATAATATTTTTCATTGTCCATTTTTAGTGTATAAACACAATTATCAATACCTGATGGGTCATAATAAATAGTAGCATTTTCAGTATTGATGCTTTGACTTTGTTCGTTATCGCTACAACTTAATGCAGATAATATTATTCCTATACTTAAAATTATTTTTTTCATTTTTTTTTCATTTTAAATTTTACATTTAGTTTATTCTTTCATAGTGATGTCCACCATTAGGTAGAGTTGTTACGTAATGATTTTTTGAAAACCAATTACCACAACCACACTCATTTTCTTGTATTGCTTTTATAGTTATATAACTTGTAGTAATAGGTTTGATAGATATTTGTCCTGAACCATTGGTAACTCTAATTATTGAGTAATTAGCACTCCATTCTTTTCATAATTTAAAGGATTAATGCATGACACTTATTCCTCCATCTGAGGTTGTTTTATAAATTGTGAAATCTTTGTAAAACCAATCGCTAAAACCACAATCATTTTTTGCTCGAATTCCAATTGTAATTATCTGACCGTGGTTTGTGCTGGTTGGATATACAAGAATAGAGTTTGTACCACTATTTCTAATTAAGGTAGATGTACCAGAAACTTTCCATTCTATGCTACCTGAGCCAAACCCAAATAATTCCTGCCAGGTTTTTGAAAAAAGATAAATTCCATTACCTGTTGTTGTGATTCTTAAACCGTTTGAAGAAGGGTCTCCAACATTAATCTTTCTATTTATTTGTGCTCCATTATTAAGTATAGTCCGAATCCAGCCATTACCACTTACAAATGAGGAAGATGCACGAAGAGTAACAGTTGTATCTGTAGAAGAAATAATTTCTATATTTGACGATGTTTCCCAAGTAGCAGTAATGAAATTTGGTATGTTTTGAAGTATATAAGTTTTTGTAGAGTCAAAACATAATATCTCATTTCCTTGTATTTCTACAAAACCCCAAACTTGATTGTGTATCCAATCTACAAGTTCAGATAATCTTGAATAAACAGATGGTGAATTTTGCCCACCAACACAACCAGGAACACCCCAGCTGACAACTCCTATCTGAATATCATTTTGTCCATTTTGTTTAAAAACTAAAGGTCCTCCACTATCTCCGTGACATGCACCTCCTCTATCCACACCTACAGCACCAGTAGAAATCATTCTTTGTTTTACTCTTCCCATTAAATTTAATGAATATCTGTTGTTTTGTTGTGAGTTCTTAAATGTTCGTTAAGATACATACTTTACACAAGTTAAAGATTAGACTTTTACACTAAATTGGTTTCTAACCTTGTTGATGATTCTTTATTTCTTAATTGTATTTCATTAAAGAAACCTAAAAATACATTTCTATAAAATACTTTCCAAATTCCATTACCTAAAATTTAGCTCTAAAATTGTGACAAGTGATGCAGCATCACTAAGCTGTATTCTAAAACATCAAATTCAACGATTATTAGGTAAAATAAGCTGTTTTAGGTTCTCTCTAAAAATAATCCTTTTTTACCAATACAAAATGGAAACTTCTCTTAGAAATGGACCTAAAGTGGTAATTGTAACGGAAATTTAATGGCTTGTGCAACGATTACCCGTGTTGTGCGTAGTTTTTATTCAGACTTTTTTTTATAAATTAATACGTAATCTTTCTCATATTCAACTTTCATTTCGTTTTCTGTCATTTCAATTATTCTATCAGATGATGCATCAAGAAAATTGCCATTTTCATCTTGTTTCCATTTTTTATTAGGTAACAACTTTTGAGTTTGAATTATTAATTTTCCTTGTCTTGAATCTCGAGGAATAAACATTTCATATTCAATTTCTTTTTCTGATATAAATTTCCAATTTCCATAATCTGTATTATTTTCAGCGAATTTTTTCTCATAAGTTCCATCTTTATTTATAGTAATATCTGGTCCACTTGCAACAATTTTCATTTCTTCTCCATTTGGATACTTTCTAATAGTATGTTGAATAGAATTATTCTCTTTGTCAATGGTTTTTATATATTCCCATTTTCCAATGATTAATTGTTCTAAATTTTTAAATTTTAATTCGTTTTCTTGATTTGAAAAATATTTTTCGTGTATTAGTTCTCCTTTTTCATTCCACCAAAACCATTTTCCTATATTTCTGTCGTTTAATAATTTTCCCTCGGATTCTTTTTCTCCATTTTCAAAATACCAAGTCCATTTGCCATTTGTAACTCCATTTTTATAGATTCCTTCCTTTTTTATTTTTCCGTTTTCAAACCACCATTTAAAATTTCCCTCTTCTTTATTATTTATATATTTCCCTTCTCTAATTTTATTTTCGTTAGCAAACCAAGCAATCCAAATTCCATCCTTTTCTCCATTTAACATTTTTCCTGAAACTTGTAATTTGCCATTTAAATACCAGTTTTTTATTTCTCCATTTAGTATTCCGTTTTTAAATTCAGCGAGAGATTTTTTTTCGTTATTTTCATAATAAGTATATACTTTTCCTGTGTATGGATTTTCTTTTCCTATTTCGTATTGAATTCCTGCACGTTCTTCTAATTCAGTTTTTTTTATTTGAGATTGAGTATTAAATGATACAAATATTAAAATGATAATTACAAATTTATTTTTCATTGCTTATTGAAATTCAGTATGTTGGTAAATGTCCATTAAGATACATACTTTACACAAGTTAAAGATTAGACTTTACACTAAATTAGTTTCTAAGCTTATTGATGATTCTTTATTTCTTAATTGTGTTTCATTAAAGAAACCTAAAAGTACTTTTCTATAAAATACTTTCCAAATTCCATTACCTAAAATTTAGCCCTAAGGTTGTGACAAGTGATGCAGCATCACTAAGCTGTTTTAGGTTCTCTAAAACAATTCTTTTTTACCAATACAAAAGTGAAATTTCTCTTAGAAATAGACCTAAAGTGGTAATTGTAACGGAAATTTAATGGCTTGTGCAACGATTACCATTGTTGTGTTTTCGTACTTTATTTTTCGTACTGCTAGCGTTGGCAAGACATACTCTTTTGCAATTTTGCCTTGTGCTGTTGGCTTTTTTGAGCGAATTGCAAATGTGTATGGCTTATGCGTTGGCTAATTCCTATTCATTTTTTAATATTATTCTTTTGTTCATTGTGTCATATTCGTAATTTACAATATTTTCATTTAATATCAATTCAATCACTTCTTCAATTACTCCAAAAGGAACGACAAACCATTCTCTTGGATTTAGTCTTTGCCCTTTATCATTAAACAAATCAATGTCTAAACAAACATTCGCAAAAAACCTGTGTAAAAGGCTTTCTAATTTGTCAGCATTTCGATTGTACACTTTGTATGTGGCAACTTTCTTTACTTCTGCAAATAGATAAGTCGCTTCATTTTTAGCATTCTTGATTCTATCATCAACAGAAACACTTGCAAATCCAATTTTGTATAAGTCTTTTATATTTGAAATTTCTGAATTTGTTGATTTTGATTTCAAAACGTAAATCCAACCTGTTTCTAAATCTTCTTCTTGTACAAGACCTGAATTCACAAATAAATCTTGCTCTAATTTTTCATAAGTATTAGTAATGAGTTTTCCGCTTTTTTGGATTTGTTTACCTAATGAACGATAAAGCATATTGCTATAAGTTCCATTTTCAAATATTGTTCTTGTTCGACCTTCAATTCGTACTCTATTACCTGATTTTTGCTCCCATTCTTCCTTTTTTAAATTTGCAGATTCTAAGTATAAAAGAATTCCGTCCATTAAATAAAAATCGCCAACGTGAAGATTCTTTTCTATATTTTTAAACGATTTAATCTTCCTTTTTCCTTCTTTGATTTCTTTATGCACTTTTTGAAACATTGTTTCGTACTTAGCAAAATCCTTTTCCTTCATTGCTTTTCTTCTTGCAACAAAATCAGTTTCTGCTCTATCTTCTGGTTTTGGTGTATGTTTGAATTTAAAGATGTCTAAATCATTATCTAAATCTAATAAACCTAAATCATCATCTTCATTTAAAACGTCATCAATAGTTGACTTTTTCATTTCTACAAAACCTAATAAATTATGTCTGTCAAAAGGTTTTAAAGTTTTCTTTTGAGATTCATTTTCTCTAAAATTTTTCAACTTTGCCATTAAACCATATTCCGACATACTTGATTTGTTTGGTTCTCTATTATTTTTATCAAAAAACGTATTTATTTCTTCAAACGAATCAACAAGTCTATCTTCACCTGTTTTTACAGTTAAAGTTTTGACTTTTGACTCTAATAAACCAAAAGTATCATCATTAAATATGTCGTCTAATGTAGGTTTCTTTTTAGCCATTTTCGAGTGCTTTTTTACGTTTCAATTCTCTTAAAAATACCAATGCTTCTGCCATTCGTTTTTCCTTATGGTCAAATGCTTGAATACTTGGATGCAATCCTTTGTTATTTTTAACCCATTCGTTTATTTTAGGCCATAATAACAAGGCTTCTTCTTCTGTCATTTCAATTTTTGTAGATTGAATATGTTCATCAATAAGTTTTAATACTTGTGTAGTTACCGATTTAGACAAAATTTCAAATGCTTTTTGAAAAGGATTAATTCTATCTATCAAGTCAATATGAATATCATCAATGTTTACAAAACTTCCTGCCATTCTAATGAATTTTTTGTCGCCTTGTTCTTCAATGGTACTATTTTTTATTACAGAATCTACAACTACGTGTTGTCTTACTGCTTCTACGTCTTCATCACTTAAATCAGGATATATTTCTCTAATTATCTTTGGTATTAAAACTGTATTTATGACTTCAGGTTCAATATTTCCTGGCATTGCTTTAAGCATTTGAGGATTTTGCAATAATTTTGCCTTTAAATCATTCAAATCTGTTTCAATAATGTCTTTTGCTCTTTGTGAAGTTGGTAATTTAAAACCTCTTATTTTGATTGTGTTATCATCTTCAATTTCATCATCTTCATCATCATCTTTTTTAATTTTGAATTTAAAGTTTGGTGCTAAAACTTGTTCCATTAATAAAGATGCAGTAATTGCTTTTAGCATATTATTGACCGATAATTTCACTTCATCATTTTCGGCATCAGGTTGAGCAATAAGGTTGGTAAACTGAGCGTGAGTTTTATTATTGCTATCTCTTGTTGCTCTCCCAATAATTTGAATAATTTCGGTAAGCGAACCTCTGTAACCAATGGTTAATGCGTGTTGGCAATAAGGCCAATCAAAACCTTCTTTTGCCATTCCTAAAGCAATAATAATATCTATATCATCTGCCGAGTTAATTTCACGTAAATACCCACTTATTTTATCTCTCGATTTTGGATTGTCATTTACCAAATCGGCAACTTTTAATATTTTGCCTGTTTTATGGCTTTTAATATGTAAAACGCCTGTGGTTTCATCTTGATATTCTAAAACTCCCAAAACGTCAATAATATGATTGACTTCTTCATATTTTTCTTTGGAAGATTCTGCCGAATTTACACTTGGTATGTGAATAATAGTTTTTTGGTTTTCATCTAATATTTCTGCTAAGGCAGATTGTTCTTTATCAGGATGTTTTTTAAAATATCTTCCTGTATAAAAATGATAGCCAATACCTAAAGATTTTAAATATTCATAACCATTTAATTGCTGATAGTATGTATAAGTAACTTTAGTGAATTTCGCTTCATCTTCTGGCATTAAAACGGGAATATTATCTCCTCTAAAGTACGAACCTGTCATAGCAACAATATGAGCGGTTGAATTTGCCATTATGCTCTTTAAAACTTGTCCCAAAATATTATCTCCTTCTGCTGATACGTGATGAAATTCATCAATAGCGACCAAAGTGTCATCTAATTTTTTAACGTCTAATCCTTGAAAAGCAAAACGCAAAGTTGCGTGAGTACACACCAATATTTGTTCGTCAGATTCTAAAAAGTTTAAAAATGCAGTAACTTTACTTTTCTCTACGCCTGGTGTACAAAGGTTGTATTTAGGATTGGGTTTCCAATCGGTAAAAAAGCCGTATTTTTTTAATTCTGTCGTGCCAAAAGATGCTCCAATAGATTTTTCAGGAACTGCAACAATTACCTTTTTTATGTCTTGATTTTTCAACTTATCTAAAGCAATAAACATTAAGGCTCTTGATTTACCTGATGCTGGTGGTGCTTTTAATAATAAGTATTGTGCAGACTTACCTTCAAATGCTTTTTCCTGCATTTCTCGCATTCCTAAAGCATTGGTGCTTTTGCTTTTTCCTGTTTGTTGGTATGTTACGTGAACTAAATTTGGCATATTATTTAGAAGTTTTTTCTATTAAGTTTTGTAATTCTTTAGTTGTTGGTAA
>Ga0256834_1002744_pt1 | contig 10907 bp, 6 predicted proteins | sample 4281140metaG_FD_190536 | JGI IMG/M metagenome (GOLD analysis project Ga0256834, IMG submission 190536) | Hydrothermal vent microbial communities from East Pacific Rise, Pacific Ocean - 4281-140 | ecosystem: Environmental > Aquatic > Marine > Hydrothermal vents | place: Pacific Ocean: East Pacific... | reverse complement strand
GTCCTTGAGGAAGTTGAAGTACGATTCCCAGTCCTCCCGAGCGTAAACTATTTCCGGCACCACTTTCGATGCGAATCGCTTGAAGTGTCTTAAGTTGTCACCTTCTACTGCTAAGTAGTAAACGTGCCCCCTGCCTTTTACTGCTTCGAGTATTAATCTCGTCTTACCTATCCTTCTCCTACCGTAAACGACTATTAACTCAAAGTTTTCGCTGTTTAACCTCTCTCTCAAAGACTCGAGCTCTTCACACCTGTCAACGAACCTCATGATAACTTCCGTTATGATAATTTGAATTATTAAAACCTCCGAAACTCAGCTGAAACACCATATTGTGTAACTCCCGATTTTACTTTCCTTGCTAAACAGCTCTCCAAGGGCCCTTATCCCTCTTTCAATCCCATTCTTGTCTGATTTTATCTCGCTACGGCAAAAACCTCAGTCCAGTCTTCTTTGTGAGTCTTTCAATCCCATTCTGGTCTGATTTTATCAGTGGGTGTTGTCGATACTGTGTGAGTTTGTAAAGAGCTTTCAATCCCATCTTGGTCTGATTTTATCCGTGCCTGACTGGGACCGTGCTCACATTCTACTTTGGGCTTTCAATCCCATCTTGGTCTGATTTTATCAATCCCATTCTGGTCTGATTTTATCTTTTTGCTGGAATGGGTGAGTGTGCAGGAGGTACACTTTCAATCCCATCTTGGTCTGATTTTATCTCGGCATCTTTCAGACAAAGGAAGAGGCCCTCACTTTCAATCCCATCTTGGTCTGATTTTATCAACGGCGTTAGCAACTATGAGTTTCCCGGGTATCACTCTTTCAATCCCATCTTGGTCTGATTTTATCACGCTTTTGTTGAATAGTACAATGAGAGAATCAAGTCGACTTTCAATCCCATCTTGGTCTGATTTTATCATAGCAACCAATCATAATAGTGAGTAAGGAGGTGATACTTTCAATCCCATCTTGGTCTGATTTTATCCACGACTATATAGTACGTGTCCGCGGGGGTGCTCCCCACTTTCAATCCCATCTTGGTCTGATTTTATCATAGCAACCAATCATAATAGTGAGTAAGGAGGTGATACTTTCAATCCCATCTTGGTCTGATTTTATCGCAAGGTGAGAGGATTTGAGGGAAAAGGGGTAAGAGTTCTTTCAATCCCATCTTGGTCTGATTTTATCTTAACTTGCCTGCACCAAAGCCTCGAACACTGTTCCAAATATCTTTCAATCCCATCTTGGTCTGATTTTATCCTCGACCTTAACAACGTTCCAGGCGCCTCTCCCGAAATCTTTCAATCCCATCTTGGTCTGATTTTATCTCGCAAAGGGCAGTGCCGAAGCTGTAGAGCACCCAGTGCTTTCAATCCCATCTTGGTCTGATTTTATCGGGGCTGTCGTCTGGAAGGCGACGTTAGGGTTGAGAACTTTCAATCCCATCTTGGTCTGATTTTATCTCGGACAGAACATTCTTGCAGCGTATGTCTTCGGGTCAGCTTTCAATCCCATCTTGGTCTGATTTTATCTCTATCATTCAAGATCTGGTGGATTCTTACATCACGAGCCCTTTCAATCCCATCTTGGTCTGATTTTATCTAGTGGCGGCACTGGTGTTCTTAACAGGGCTGTTTCCTTTCAATCCCATCTTGGTCTGATTTTATCAAGTGGACTTCTCTTTCCATAGAGACAACATAACTATCCTTTCAATCCCATCTTGGTCTGATTTTATCCGGTTACGAACCTTGGGATGCTTCGGACATACAAAGTGGCTTTCAATCCCATCTTGGTCTGATTTTATCGTAATACTCAGCTAAATAATTTTCTAAAAGAGAAAAACTTTCAATCCCATCTTGGTCTGATTTTATCTTATGCGCATTTTGCGAAAAGGTATGTGAATGTGAGAAACTTTCAATCCCATCTTGGTCTGATTTTATCGGCGGAGGCATATCTCTCAAATAATGATTGGATGAAGCTTTCAATCCCATCTTGGTCTGATTTTATCCTATTCTATAATGAGGATTGTTATGATATTGTGAAGTTTTCTTTCAATCCCATCTTGGTCTGATTTTATCTGTCCATCAGAGCTTTCTTCGTTAGCTCACTGTCCTCATCTTTCAATCCCATCTTGGTCTGATTTTATCATCAGACATCGCCCTTGTCAATGTCAACGCCACCTACTTTCAATCCCATCTTGGTCTGATTTTATCATACGGGAAAAAAGGAGTAAGCAATCCTGCCAAAGTGCTTTCAATCCCATCTTGGTCTGATTTTATCCACATCGAAGAGAGTTGAGGTGATAATATTAGATCGACTTTCAATCCCATCTTGGTCTGATTTTATCCATAGCTATGAACACATTTGAGTTGTTGTTAGCTATGTCTTTCAATCCCATCTTGGTCTGATTTTATCTCGAAGGCAACAAGGTACTGGCGTGGTTCGGGGAGTACACGACTTTCAATCCCATCTTGGTCTGATTTTATCCTTGGAGAAGTCGTGCTTGGCCAGGGCAATAGAGCTGCTTTCAATCCCATCTTGGTCTGATTTTATCTTGCGTACAATGAGGGCATCGGCTTCCCAGAGGACATGCTTTCAATCCCATCTTGGTCTGATTTTATCACTGACATATCTTTCCCCATCAGTGAGGATGGCCAGTACTTTCAATCCCATCTTGGTCTGATTTTATCCAGAGCGAATGCTATAGTGTGTGTTGCGTTGTTGTGCTTTCAATCCCATCTTGGTCTGATTTTATCTCCTATGCAACACACTACATCCCCAGACAGAACCACTTTCAATCCCATCTTGGTCTGATTTTATCATCGAGTTGGGCGAAAATGTCCTAGAGAACTTGAGGGACCTTTCAATCCCATCTTGGTCTGATTTTATCGCTCTTCCCAACTCATTTTTTCCTTTACTTCCAATTCCTTTCAATCCCATCTTGGTCTGATTTTATCCTTGAAGAAATTTTCGAGCAGAAAAAGGAGTTCACGACTTTCAATCCCATCTTGGTCTGATTTTATCTAAACAACACAGCAAAAGAGATGCAGCAGCTCATCGACCTTTCAATCCCATCTTGGTCTGATTTTATCCCTCCAACTCACCCAACGAAACCACAGGCTCAGTTCACCTTTCAATCCCATCTTGGTCTGATTTTATCCCTCGATGCAGACTTGTGCAGGAGCTTCAGAGGACAGCTTTCAATCCCATCTTGGTCTGATTTTATCTGCTCAGACAAGCTCGAGTGTGGAGTTTCGTCGTTTTTACTTTCAATCCCATCTTGGTCTGATTTTATCGGGCGACATCCCCGCCCTCGTCAGCAAGGCCAAAGAGTCTTTCAATCCCATCTTGGTCTGATTTTATCGACGATTTTAGCAGGAGAAGATGACAACGGAGAAAGACTTTCAATCCCATCTTGGTCTGATTTTATCCAGTCAGGCACGCCAAGTGGCTCAGGAACTTCGGAGAGTCTTTCAATCCCATCTTGGTCTGATTTTATCTTCCTGGCACAATGGAAACGGAAGAATTGGTCACACTTTCAATCCCATCTTGGTCTGATTTTATCCAGGCCCTCAGCACGACGATAGGAGACATAATAGACACTCTTTCAATCCCATCTTGGTCTGATTTTATCGGTCTACAGGAACACAGCGAGAAATCTTGAAGGAGGACTTTCAATCCCATCTTGGTCTGATTTTATCGAGAGTATTTTCCCCTCAGGAATGCGCTCCAAAAACCTTTCAATCCCATCTTGGTCTGATTTTATCTGCTGGGAGTAAAAGCTGGTGTGGCTGATCCAAAATCTTTCAATCCCATCTTGGTCTGATTTTATCTCTTCTTAATGCGTGTGTAGTAAAAGAAATTATGAAATACCTTTCAATCCCATCTTGGTCTGATTTTATCTCGGTGCAATAGCAGCAGTAATTCATCCATTTTTAGCAATTCTCTTTCAATCCCATCTTGGTCTGATTTTATCTATGAGCATACTGAAGTGGAAGGTAAAGTTGCCTTTGCTTTCAATCCCATCTTGGTCTGATTTTATCTATGAGCATACTGAAGTGGAAGGTAAAGTTGCCTTTGCTTTCAATCCCATCTTGGTCTGATTTTATCAATTGAGAGGTGATGTGTGTGCCGAGTAAGAAGGAATCTTTCAATCCCATCTTGGTCTGATTTTATCAGTCGGTAATTTTCCCCTTTTTTGGTATTTAACGGTTTCTTTTTGCTTCTTTCAGTAACCTTTCTCGTCCACCTTCAATCCTGTAATGCGTTTATAACAATGGACGACTCTCCGATTCGTCTTTTTTAACTCTGTACTCGAATATGACAAGGCAAATCTAATTTTAACATCGATTCCTCATGGGATAGCCCAAAATAATCCTCTTACCACTCCCCATTCTCCAAACAAACGAAGCAAAAACAATAACTTTAACCAATAAAAACGGGAAATAAAAAGGTGGACGACTCGACGACTGTCCTCCGATTCTAAAAAGGCCGGTAATGTGTCTGGATTAACAGAAGCAAAGCTCGTAGTAAGCGCACTTTCTACAAATTCTCCTGTATTCGGGTTTTGGCATCTTCCCTCTGACTATCGACTCGATGTCCCTCAGCACCTCCTCAATCTCCCTCTCCCTGTCCTCGTCGAGCTCGACAACCACCACCTTCTTCTGCTTAGGGTAGCTTATGCTCGCCTTCGCTTCAATCCCAAGCTCCTTCAAAAAGTACAGGTAGTAAAGGGTCTGGTAAATGTGAGCCTTCTCCATCCTGTCTGTCTTCTTGACTTCTCTGATCTCTACACCATCTCCCGTCATTACAACGTCCATCGCTATTGGCCCTATCTGAATGTCCTTTTCCTCCCTCGCGAATACTTCTCTGTGCAGGAGAAAGCCAAGCTTAACAGCCTCACTTTCCTGCTCCATCGTGATGTTGTGGGAGAACAACCACAACTTCGTCTTACACACGAAGTAGTAGTTAACCTGAACGCCCCTGATGTAAGCTTCTTGTAAGTCCATATAAAATTTTAGGCTGAAAAAAGAAAAAGTTGTTGGCGGGTAATAATAGCAGTTTGAAAAAGCCAGCAACGAAAAACTATGAATAAACGCAAAAACAGCTGCGATCGATGAGGTTCTGGATCGGCATAGACGATACAGATTCCGCCAAAGGCATGTGCACGACCTACCTTGCCACAATTCTGATAGAGAGGCTCGAGAAAGCGGGAATGAGAGTTGAAGGTTTTCCCAGACTCATAAGGTTGAACCCCACAATCCCCTATAAGACGAGGGGTAACGGAGCAATATCTCTACTCGTGAACGGGGAGCTTGACGAGGCCTACGATATAACGAAGGCTTGCATGGAAGAGTACTCCATGCTCGACGACGAGAAAACTAACCCGGGAGCTGTGTTCGTTGAAGTAGAAAGCAAAGCGATGCTTTACCTACCAAAGTTTGCCGTAAAGGCAATAAGAGACATCGTTACAATAGACGAAGCCTTATTCGTCATCGGGAAGTACATGCTGCCCCACATAAAGATGAAACTCGGTAGAGGTCTGATAGGTGCTCTCGCTGCCGTTGGAGTGGAACTGAGCGATTACACACTCGAGCTTCTCGCCTACAGAAAGCCCGAGAGGTTTGGGAGCGAGAGGAAGTACGACAGGGAGAGCTTCTTTAAAGCTGACGAGGAAACTTACCCGCTCACTTGGGACACTGTTGACTGGCACAACGATGTAGTAGTTGCAGTCCCAAACTCTCCTGATCCGGTGCTATACGGGATAAGGGGAGACGACCTGAACGCGATAAAGAGGGCGAGTGAGATAGTTGTGACGGAGGAAGTTGACAGATATCAGTTCTTTGTGACGAATCAGGGCACGGACATGCACATAATACCCGAAGAAGAGGCGAAGGCCTTCGAAAACTACCACTCGTACAGGTTGAGGGGGACGGTAGTTGAGAAGCCCTACGACATAACTGGAGGCCACGTTTTCTTCCACATCAGCACGAGGTTCGGGAAGGTAAAGTGCGCAGCGTTTGAGCCGACGAAGCAGTTCAGGGATGTCGTCAGAAAGCTCGAGGTCGGGGACGTGGTGGAGGTTTACGGGTCGGTTAAGAAGAACACGGTAAACCTTGAGAAGATCAACGTCATTAGCTTGGCAGAAGTTTACAGACTCGAAAACCCGATCTGCCCAGTTTGCGGCAAGAGGATGGAGTCTGCTGGAAGGGGACAGGGATACAGGTGCAAAAAGTGCAAGACCAGAGCGGAAGACAGGATAAAGGTTAAGGTTGAGAGGGAGATAGAGGAGGGATTTTACGAAGTGCCTCCCTGTGCGAGGAGACACCTGTCAAAACCTCTGGTGAGAATGGACGTGGAAAAGAAGCACGTTTTCAGGTAATTTTGTTTCGTTTTTCGTTTGTGTAATTTTGGTAATCTTGGTACTGTTGGTTTAGTACTATTGGACGATTAGCTGATTAAAACTCACCAACCAAAGGAAACCGTTATACGCTTTTGGAGATAGTTAGTTACATGAGCGTGAAAATTACGTGGCTTGGGCACGCGGCTTTTCTCATAGAGGGGAGCAGAAAGGTCCTGATAGACCCATTCATCTCCGGAAATCCGTCATCTCCTGTGAAGCCCACAGACCTTAAGCCGGACGTTATTGCAGTAACTCACGGACATGGGGATCACGTTGGGGATGCCGTGGAGATAGCGAAGGAGTGTGGCTGTCCAATCGTTTGCATACACGAACTGTCAAGGATACTTGGAAGCGAGGGAGTTGAAGCAATCGGCATGAACATAGGTGGTACAGCTGTGGTCAGAGATGTCGCCTTCACGATGACTCCTGCTTTGCATTCTGCCGATGTAGAAGTAAACGGGAACATAATTAGTGCCGGATGTGCTGCTGGCTTCGTCGTGGAGCTTGACGGAGTTAAGATATACCATGCAGGTGATACTGGCGTTTTCTACGACATGAAGCTCATAGGCGAGCTTTACAGCCCCGACGTCGCTCTACTGCCTATTGGGGGGTGGTACACGATGGGACCGAGGGAAGCTGCAAAGGCCGTGGAGCTGATAAAGCCTAAGGTGGCTATACCTATGCACTATGGCACATTTCCTGTAATTAACGGCAGTCCAGAGGAGTTCAGAGAGCTTGCCTCGAAGTACTGCGAGGTCGTGGTACTCAAACCGGGTGAGAGTTACGATTTTTGAATTTTTTACCTTCAAACCCCATCGTTTTGTTAGTCTCCGAGCGTCTTTGAGTGCACCACACGAAGCTGGGGTTGCAGCAAGGAATATCGGAAACGAAATCAAAGCTTTTCGAGTATCTCCTCCATCCTCTCCACGAACTTTCTTACCTCTTTCACCTCCTCCTTAAGCGTGGAGACTATCCCGTCCGCATCATCTCTAATTATCGCTCCGTACTGCGTGGGCTCTATGATCCCTGATTGCTCCAGAACTCTCAAAGAGTACCTTATTTTGTGCCTCGGCATGTCCATCAGTTCGGCGAGCTTAAATATCCCTATCGGCTGGTTCTCCATCACTGCCTGCATAACCTCGAGATGTCGCAAAGCTATTTCGGCTTCCTGCTTGAGCTTCTTTAGCACCATGCCACGTGATAATCAGTCTAATATAAAATGTTTTTGAGGGTTTGCGTGACCAAAAGAGATTATGTAACCGATCTTGACCTTAAAAATCTGGATAAATCATGATTTTTGTCGTTGAACTTGCCAATTGCTCATATGTGAAATCAATAAAAAGTGAATATTGCCAAACTCATTTACTGACACATCTTCTTGAGAACTTCCGCAAGCTTCTTCCACATTCCGACTCCTATGTATTCCCATCTCACTGCATTCTCGTCCAAGCCCAACTCTGGCATTACGACTTTGAGCGAGGCAATCCTCTTGTCCTCCATCTCGTTTCCGTAGAGGTGGTGACAATTCTTCGGCGGACAGCCAGCAACGAGTATCGCATCCGCGTAGCCTTCAGTTATCGCTTTAAGCAGCACGTAGTTGCTCACCGATGCGGAACACCTCACCCTTATGCTCCTGAAGTTTGCTGGGAGCTTTAGGCCGTACCTCCCCATCAAGTCTCCGGCAGCGTAGCTGCACCAGTAGCATAACAGAGCGAGAACTCTCTTCTCCCCCTCCTTTGCGTGCGTAAACGCTACCTCCATCTGTTTTAACAGCTGCCAGTCCTCGAAGTTCATTACCTGTATTGCTCCTGTTGGACAGACAGACATGCACAGTCCGCAGCCCTTACAGAACCCCGGATCTACTACGCTTCTCAAATTCTCGTCAACGTCTATGGCATTGTGAGGACAAGTCTCTCTGCACAGCCCGCATCCTATGCACTTCTCCGGATTCACGGAAGAAATGTACTTCTGTAGCTTCTTCTCCTCATCCTTTAACGCTTCGTAAACCTTCATCGCTGCTGCACTTCCGCTCTCGACGCTCTCCTGCACATCTTTAAAGCTCCTCGCTGTTCCGGCTGCGTAAACCCTGTCAACGTATGTCTCCATGGGCGTTATTATCCTCGGCTGGAACTCTATCGGGAAGCCGTAGCTGTCGAGCTGAAGGCCAAACATCTTCATCAATCTCACAGCGGAGGGGACGAGAGGATCGGCAACGACCACGAGATCCGCTTCAATCTCGCTGAAGTCCTCGTCCTCACTGTCTGTAACCACGACGAGAGAGCCGTTCTCCTCTCTAACTTCCTCCACCTCAGCATTCACGAACTCCACTCCCTGAGCCTCGCACCTTCTGCGAAACTCCTCGAAAGCTCTACCGTAAGTTCTCAGGTTCTTGTAAACGACCGTAACTTCAGTCATTGGATACAGGCTTGCCAGCCTGAAAGCGAGCTTCGCTGTGATTGGACAGCACAGCTTCGAGCAGTATCCAACCTCGTCCTTCTGACACAAAACGAAAACGACACTCTCGGGAACTTCTCCCTTGAAGCCCTTCGTCATCAGCCTTTCGAGCTCTAGCATCGTTACAACCTTCGGATGCTTGTAGTTCAGCTTCTCGAACTTCTCCATGTCATAGCCTTCAAAACCAGTTGCTATGACAACAGCTCCAAATGTCTCCTCTATTATCTCTTCCTTGGCCTCTAGGTTTATGGCGTTCGTCGGGCAGACGTTTACGCACTCTCCGCATCTATTGCAAGCATCGAGGTCTATCGTGTAAGTATCTGGCATTGCGAGCGAGAAGTCCTTGTCTATCGCCTTTCTCTTTCCGTAGCCGAAGTCGAATGGGTTATCAACTTCTATCGGGCAAACTTCAGCGCACTTCCCGCAGCTGATGCACTTCGCCGGATCGACCGGCATAGCTTTTCTCTCTATCTTCACTCTGAAGTTTCCATTCTCCTTCTTCACGTCAACAACTTCGGCGTTCGTTATCAGTCTTATTCCGTCCTTCTGTATCTCCCTTCCCATCACTGGTACTATGCAGTCGCTCGTACAGAGAGAAGCGTAACCCTCGCACTGGAAGAGCATCGGTATCTGAGATGTGTGTCCACCAATGTACGGTTTTCTCTCCACTATAACGGCTTCTATACCAGCCTTAGCAAGGTCTGAAGCGCACCTCATCCCGGCAACTCCAGCTCCAATTATCAGAGCTTTCTTGGCAAGCTTCACGCTTCCCTGCGGAACGTTCGTTCTGACTTTCACGTAACTCATCAGAAGTTGATCCATCGCTTTCCTTGTCGCAGCCTCTTTATCTTCGTGAATCCAAGCACACTGCTCCCTAATGTTCACGGTTTCTATCATTGCACCATTGACACCTATACTCTCCACGAGTTCCGCAAGCTTCTCCTCGCCCATGGTGAGGGAGCTCCTTTCAGAACAGCCGACGAAGATAAAGCGATCGATTTTACCCTTGAAGGCCTCAAGTTCCTGTTTTGGGCTCTTACAGAAGAGGTCCACAGTTTTAACCATTGTTACGTCATCAAGAGTTTTTGCAAAATTTTCGAGCTGTTTCATGTCTATTTTCTCATTCAGCGTTCCTCCGCACGTGCAGAGGAGAACACCAATTCTCATATCCGCCGGAAATGGCCGTATGTTATATTAGCTTTGCTAATTCAGTTTTTTACGATGAAAGCTCTGCGTAATAACGCGGTGAATTTTTCAAATTTTAAAAATTCGAAAATTTTGAAAAAATGGTGCTGAGAGTAACTTTTTGTGGACGTTTTAGATTAAGTTTCTGCACTATTTTGTCTAGTAAAGTTTAAGAAATAAACAAAAGTCAGACGGGCTTAACTTTTACGCTGTAAACCGATCCTTCGAACTCTACCTCGAACTCTCCTTCTACGTCCTCGAAGCTCACGGCAGTTGGGAATGGCTCCTCGCTGAGCTCTCCCTTTAGGAACTGCAAGCCCGTCTGCGGGAACAGGGCATAGAGGAGAACGTTCTCGTCAGTCGCTTCTATGCCCATCTTCTCCAGCTCGGCTTTCCTCTTCTCGAACTCCGGCTCGAGCAAATCAGCGGGTCTACACTCTATCGGCTTCTCGTCTCCAAGAACCTTTTTAAGTATCTCCTCCTTTATCGGTGCGGGAGTCCTGCCGTACATTCCCTTAACGAGGTCCCTCGTCTCCTTCGGGATTACCTTGTACCTACCCCCAGTGAGAACATTGAGAACTGCTTGGACGCCAACTATCTGACTCGTAGGAGTTACGAGAGGCACGTAGCCGAGCTCTTCCCTCACCTTCGGTACTTCCTTGAGAACTTCGGGCAGCTTGTCGAGGGCGTTCTGTTCCCTCAGCTGAGCTATGAGGTTCGAGAACATACCTCCGGGGATTTGGTACACGAGAACGTTAGCATCAGGGATCGTTGAGAGCGGGTTGAGGTAACCAGCGTACTTCTCCCTTATCTTCATGAAGTACTCTCTCACCTCAAGCAGAACGTCGAGGTCAACTCCGGTCTCGTATCC
>Ga0256834_1002743_pt1 | contig 10911 bp, 12 predicted proteins | sample 4281140metaG_FD_190536 | JGI IMG/M metagenome (GOLD analysis project Ga0256834, IMG submission 190536) | Hydrothermal vent microbial communities from East Pacific Rise, Pacific Ocean - 4281-140 | ecosystem: Environmental > Aquatic > Marine > Hydrothermal vents | place: Pacific Ocean: East... | reverse complement strand
TCGAAGAAGCTTTAAAGATCAAGTCAATAGTTGACAGCATAGCCAGAATCGCTGCCTATTCAGCCGACATGGCTGAAATAGCTCTCGACATAGCCATGGACGGCTGACACCCAATACCGCTCCAAAACTTTCCCCACTCCTTCTACACACCACCTCCTTACCAGTTCTAATTTAAAGTTGTACGATTAATCGTTAATATAGTTTGCGAAGTGTGCATGATGTGCACTGATGCCCGTTATAGATAGACTTCTGATAACTAGAGCTGAAAATACCAAAAAGCTATGTCGAGAAGAGAAAGGAGAGTCGTCAGCTTCAAACAAGCTCAATCTACTGATGGTACAGTCGATGATAAAACAGAAAAGGATTTTTAGAATTAACACGCAGGCCGTTCAGGTGTTCGGTATGAGCGATGAAAACGCTAATGTGGAAAACGCTAATCAGGAAGAAAAGAAGGAGGAAAAAACAGAAACGATAGCCGTACCGGTCGGAATAAAGATAGGCTCCCAGCACACCGTGATAGTTACAGACGAGGGCGAGTTCGTCGCTCACACATGCATAAAGGAGGTCGAGAACCCCGTTACGGGAGAAAAAGAATACGTAATAGGCGATGAAGCCCTCGAACTCTTCGGAGATGAAGTAAACTACATGCTCAGAGGTGGCTTCCCCGGTACGGAGGAGGAGGCGGAGCTCCTCAAGATATACTTGACTCAGCTCGTTAGGGAGTACGACATCCCTGAGAACAGCTACGTAACCTATGCAGTTCCGGCAATAGAGAGCGACGTGTGCATAAACCTCGTGAAAAAAGTCATAGCCCAGCTGCCGGTGGGGTGGATAGGAAAGGAGATGTGGAACGACTCCTTCCTCGGAGCTCTAGCACTGCCAGAAGGTATGGAAATGATAAACAGAAGTTTTCTCGTTATAAACCTCGGATCTTCGACGACCGAAGTCGTGGCAGTTAGAAGGGGTGGGATAGTTTACAGCCTCGTAACAGGTGCAATATCGGGAGATGCTGTTGACAGGAGGATAAGGAACGAAATACAGAACGAGACGAGAGGAGCTGTTAACATAGACCTGAACACTGCGAGAGAGTTCAAGGAGAAATACGCGAACCTCAAGAACTGGGAGAAAGTTCAGGAGACTGTTCACCTCTTCGAGAAGGGTAAGTACAGCTTCAGAGTTGACGAGTGCATAATAAGGCCGGTAAACGAGTACATTGAGGAAGTTGCGGATTTCGTTGCCATGCAGTTCCTTCCAGAGCTTGCAGAGAGAAACTTCTCAGTCTACAAGCAAATACTTAAGAAGGATTTCATACTCATCGGCGGAATGGCTGAAATTCCGGGACTCGCTGAAAAGCTTGAAGCTCTTCTAAGAGATAGGCTAGGCGTGGCCGTGAAAATAGTAACTCCCGAAAGACCTTCAACGGCTTCTGCGAGAGGGGCTTACACGATATCCAAGTTCAGGCTTGAAAAGAAATCTTAAATATGTAATTAAATTTTTTGCACTGTTACAAATTTACCCATAAACTGACTAAAAGTTTCGCTTAAATCTGCAACCACTGAGGGCGCGGTGTTTAGTATGAAGGGTGCAGAAGCCATACTCGACAAGTGGGACAGGCTGTTTGAGGAACTCAAGAAAGTCATCGACGAACTGATACCGGAGCTAGAGAAGTCAAGTGAGGAGATAAAAACTCAGTACGCAGAGATATCAGAAGAGCTAAAAGAGATCAGAGCTGCTTTCGCAGAGCTTTCTGGTAGAGTTACGCAGCTAGAACTCGAGAGCAAGTCAGCTCCAAGACCTGAAATGGACGAGGGGCTTAAAAAGAGGTTGGAAGGGCTCGAGCTTGAAGTTTCAAAGCTCTCCAAGAGACTTGATAGTGTCGAAAGGCTCGTGAAGGACAGAATACACATGTACGATGAGGAGCTAAAAAAAGTAAGGGAAACGGTAAAAGAGGAAATTTCTAAGTCGATTGCAGAAATTCCGGCTTTAAGTTTAAACGAAGAGATCGAAAAGAACGTAGAAAAGATAGAAAAAAGGTTGGAAGAGCTGGAAAAGAAGATAGAGACTGTAGAAAGACGTGAAGTTGCCGGCGAGGAAACTCTTGTCGAGAGGGTTGCAGATAGGGTTATAGAAAAGATTTCTGAGAGTGTTTCGAGAGAGCTGGCCAAAAGTAGTGAAGAACTCGAAGAAAAGCTGAAAATGGAAGTGTCCAGGCTCGAAAAGGAGATTTCTGCCTTGAAGAGCGAGGTTCAGGTTAACAGGAAAAAAATTTTCTCCCTCTCAGAAAAGTTCGATGAGTTCGTACCCTTCGTTGAGAAGAAAAGTGCGGAGAGAAAGGCAGACTCGAAGTCTCCAAGGCTGCTTTAAGTTCGTGAGTTTATGAAAGTTGAAAGGTGTCTGAAAAAGCTGAAAGAAATTCTGGAACTTTACAGGCTATTCAGGTCCCCTGGAGGGAAGATAATATCCTTTCCGTCCGGTAAGGGTGGAGTAGGAAAGACTCTCATATCTCTCCACGTAGGAGCTGCTCTTGCCCTTCAGAGCTTCTCAGTAGCAGTCGTAGATCTGAACCTCGCACTGCCGAACCTGCACAGCTATGCGAGAGAGTTGCCAGAAATGACGGTTACTCACTTCCTGACCGGAGTTTGCAGGGTAAAAGACGTCAAAAGTGTCAGCGTTAAGGTTAGAGATGTTACCATGCACGTTTATCCATCTAGATCGATAGTTGATCTTGCAAAAAAGCCAGACCTTTCGAAGCTTCCGGCTTTTCTGACGAACGTGAAGAGTCTTTACGACTACGTAATACTCGACCTCCCGCCGGGCATGACTAGGTATTCCACATATCCGGCATCACTCTCCGACTGCATAGTCGTTGTGACGGCAGACGAAAGAGCCTCTTACCTCGACGCAACGAAGCTAGCAAAAGCTCTTGAGCTTTCAGGAGTGAAGATAACGGGATTCGTCGTGAATAAGTACGAGGGAAGAAGAAGTGTTAACCTCGACAAGGTTGTAGGAGTTATACCATTCGACGAAAGGATAAGGAAGTTCCCCGAAGTCTGGTCTAAGAAGTACTTCAGACCAAAGTTCCTGAAAAACATATCGGAGCTGGCCTACAGCATCTCCCGAATCTGCTGATCTTGATTCCGTTTTCCGGATTTTTCAACCGATCTTTATGGTGATGCTAATTGCGTTAAGTATATCTCCATCTAACAGCTGAGGTATCCCTGTAATGAATACACAAAAACTGGAAGAACTCAGAATCAAGATAAATTCGATAATAGAAGAAGGAGAGAAGTTAAAAATTGAAACTCAAGATTACTTTTCTAGGAAAGGAATTAAAGACGCAGTAAAGGAGTATATAGACGCCGTAAGAGACGTGAAAATTTACTTCGGAGAGCTGAAGGAAGAGAGAAAGAGAAAGAGAGCAGAAAAAGGTCTGAAAGAGATAAAAAAGAAGAAGGAGAAGCCCGTATCTCTTCTCGAGAGAATTCAGCTTCTTTTCAAAAGCGAGGACTACAATAGAGAGTCCGTCAGGATTTTCGTTCCTTCTTCCCTCGTAATGTACTACAGGAAGAAGTACAGAAAGAATCCGGAAAAATATGCGGAACTCGAAAAGAGTATCAGAGGGTGCAGGATGCCGGTTACTGTTCCAAAGTACCTTGCAGCTTCCCTTTTCTACCCTCTGCTCCTTACGCCGATCTTTTTCGTTTTCGGGTACCTGATCGGTGATCTTGCATATACGTTTTTCATGCAAAAGATTAAACCCCACATGACAGTTTACGCAAACCTGCCATTCTCATTCAATCTGCCTCACAGTTCTCTCGTGTTTCTCGCTTCCTTCATATCCGCACTGATAACAACGGTAGTTCTCTTCCTGTTCTTCAGGTACCTAATACTAGCCTATCCGAGGATGTACGCTTCCCACAGGAGAGGGCAGATAGAGGTCATATTTCCGCATGTCGTCAACATGATGCTCGGAATGTCGAAGGGAGGAATCCCCGTAACGGAAATGTTCCAGATTATAGCCGACGAGATATCCGTGACAGGAGAGGTCGGAAAGGAGTTCAGGGTAATAGTGAACAAGGTGAAGGTTTTCCACGAAAACCTGATATCGGCCATGAGGTACGTTGCCAACACTACCCCTTCTCAAAAGTTTGCGGACTTCCTAGACGACATGATAAGCGTTGTCGAGGGTAGTGGAAGGCTCAGCGAGTTTCTAGAGTTCAAGTCCCAGCACCTCATGGACGAGAGAGAGAAGTACCAAGAGCTTTTCCTAAACAGCCTCGGAATCCTTGCGGAAGTTTACGTTTCTGCTCTCGTAGTTGCTCCTCTCTTCCTGCTTATAATTTTCGTCGTCATGGGAATGATGCAGGGTTACTCGACGGACCTGATGAAGCTCATAATCTACATCTACATGCCAGTAGGAGGTGGGATGTTCATCTGGCTCCTCATGTCGATGATGTCCGAGTACGAGGTAAAGTGGACAGGCGAAAAGTTCAGGAAAAGCAGACTTTCGGCGAGAGTTTGCTCTGGAAGACCTCCAGACTTTAGCTATCCCGGAAAGTTCACGAGGATGTACAGGGAGCTGGTTAGGAGGGTAAAGCTTGTTCTGAGCGATCTGAGGATATTCATATACAAGCCAGAGTACGTCTTTTACATTAGCTTTCCCGCTTTCCTACTAACTCTTCCGTTCATTTACAAGATGAAGCCAGAAACGATATTTGTGGTATTTCTATTCGTCACGATAACTCCGTATGCAATTCTGGCGGAGATAAGGAACAGGAGGATAAGGAAGATAGAGGAGCACATTCCAGACTTCTTAAAACAGCTCGCGAGTCTGAACGAGAGCGGATTGAACATTGTCATGGCGATAAGGATTCTCTCGTCCTCTAACCTCGGAGCTCTGAGCTCAGAGATAGTGCTAATAAAGAGAGATCTTGAATGGGGAATGCTATTGAGTGACGCGCTTAAGAGGTTCGAAAGAAGAGTTAGCAGCATGACGGTAACTAAGGTTACGTCCATTCTTCTAAAGTCGATGGAAGCAGCCGGAACGATAAAGGATGCGCTGTTCACAGCCGCAAACGATGCACAGCTTTATTTAGAGCTCAAGAACCGAGTCAAGAGTGAGATGTTCGTTTACGTCGTCGTAATATACATGACTTTCTCGGTCTTCCTGTTCACGATATACATACTGACCTCCAACTTTATACACGTGTTCTCGAAGATGCACATCCCCCAAGTAAGCTACTCGTACATACAGTTCAGGGTTCCAAACGTAAAGGAGATGACTCAGCTCTTCTACCACACTTCCCTAATCAACGGAACGATAAGCGGGCTCATAGCGGGACTAATGGGAGAGGGTGAGCTCAAAGCCGGGCTAAAGCACGCACTCGTGCTCGTGGCGATGACGTACATGGTTTTCACGTTTCTGCTCGGATACTGATTTTACCTGTTAGCTCTGTTGGCTACGATATAACCTCACTTTCACTCCTAATTCAATCTTCATTCCCAACATCCCTCAGCTCTAGCTCCCCCTTCAGCCTCTCATAGAACTCAAGCATGAAGTCATGCCTTTTCCTTGCGATTTTTCTCGCCGTTTCAGTGTAGAGGCAACCCTTAAGTTTCAGGAGCTTGTCCTCGAAGTGTTTGAGTGTTTCCTCAATGCTCCTCCCCCTCTCACCACTGTACAGAAATGCCCTAGCTACGCCCACAGCACCCATTGCGTCAAGCTTATCCGCATCGCTAAGGACTTTTGCTTCGAGCGTTTCTGGCTTCACTCCCGAGGAAAAGGAGTGAGACTCTATGCAGTGAGCAACCCTCTCAACAAACTCGGGATCTCGATCGGAGAGCATTTCTCTCGCAATCTTGGCTCCCCTAATTGCGTGGTTTTCAGCTGTTTCAACTCTCGCAATGTCGTGGAGTTTGGCTGCTGTAACCACTACTTCAACGTCCGCTCCTTCCATCTCGGCTATGTATCTCGCAAGCCTTACGACTCTCTCCACATGTCCGGAGTCATGAGAGGGCATGAACTGATTAGTCCACCGAGATTTAAGTCGTTATCATGCCTGATTCACTTTTATACTGGGGCTCCGCAGGTTTATAAGTTCGTGAGGTTAATAAAGAGATATTTAAAGAAATAAAACAGAAAGTGTGTTCAATCAAAAGTGAGTTCAAGCCACAGGTGTTTAAAATGGTAAAGACAAGGGGATATCTCTGCGACGATTTCGAAAGTTATCCAGTTCGCTACGTAGTAGGACAGAACCTCTTCATCCTACTATACTTTGGAGTTGGGTTAACCGGAACTCTCCCCCTAAAAGTACTTGGATTCCCAGTTGTAACCATTGGATATGTCCTGTTTCTCTTCATCATGCTCATCTTCGTCCTGAGAAAGCACCTCTGCACGAACTGCTACTACTACGGAAAACTCTGCGGCACGGGATGGAGTAAACTCGCATCAATATTATTTGAAAGGGGCTCAGGAAATTACGAACTTGGCGTAAAACTTGCTAGTATAACGTGGATGCTTGCTACGCTAATTCCTATTATTGGAGGGTCTCTAGCTTTGTTTCTGAGCTTCTCAACATATCAGCTTATTCTGCTCCTGACTTTCGTGTTGCTAACACCCGTAAACTTCACGATGCACAAAAAGATGTGCGAGAAGTGCAAGATGAGGCTTTCCTGCCAAGTGAGCATGGCAAAGGGTGATTAGCGTGAACTTCTACGGGTTCGAGGTTGAAGTGGCGTTTCTCGTTCATGAGGGTAGAATTCTAGCGTACGCATGGCATTACGACGAGAAAAAAGCGTTAAAACACCTAAAGAGAATCAGCAAGTTCCACGACCTTGAGGGAGAAGTCAAAAGATCGGGTAAACTCGAGACATGGCTGAAGGAGAGAGTGGATGATGTCGTTCTGAGGGGAAAGAAGTTCAAACTGCCAGACATCAGCTACCGAGACCGTTCTGTGTACGAAAGGATAATTGGTGTGCCGAGAGGAGAGACAGCAACCTACTCGCAAGTAGCGAGAGAGTTAGGTATCAGCTACGCAGAACTGCTTAAAACCCTTATGAAGAACCCGCTCCAAGTTCTAATTCCGTGCCATAGGCTCGTAACGAATAGAGGGACTCTCTTTGGTTTCTACCCACTGGGCAAAGAAGTGAAGAAGAGGCTGCTCGAACTTGAAAAGGCGGAACTCAGTCGATTTTGTTCTAACAAGTTCGTCGAAAGTAATAAGTATTAGAAAAATTAAGTATTATACATGAAACGAAGTATGCTCGCAATTCTTGTAGTGATATTAGTTGCAGCTACTCTCTGCGGATGCACCCAGCAAGTCAAGCTCAACCCCACTCAGCCGGGACATGGAGCTGGACAAGGGCAGGGAATGGGCCAAGAATATGGCAAAACCGGTCAAGCCGGTCAGGGGCAAGCAGGACAGGCAGGGCCAGGTGGACAACAGGCAGGACGCGGAATGCACGGTAGAATGAATGCCAGCAGCAACATGGCTCCGGGATTCAACATTAGCTACTTGAGGAGCCAGATAATGAGCTACCCGAAGGGCAACTTAACACCCATAGAGAAAGAGGACTTATTACACATGATACAGGAAGAAAAGCTCGCTCACGACGTTTACACTACCCTATACGAGAAGTGGAAATTGCCTATATTCCAGAACATAGCGAGAAGTGAGAGCACGCACATGGCCGCGGTTGCGATGCTCCTACAGAAGTACAACCTCACGAATCCGGTAGTGAACATGAACGTTGGTCAATTCGCGAACTCGACTTTCACAGAGCTATACAACAAGCTGGTCGAGGAGGGTAGCAAGAACGTTACGGCTGCTTTAAAGGTTGGAGCTCTCATAGAGGATCTCGACATCTACGACCTGCAGAAGTGTATCAATCAGACTGACAAACCGGACATAAAGCTCGTTTACAACAACCTGATGAAGGGATCAAGAAACCACATGAGAGCTTTCGTTTCCACGCTCGAGAAGTACAACGCGACTTACACGCCACACTACATAAGCCAGCAGGAGTTCGAGCAGATTATCTCTACTCCAACTGAAAGGGGAATGAAGTAGTTTTAATGAATTTTACCTCCTAACTTTTTGTTTTTTGTTCATGTTATTTTCCAAAACGATTACCAACGCTATTACCAGAACTTTGTCAAAAACGAACGTCTACCAACACTCATTCGATACCTCTCCTTAGAACTGCACGGATAACTGGGATCAATCCAGCTTAAGGCGGTCATCAACCTCTCTGAGCCTTGTCAGATTTTTTAAGTCCAGAAAGAAGTTAACTCTAATCTTGATATTTCTACTTTAAAAGTCCAACACGAGTTAGGATAACGCAAAGTACATGAGATCAAACAGGCAAGCAAACAGAGCAAGCAAAAGCTTAGCTCTCAGCTTAGACCTCCTCCACGAATACTCTGTTCATCTCCCTTACATAGCCGACTGCAATTCCCTCTCTCCTTGCCCTCTTTCTGAGGTCCCTGTCGTTCGTGATTAGCACACAACCTCTTTGCTTGCACAGCTCTATCAATGCCATATCTGTGCCTGCAGAGCTGACCTCAACAACCTCCACGCCCTCCTTATCGATAAGCTGGAGGGCAAACCTCGCAGCCCTGCTGTACTTACCTCCAAGCTTATCCCTCAGCACTTCGAGCTCCTCCACAACGCCGGATGGTACAAGAAACTTCGAAAACCCAAACAGCCTTAGCTCCCCGAAAACATCAACCTTTGCCGAGTAAATGTACATCAGCACATTCGTGTCCAGCACAGCACATTTCGGGTTCATGTTTTTCTTCTTTGGCTTTACGGTTTTATTTATTTTAATTATTTTAATTATTTACCTTTTCGCTCATAATTAAAATGCAGCTAAAAACAATAAAGTTAAATCATCTTATAGTCCCAGCCCCTATCAGCCTCCACCTTGAACCTACTCTCCTGCTTATAGCAACCCTCCACCCACTCTCAGCACAGACTGGTCTTTTCAGCTTCACCTCGACCACGTCATCTCTCGCAGAGGTTACAACTCCGAGGGTTATCGCCGTACCGACGCTTAGCATGAGCGGTTCGTTCATCTTTATCTTCTCGACCGCAAGCTCCTCTTCCGTTCCAACGACTCTCTCGAGCAACTTAACGTCCATCGCAAACTCGAAGAGTACTCCCGGCAGATCTTTCTCCTTTCCGAGCACGTTTCCTACCAATGCATCGCTCTTCGTAAGGTATGGGTCAAGCTTCGTAGCTACTCCTATGAGTCCTCCAGGTGTCGCTTCCTCGACTGACTTCCCGGAGGCCATTATGCCGACAACTTCAGAGTGAAGTTCCTCCCAAGTTCCTCTCTTCTCGTCCCTTATTCCCGGCCTTATCGTTATCTCGTCTCCGACCCTCAACTTACCCCTCGCAAGGCTTCCTCCAACCACTCCTCCAATCAGCTTTTCTGGAGGAGTTCCCGGCTTGTTGACGTCGAAGCTCCTCGCTATGTGCATTAGGGGTGGAGCGTCCAAATCCCTCTTCGGAGTTGGAATGGTCTCTTCTATTGCCTCTATTAGGGCGTCGAGGTTCACCTTCTGCTGAGCTGAAATTGGAATTATTGGGGCGTTCTCGGCTATCGTACCTTTCACGAACTCCTTTATCTCCCTGTAGTTCTCGAGAACTCTCTCCTTCGAAACTATGTCTATCTTGTTTTGGGCTATAACAATCTTGTCAACCCCTATTATCTCGAGAGCCATCAAGTGCTCTTTTGTCTGGGGGCGCGGACACTTCTCGTTCGCTGCTATGACGAGAACTGCCCCATCCATAAGGGCTGCTCCGCTCAGCATCGTAGCCATCAGAGTTTCGTGCCCGGGGCTGTCGACGAAGCTCACAGTCCTGAGAATCTCCGTTTCGCTACCGCACCTCGGACAGATTTTCTCGACTGTGTACGCGTATGGAGGCTCGCACTTCGGGCATTTCCTGAAAGTAGTGTCAGCGTAACCGAGCCTTATAGAAATTCCCCTTTTCAACTCCTCGCTGTGCCTGTCAGTCCAGACACCGCTCAGAGCGGCGACAAGAGTGGTTTTACCGTGATCAACGTGACCAATCATGCCAATGTTAACTTCCGGTAAAGGCACATCGTCTTTCATGCGTTATTCGGCTTGTGGCATGTTTTAAAAATGTTTCATCCTTTGCATAAGTGGCATTGCAGGGCAGAATTGTAGGTGTTTCTGGTTGGTTGGGACGGAAGGTTGTAGTTGCAAAGCGCTATATGTGGTGAAAGATTCAATGTTCCCTACACAATTGTGATGACTGCGCTAAAGAACAGGAACAACATCCCCGCACCTCGACGTTCTACCTGCGTGCCGGTAGAGTTAGTGATGGCCTTGTACACCTCAGGCATCCTTCAGTACACCCACAGATACACAACAAAAACCTATATTTTAATGGCAATTATTATAAACCTTCGGTTATAATAACGGAGATTACACCAAGAAGAGAACTTGAAGAGACTTTGAAGGACTACAGATGGTTGCTCGTATACGGGAGGAAGACGGGAAAGACGTTTTACGTAAGGGAGAGAGCAAAAATGTTGGGGTGTGGGACTGGTTGGATTTTCTGAGAAAGATTTAATTCTTCGTTTAGAATATCTAAATTAACTTAATTATGAGACTATGACATCAGAAAACAAAATTTTGTTAATTGAACTTTAAATAAAATCAGTACTCAAATACTATACTCCTCCTCTCAACCATGAAACCCTTCTCCCTGAGCTCTCTCTCGAAGGCCTCGAGTTCCTCAGCGTTTCTCACAAACTTCCTTGCCTCCACCACGAACACTTCCTCGATCTGCTCCACATCTCTCACCTCCATGCACTTTAGTTTACTACGTCATATATAAATCTATGCTTCGTCAATCACCGTAATAGTTCGAAAAGAGT
>Ga0256834_1002742_pt1 | contig 10914 bp, 10 predicted proteins | sample 4281140metaG_FD_190536 | JGI IMG/M metagenome (GOLD analysis project Ga0256834, IMG submission 190536) | Hydrothermal vent microbial communities from East Pacific Rise, Pacific Ocean - 4281-140 | ecosystem: Environmental > Aquatic > Marine > Hydrothermal vents | place: Pacific Ocean: East... | reverse complement strand
TTAGACTCATAAAAAAGAAAAAGAAAGTAGCTGAAGGAGGCTGTTAACTAAGTTTTTATAAAAAGCTCCTGACAATTGTCAGGAGTTTATTTTTTTAGTTTTTGTAACTTTGTTACAGCTAAATAAATAAAATGACGACAGACAAAATATTAATACACGAAAAGTTAAGCGATTATTATTCAGAAATTTTTGAAAAAGAACTTCTTGATGAAATTGTTGATTTTGGTGTATTTAGAAGAATGAGAAGTGGAGAAATTTTAATTGATATTGGAGATGAAATGTCTCATGTACCTTTGATTTTAAATGGAGCTGTTAAAATAATTAGAGAAGACAAAAAAGGAGATGAAATTGTATTATATTTTTTAGAAAAAGGAGATACGTGCGCCATTTCTTTTGTAAACTGTATTCACCGTAGTAAAAGTATGTTCAGAGGTATTACTGAAAAAGAAACTGAAGCTGTGTTTATACCCGTTGAAAAAGTTGATGATTGGCTAAAAAAATACGAAAGTTGGCGTCATTTTATTATTGACAGCTACCACATGCGTTTAATTGAAATGGTTGAGTCTATAGATGCGTTGGCTTTTATGAAATTGGATAATAGATTACACAAATTTTTAACCGATAAGGTTAAAATAATGAATGATAATATTTTAATTATAACACATCAAGAAATAGCAGATGATTTAAACACTTCTCGCGTTGTAGTTTCTCGTTTATTGAAACAACTTGAAAATGAAGGAAAAATTAAAATTCGGAGAAATAGAATTATAATAGATAAAATATAGCTTAACTTATCATATTTATATAATCTTTTTCTGAAATAATTGGAATTTTTAAGTTCTCAGCCTTTAAGCGTTTGCTAGGACCCATATTTTCACCAGCTATTACAAAATTAGTTTTCTTAGATATTGAACTCGCTACTTTACCCCCATTATCTTCAATTGATTTTTTCAGTTCATTCCTATTAAATATTGTAAACACACCAGAAACAACAAAAACTTTCCCTTCTAACAAATTTGTTGTATTTTTCTTTGAATTCTTATCAATTTCCAATTGAACTCCATACAATTTTAATCTGTCAACAAGTTGAATATTAACCAAATTTGAAGAAAATTTCAGTACACTTTCAGCAATTTTATCACCAATTTCATCAACCAAAATTAATTCATCAAAAGATGCATTCAATAAATTTTCAATAGACTTGAAATGCTGGGCTAATTTCTTTGCAACAGTTTCTCCAACAAATCTTATTCCTAATGCAAATAATACTTTTTCAAAGGGTATTTTCTTTGAGTTTTCTATTCCTACAATTATATTCTGAGCAGATTTTTCGGCCATTCTTTCCAAAGGAATTATTTGAGACTCTTTCAATTCATACAAATCAGCGTAATTATGAATAAGTCCCTCCTTAAATAACAACTCAACAGTCTCAGCACCTAAACCATCAATATTCATAGCTTTTCTGCTAATAAAATGTTGAATTCTTCCTGTAATTTGTGTTGGACAACCATATTCATTTGGGCAATAATGTTTGGCATCTCCTTCAGTTCTAACTAGTTTTGTACCACAATCCGGACAATTTGTAATATATTCTGTTGGCTTAGAACCTGAAGGTCTTTTATTTAAATCTACTCCTACAATTTTAGGAATAATCTCCCCCCCTTTTTCTACAAAAACAGTATCACCAACCCTAATATCTAATTTTTCAATTTGGTCTGCATTATGCAAAGATGCTCTTTTAACAATTGTTCCTGCCAATTGTACTGGTTCTAAATTAGCAACTGGTGTTATAGCTCCAGTTCTACCAACCTGATACGTTATTTCATTTAAAATAGTACTTACTTGTTCCGCTTTAAATTTATAAGCTATGGCCCAACGAGGTGATTTTGCCGTATAACCTAATTCTTCTTGTTGTGACAACGAATTAACTTTGACTACAACACCATCTGTTTCATAAGGTAAATTATTACGCCTAGTATCCCAATATTTGATAAATTCAAAAACTTCATTAATCGTATTACAAACAGTAATTGTCTCTGGTATTTTAAAACCTACCTTTTTGGCTCCCATTAATGCCTCAAAATGTGTTTTAAATGGCAATTCATCTCCAACCAATTGATATAGCAAACAATCTAATGGACGCTTTGCAACTTCTGCACTATCCTGCATCTTTAAACTTCCACTAGCTGTATTTCTAGGGTTACTGAAAGGGTCTTCACCCTCTTCTATCCTTTCTTTATTCATTTTATAAAACCCTTTTAGTGGCATTATAATTTCTCCTCTTATTTCAAAACTGTCAATAAATTTTTCATTTAAAACCAATGGTATAGATTTAATTGTTTTAACATTAGCTGTAACATCATCTCCTTGAAAACCATCACCACGAGTTTCTGCTCTGAAAAGTTTACCATTTTCATATACTAAATTTATAGAAGCACCATCATATTTTAATTCACATGAATATGAAATATTTTCATTGTCAACAATTTTTTTTATTCTATTCTCCCAATCAATTAAATCTTCTAAAGAATACGAATTAGCCAAGGAATACATCCTGTTTTTATGAGTAACAGTACTAAATTTCTTTGTGATTTCTCCTCCTACCCTTTGCGTTGGTGAATTTGAGTCAAAAAATTGAGGGTTTTCAGCTTCTAATTTTTCTAATTCTTTTAATTTTAAATCAAACTCGTAATCAGATATTGTAGCATTATCTAACACATAATAATTATAATTATGCATACGTAATTCATTCCTGAGTTGATTTATTTTTAATTCAATATTTTTAGACATCTTAAGCTTTTTCTCTTCTTTGCTAAAATAATCATATTTTTTTAGATTTTTATTAATATTTATACTATTACAAAAGGTGAAAAACTCTTATATTTGTGAGTAACATTGGTTACATTAGCAAATGATATATGTCATATATGAAAATATGTAACTTAAGTAACTTTACAAAGAATTTAAGAACCTCTTAAAAATAATAGAAACTAAATAATTAATAATGAAAAACTTACTTATTCTAGGTGCAGGAACTGCCGGCACAATGATGCTAAACAAATTACATAAAGAACTTGATAAAGAAGAGTGGAAGATAACAATAGTTGATCAATATAAAACTCATTATTATCAACCTGGGTTTTTATTCATCCCTTTTGGAATTTACAACAAACAAGATGTTACGAAACCTAAATATGATTTCTTTCCTCCTGGTGTTGATGTTATATTTAGCCAAATTGATAGAATTGCTGGCGAAGAAAATAAAGTATATTTAGAAAACGGGGAAGTTTTAAATTACGACTTTTTAATAGCTGCAACAGGAACTCAAACAAGACCATCAGAAACAGAAGGTTTAAAAGATAAGCTTTGGTATAAAGATATTTTTGACTTTTACACTATTGAAGGAGCTCTTGCCTTGCATAAAAAGTTTAAAGATTGGGAAGGTGGTAATTTAGTAATGTGTATTCCTGAATTACCTTACAAATGCCCTGTTGCTCCAATAGAATTTGTATGTTTAGCAGAAGCTTATTTTGCTGAGAGAGGTATGAAAGACAAAGTAAATATTTCATACGTAACACTAATGTCTGGAGCATTCACAAAGCCTGTAGCTTCTAAAATGTTAGGTGATTTATTAGAAGAAAAAAATATTAAAGTAATTCCAGATTTTTATTTAAGTCATGTTGATAATGAAAACAAAAAAATTGTTTCTTACGACGAACAAGAAATTCCATTTGATATCTTAACTATTGTTCCTGTAAATATGGGGTCTGATATGGTTAAACGTAGTGGATTAGGTGATGATATGAATTATATTAAAACTAATAAATACACACTTCAGTCTGATCAATTTGAAAATATTTTTGTAATTGGAGATGCTGCAAATATTCCTACATCCAAAGCAGGTTCTGTAGCTCACTTTGCTGGAGAAATTTTGATGGAAAATATTTTAGCTGCTATGGAAGGAAGAGCATTACCTGCAAAATTTGATGGACATGCAAATTGCTATATAGAAACTGGACATGGTAAAGGAGCATTAATTGATTTCAATTACGAAACAGAGCCACTTCCTGGAACATTCCCTCTGCCTGGAATTGGTCCATTTGGTTTATTAAAAAACACCAAAATGAACCACTATGGTAAAATTTTATTTAGATGGATTTACTGGCATATATTACTTAAAGGAAAAGAACTACCTATTGAAGCAGATATGTCAATGGCAGGAAAAAAACGTATTTAATCTTAATTATTAATAGTATAATGGAAGATAAAAATATACAATCGCAGATAAATGCACTCGACAAGAAATTGGATTTGATACTTGGTTACGTTAACCAACAGAGATTAAATTCTACCGTTGTTGAGGATTTAGTGAGCGATTTAGGAATTATAGGAAAAGACATGTATGATTCTACTGTTGTAGAATTAGACAAAAGACAAATTGAACTAGACCCTTCAGAACTAACTGACTTAGCTGTTACATTTCTAAGAAACATTGGCAATATTAAATTGGTAATGAATACACTTGAAATGGCAGTTGATTTAAGTAAAGAAGTTGGACCAATAGCAAATGAAGTAATTATAGATTTTACGAAACAACTTAATACATTTGAGCAAAAAGGATATTTTGCTTTCTTTAAAGAGTTGGGGCCAATAATGGATAATATTGTTACTGGGTTTACACCTAAAGACCTGCGAGAACTTGCTGATAGTATCGTTTCAATTCTATCAATTATTAAAGAAATGACACAACCAGAAGTACTTGGAACTATGGAGAATGCAATTAAAGCATTCAACAGTATGGAAACTGAAAGTGTTCCTTCTTACTCAATTTGGAGAGTAATTAAAGAAATGAATAGTCCTGAAATGAAAAAAGCTTTAGGATATGGTATTACCTTTATGAAAAATGTATCTAAAGATGTTACTATAAAAGAAGAAAAAAAATAACAAATTAATAATCATTAAAATAAAAAATCATGGCTGAAAAAACAATAGCTGGCAAACAGATTAACGTTACAGATGATGGATATCTTGAAGATATGTCACAGTGGAACGAAGACGTTGCAAAAGAAATCGCAAATGAAATTGGTATTGAATTAACCGATAAACATTTTGAAGTTTTAAAATATTTACGTGAAAAATCTGCTGCAGGTGAAGCTTTATCAATTAGAAGCGTTGGAAAATCTGGAGTAGTTGACATCAAAGGGTTGTACAAGTTATTTCCAAAAGGACCTCTAAAATTTTCATCTAAAATAGCAGGTATTCCTAAACCAACAAGTTGCGTTTAGTTTTTAAACTAACAATTTTATTATAATTTAATATTTTAAATATGGATTCACAAGAAAAAAAACCCTTGGAGAAAGTCTGTTTCATCTGTGCTAAAGGATCTTTAGAAGATGTGTACGCTACTTTAGTAATGGCTAATGGTGCCGTTATGGAAGGTATTGAAACCAAAGTATTTTTTACATTCTTTGGTCTTGATGGGATTACAAAAAAAACGATGAATCATTTACATACTGCAACAACAGGAAATCCTGCTATGAGAATGCCTGGCGGCCTTCCTTTTCCTACAATGCTAGGAGGAATTCCAGGTGTTGAAGCAGCTGTTTCTAGTATGATGAGAAAACAAATGGAAGATTTAGATATGCCTCCTGTTGATGAATTTTTAGAAATGATTACTGCTGGTGGTGGAGAACTTTTTGCTTGTAAATTAGCAATTGACATGTTTAAATTGAAGAAAGAAGACTTATCAGATGAAGTTTCTGCAATTTTAACTATTGGTGAATTTTATGAAATGTGTGACGGTGATAGAACACAAATTATTTTTACATAAAATTATATCAACTATTTAATTACACAAAAAAAGCTGTTCGAAAAAACAGCTTTTTTTTATTATTGATATACATATATTTTTGTTAATTATACTTTACCTCAATAACAGCATCCGCATTATCAAATAAAGTTTTAACCATTTGTTGAAATCTTATTGGGAAATTTTTTTTATCTTCTAGCGTTGAGTTTTCTCCTGTAGCACTCAATAAAATTTCCATCGGATTTACAATGTTTTGAGGTTTATAATTAATTCCAACTTTTTTACCTGTGTCAAGTCTGGTAAAAACAATATCAGTATCAATTTGAGCATTGTGAAAAAGTGTATTTCTCCTTTTAAATTCACCTGTTGGAATACCTCCAAAGCCATAATTAGTAGTGGCGCCTGTAATATTTGAAAGAATACAACCTATTACTCCATAATTTTCTTCTGTCTGAGATTTTTTAATTTCTACTTTTATTTCACCTCTACTTGGAATCTCATTTTCATATAAAGCTTTCAAGCCTTTTAATGCAATTAAATATCCTCCTGCAACCGTAGCACAACTATGCCCAGCAGTTTTTACAACGTCTATATAGTTAAATTCTATAATTCCGTCATCATTTACTCCAAGAAATTTTAGTAACTTATCCTCAAGTACTATTGTTTCAATTTCTTCAAAAAACTTTAAATATTTCATATTTTCTAAATTTAAATTATAGCAACTAAAAAAGTGTTTCTTAAGTATTTGTATTTATATATTTTACTTTTTGATGTTTTCTTATTTTTCCGTAAGCAATTAACAATACTCCTATTATAGTAATTAAACCTCCAATAATTGCTATATGTCTAGGGAAATTACCAAAATACAAATATGATCCAAGTAATACAAACAAGCCCTTTGTACTCATAATTATTGCCTTGTGTGATAATGGTATATATTTTAAAGATAAAAACCCTGCAATTACAGTTAAAAAAGGTCCTAGCAAAGAACCAATGAAAATATTTTTAAAAGCTGTTTGAGGAATTTCTAACGTTAAATTAAAGTAATTTAATATTACAAATGAAAAAATTAACAGAAAAAAACTTCTGCTTATTGTTAAAATTATTGGATGAATACTTTTAATATTCTTTTTAATAATTACAGCATTAGTAGCTCCAAAAATACTTGAATATAAAATAAATTGAGTTCCACCAATAAACATAGTATTTAAATTTGTGTTTCCTCGATAACTAATTATAAAAGCACCTAATAAAGCCAATAACAAACCCACAAATTCAATTTTATTAAATCGTTCTTTTAAAATTAAAAAACTAAATGTTATAACCAATGCTGGAGAAATATTACCAATAAAAGATACAATTGAAGGATTTGATATGGTATGAATAGCCTTAAAGAAAAAATAAGTTCCAACTACTTGATTTACAGCTAAAACAAGTAAAATAAGATAACTTCGTAAAGTAAGTTCCTTAATTATATTGTATGATTTTTTATACCAAGCAAAAATTAAAATCCATAACAATCCAAAACCAAACCAATATACTCCAAACTGAGCAATCTGTACTTCCATTAAGGCTGCTTTGCTAAAAATATACACATTAGAAACGGCAATAACAGAAATAAATGCTAGTAGAAATCCTTTGGTAGTATCTGAATATTTCATACACCAAAGGTAGTTCTAAATATATGTGTTAATGCAACTTTAGTTGCCAGTAATTTTAATAATATGTAAACCTTCTAACCTGAGAAATATAACGTGCTAATCTAATAACTTGATGGCTGTATCCGTACTCATTATCATACCAAACATATATTACAGCATTGGATCCATCTTTATTAGAAATAGTTGCATGGCTATCAAAAATTGCAGGAGCTGCCGTTCCCACAATATCAGAAGAAACCAATTCATTACTTAATGAGTATTTAATTTGCTCAACCAAATTACCTTCTAAGGCATACTTTTTCATAACTTGGTTAATGGTTTCTTCACTTGCTGAATTTTTTAAATGTAAATTCAAAATTGCTAATGAACCATTTGGAACAGGTACTCGAATTGCACTTGAGGTTAATTTACCTTCAAATGATGGTAAAGCTTTAGAAACAGCTTTTCCTGCACCTGTTTCTGTGATAACCATATTTAATGCTGCTGCTCTGCCTCTTCTGTACTTTTTATGCATATTATCTACCAAATTCTGGTCATTAGTATAAGCATGTATTGTTTCTAAGTGACCATTAATTACTCCAAAATTATCTTCAATTATCTTTAAAACAGGAGTAATTGCATTAGTTGTACAAGAAGCTGCCGAAAAAATATCTATCTCTTTTGGGTTATATTCTTTGTGGTTAACACCATGGACTATGTTTGGAACACCTTTTCCAGGAGCTGTTAATAAGACCTTTGAAACTCCCTTTGCCTGTATATGTCTACTCAAAGATTCTTTATCTCTAAAAGCACCTGTGTTATCTATAACCAATGCATCAAAAATTCCATAAGAAGTATAATCTATTTCTTCAGGTGTATTTGCAGAAATTACGTGAACAGTAGTTCCATTTATAGTCAATGCTTTTTTATCAAAATTTACACTAACGGTACCATGAAAATCTCCATGCACTGAATCATTCCTCAATAAAGCTGCTCTTTTTTCTAAAATAGCTTCTGTAATTTCTCCACGAGTTACAATCGCTCTCAATCTCATTAAATTCCCTTTGCCTGTACGTGTCATTAATTCACGTGCCAATAAACGTCCAATCCTTCCAAACCCATAGAGTACAATATCTTTAGGTATTATCTCTTTAGTATTATTTGCATCTTCTAATCGCTCTTCAACAAAATCTTTAAATGATTGTTCATTTCCATCTAAATGAAATTCATACACTAACTTACCAATATCTATTTTTGAAGGAGGTAATTGTTGTTTTTTAATTTCACCTGCAATTTCAACAGCATCAAAAATTGAAATTGGTTTTTCAACAAAATCACTAGCATACTCAAAAAGGTTAAGTATTTCGCTAACATTTTGATCTATTAATTGATTTCTGAATAAAACTAATTCAACGGTATCATCATACCATAAATCACTAATTATCCTGATTAATTCTACTGTTGCCCTTCGTCTATCTGTTTGAAAAGCAAGTTCTTTTTCGTAAAGTTCGTTAAATGACATTTTAGAGTTGTGTTGTTTAATATTTCGCAAAAGTACCAATTTCAAACGTTTTCGCAATGGTTTTTAAAATAAAAAAATCCTTTCAAAATTGAAAGGATTTTTAAAAACTTAATTACTAATTTTACCTAAAAATATAACGTTCTAATTCTCCATTTAAGTTTAACATTTCTATTCTTAATACTTCTCCATCTTGTCTATTTTCAATTAAATTGCTCACTTCATCAACCGAAGTTACGTTTTCATTGTTAATAGAAATAATTATATACCCTTTTTCAACTCCATAATGAGACAATTCTCTATTAGAAATAGCTTCAATTTTAACTCCATTTGAAATATCAAGCTTCTTCAATTCACTTTTATTTAAATTCTTTAATGTCAATCCTAATGTTGATATAGCTACTTTTAAATTTTTAGTTAAACTTACATTTACTGTTTTTTCAACTCCATCTCTTAAAAATGTTACTGCAACAACATCATTTGGCCTTTTTGTTCTCAGAAAACCTTTTAAATCAGCAAATGTTGAAATTTTAACATTATCTAATCTAATAATTATGTCTTTTGCTTTTAATCCAGCTTTTTTTGCTCCAGAATTTTCGGTTACACCAGATATATAATACCCTTCTGTATAATTAATATCTAAATCTTTAGCTGCTTCATTATTCAACTCTCCTCCAAACACACCTAATATTGCCTTTTGTACATTTCCATACTCCATAATATCTTCTACTACTTTCTTGGCTATGTTTGAAGGTACAGCAAAAGAATACCCTATAAATGAACCAGTTCGTGATGAAATAGCTGTATTAATACCTATAAGTTCTCCTCTGGTATTTACTAAAGCCCCCCCACTATTTCCTGGGTTAACTGCTGCATCTGTTTGAATAAAAGAATCTATATTTTTATTTCCATCTAAATCTCGACCTTTTGCACTTACAATTCCAGCTGTTACCGTTGATGTTAAATTATAAGGGTTTCCAACTGCCAGCACCCACTCACCTACTTTTAAACTATTAGAGTCTCCAAAGGTTATATATGGTAAATTTTTAGCCTCTACTTTAAGCAATGCTATATCATTCATTGGATCTGTTCCTATTAATTTCGCTTTGTATACTTTTTTGTTATTTAAGGTAACTTCAATTTCTGTTGCATTTTTAATAACATGGTTATTGGTAACAATATACCCATCAGATGAAATAATAACTCCACTTCCCATACCAATTTGAGAATATTTTTTTATACCATTTCCTTGGCCATAGAAAAACTCTGCATACGGATCAAGAATAGTTTTAAAAGACGTGTTTTTTACATGCACCACAGAATTTAAAGATTTTTCTGCAGCTACAGTAAAATCTGTATTTTCAATTGAAGGTGAAATAGCACTCGTAAAATTAGTGGGTACAGTTGTTAATAATGGTTTTGCCGTTTTTTCAATAACAATTTGTGACTTTTCAACAAATAATTTATACGCCCCTAGAGTAAAAACACCTCCAATGACCGAAAATAAAATGATAGTTAAAAATTTTTTCATAATTAAATTCTTTTAAATTATTACTCAAAATTACTACTTAATTACATTAAAAAAAATGGTTTAACTATTTGTTAACGGTGTTTTAACTCATTTTAACATTTATAATTTCTTATAATTTATTCTACCTATAACTTCTCTGAATTTATTACATTTGCAGCAATGAAACTTCAATTTTATAAATATCAGGGTACTGGAAACGATTTTATTATTATTGATAATAGAAATAATCATTTCCCTAAAAATAATATCAAAATTATTCATAAATTATGTGATAGAAAATTTGGAATCGGTGCTGATGGCTTAATTTTATTAGAAAATTCATCAGAAAACGATTTTACCATGGTATATTATAATGCTGACGGCAACGAAAGTACAATGTGTGGAAATGGAGGCAGATGTATTGTTGCTTTTGCAA
>Ga0256834_1002741_pt1 | contig 10915 bp, 13 predicted proteins | sample 4281140metaG_FD_190536 | JGI IMG/M metagenome (GOLD analysis project Ga0256834, IMG submission 190536) | Hydrothermal vent microbial communities from East Pacific Rise, Pacific Ocean - 4281-140 | ecosystem: Environmental > Aquatic > Marine > Hydrothermal vents | place: Pacific Ocean: East... | reverse complement strand
GCTTTGGCTTTGAGTGAGAAGTAGTGATTTTGATAGTATTGCAATACTATCAAAACTATGATTTGGGAGTAATTCATTACTATCAATTTTGAGATTGTTATAGTTATGTTTTATTACTTATGTGCCATTTATGGTTTTAAAATATTGGGAGAGGTATAACTGGAATTAATGCTAGTGCCAATGAAATATTTCTAATCTTTTTCATAATCTTCCTCCTTGTTTGTGATTACAAGTAGAATGATATATATTATAAATTGGATTTTTTGGATTTAGTTAAAGTATTTAGAATTTATTGGGGGTTTTTATTAGACTTTCCCTCTAAATTCAATAAAATCATCAATCACCTCTATCGCTCTTTGTATTTTCTCTAAAATTGGATTGTTAAGACTATGTAGATTGGTGATGGTATCTACAAAAAATTGCATCTGTCTTTGCGTGCGTGAGAGTTCACTTAAAGGGATACACTTCTCTTCTAATTCTAAAAATCGCTCCAATTCAGCGATAGGGCTTCTTGTACCTCTTAAAAGCATAAACTCTAGTTCAGTGATATTTGCATAGTATCTATTTTGGAGATTGTCACTTTTTTGATCTGCAAGGATAGAAGGTTTACATTTTTCATAGATGTTGTTTATGGTTTTGCTAAGTTTTTGTTTTTTTTGTTCATTATCAAAAAGTATAGATTCGATAATTAGTATATATACCAAGTTGATAGCTGGATAGTAGTGAAAAGTATTGTTAAGTTCAAAGGTATTTTTATAGTATACTTTGAGCATATCAATAATATATTTTTTTTGCTCTTTGTCAATAGTTATATCACTTAGATAATGTCTTCTGATATTTGAAATAGCCTCTGTACGCATATCAACTATCTCTGTATCATCGTCTGACTCAATTAATGATAAAATATTAAAAGCTTTTAGGTATTCTCCCATAATGGAACTACCATAGATATTAGCTTTGATTTTTTTGATATGATTACTATCTTGCAAATGTATATCTAGTGCTTGGATAACGTCATCTAGAAGTAGTTCATAGTAGCCTTTCTTGTAGAGTATAGGAATCATCTTTTGTATAAACTCTTGTGAACGATGTTTTTTTAAAGGGTAGTGTTTAGAGATATACTCCATTACTTGAGTTTGTGTCATATCTTCTATATTTTCCAACTCTTTTATCTCATCTGTTGTAATGCTATTTTTCATATTAAACTCTCTTCTTATTTCCTCAAAGAGATTGTTGATTTCCTCAATTTCTTGTGTCTGTTTTTTAATAAATTGTGCAATGCCTTCTCTGATTGTTTGTTTGATGGTATATTCACCTTGATCCCAAAGTGATGGCGAAAAATAGAAATTTTGCTCAATTCTTTGTTTAACTTCCCGACGGTTGATTCTATCAGTGTTACCATTTTTCCAGTTACCAAAATTGCTTTTGTAACTTTTTTCACCTTCTTTTTTACATGGGATTTTTTGGATTAATTGATTTATATCTACATCAGTAGATATATTTAAAAATAAAATTTGCTCCTTTAGAAAATCTAAAAGACTTTGTATATGTTTTGCTTTATTTTCACCACAAATGATGTTGTTAGCCAAAGAATTAAATTTTTTTTCATCAAATTCATCTTTTTGATTAAAAATGTCAAGTATAGTTTGTTTTGCATTTTTGCATTTTTTGTAGATATTATCTCCATAAGATAGAGGTGCGCATATTAATTCAAACAGTTCTTTATCTCCATCCCAGCTAAGTTGAGATTTGCTAAGTTCTTCTATGATAAACTGAAGAATTGCGGAATTTGTCATTTTCTTATCCTTTATGCACATAATCTACCACACTGTACTTTATATAAAATTGTACCATATGATTTTGCATAGTTTGCTATATCTTGTGTTCCTCCTATTTTGTTATTTTGGATGCCATCACTCATAATGATCATCTCATCTGCCATATCAACTATTGTTCTGCCAACTTGACGATATTGGAAATTTCTAAATATAGAGTAGTTAGAAATTAGCTCCAAGGTATTACCTGCATATAGATTGATGGTTTGTATCTTTCTTGCGTATTTTAGATAATGTTTAAACTCTTCTTGCGAAGTTTTTGAAAAATCTTTGGTGTAAAGCTCTTTTGGCATTGGTAAGATGACATCATAATCAAAACCTAGTTCTAGTGCTACTTGGCAGATGAGTCTGTCTGCCCCATCTGCCAAAGGTGTTAGGATGAGAAGTTTTTTTTTTGGATGTTCTCGTTTTATTTTGAGAAGATAACCTTTTAATATGATAAGGTTTTCCTCTTTTTGCGAAGGCAGAAGATCTCTGTGACCTGTTATGCCTATTTTGTAGTAAGTTTTTGTATTCATAGTTTTCTCCATAAATTTGTTTTAAAAAAATTTCAATTTTTATAGGAAATAATTGTAGTACAATTTATTTGGATTATTTGGATTTAGTAAAAGTTAGCAACTGATAGTATTGCTAACTTTCGTAAAAATTTTAAAATTTATAGTATATACCACCACCGTAAATGAGACCACCAAAATTATAATAATCAAAGCTTAGATTTGCATAACCAAATTCAATAGTACTGTATAGATTAGGAAAATCTTGTCCTAAAAACTCTCTCCAGCTCCATTCTAAACCAACTCCTGCACCAAACATAGGTACGGTTTCTGTTTCTGAACCGCCTTTATAAGTTCCTGTGTTCCAGTCATATGTTCCTAACCCTTGGTATTCGTATATACCGACTCCTCCATTTGCATAAGCATAAGTATTGTATTTTCGTTGTTTACTTAGGTAATAGTTTACTTTTGCAGAGTAGATACTAAAAGTACCAAGAGGTGCTGCAACTACTTCAAATGTCATTTTATTTGAGTAGTCCATTTTCAAACTTAGTCCATATGTGGGCCAGGCAGCTAAAAATCCTACTTGATATTTGCCATTTTTAAGATTTTTTGTTAGACTTCCATTTCCTAAACCATCAAAAAAACTGCCCTCATTGTTACTAGTACTACTTTGTTGGTTATAGTTTGTTGTTGTTTTTTCTTTTACGGCTTGTGATCCTCTACTAACTCCTAAATTGCTAAGAAGTTCGTTTGTAACTTTACCATTTATTCTAAGACCATTGTCCTCTTGATATTGTCGGATAGCTCTAGCTGTTCCTTTTCCTAGATTGCCATCTACTGATACTCTATATCCAAGTTCACTAAGTTGTTGTTGAACTTTATATACTGTATCGCTATATCCCCATGCTAAACTGCTTACTACACACAACGAAAAAAATATTTTTCTAGTTGACTTCATTTTGTTCTCCTTTTTTAATTTGTAAGAGAATTTTAGTAAAATGAAATTGGATTTATTGGATTTTGAATAAAAAATAGAAAATTCAACATTTTTTATTATATAATTGTATGTTTGATTTCAAGTAATTTAAAAAGTATAGTTATAGGACTTGGTAAAATGTATGATATGAGTTTACCGAAAGAGTAAAAAAATTGGATAAGTTAATCCAATAAATCCAATAAAAAGAGACTATAATAAAAATAACAGCAAATATATTTGCTGTTGCTCAAAATATTTTCAACTCCTTATATTTCAGCTTAATATAATTTTAAAAGTTGAGCTGAAATATAAAACCATACTTAAACAAAAGTATATCTATATCTTTATATAAAAGCTTTTAATAATTGCTTAATTTAGATTTATAATCCAAAATCCAAAAAATCCAATTTAAAGTTAGTATAATTTATTATCATAAAAAAGGAGGAATTTATGAGATTTTTATTATTGATTTTTTTAACTATTGTATTAGTTGGTTGTGGTGGCGATGTTGTTAAGAATGAGCAAAATAACAAATATGAAGTTTGGGGTTTTGTTCCACAAGTAATACCTTATTCGAGTATTCAAGAGGCTGAAAAATATTTGAAACAGGCATCTTCTATCTCTAATCAGTTTACATCCATACTGAATCAGTATAAGCGTACAGTTAGCATAGAAGAAGCAATCCAAAGAGCTATCAATGATTTACAAAAAAATCCTGATGTAATTGCGGTAGATGTAGTTTCAAATGCAATTTTTATCTATTTAAAAAAAGGTGAACCGGTTGTTGTGCTGTTAGATGCAGAGTATAGAAATACACCAAAAACCAATCAAAATCGTAAAAAAGATAAAAACATTTCTAGTATAAATAAAGAAAAATTATTAGCAAATAAAAATCAACTAAAAAAATTGCGAAGAGTTTCACCAACAGGAAATCATAAAGCGCTTATATTATCTGGCTTTCAAAAAGATTTTGGTGAAGATTTATGTCCTATAAAAAGATCTTTGGAAAATGCAGGATATGCTGTTGATTTTGTTGTAGATAAAGAGATGTGTGGAGTTTCGGCTACTACATTTGATAAAAATATTATTAACTATATTAATTCATTTGATAAATATGATGTTATTTATATCAATACACATGGAGGTATAAATAAAAAAAGTGGTTGGAATGCATTTGGTACTGGGGTAGAGTATAATATCAATAATACCCCTTCAATAGAATTATTAAATTTTTATAAACAGCCGGGTGTTGGAATGTTCTCAGATGGTACGCTTTATGTGACTAGTAAATATATCAATCATCAGTATCCTAAAACAGACTCTTTGCCAAATAGCTATGTTCATATTGATGCATGTCACACGGGTGAGGCACTAAATAATGGGAAAAGACCCATTGCAGAAGCATTTATTAGTCATGGCGCAGCTTTTTATCTAAGCTATGACAATACAACACAGTATAATATACAAACCAAAGAGTTTACAACACCATTTATTAATAAATTGGCACAATCTGGAGTTTCTACTGAAAAAGCGAAAGAAAGCCTTCCTTTACATTGGACTATAAAAGAGCGTCGAGATTGTCAAAATTTTAAATATGGTTGTCAAAAGGTTGAAACAGAAGGTGTTAATGTTGTTGCTATTAGTAGTAAAAGTGTTCAAAATGATAGGGAAGGTTTTATGTTAGTGCCTTTTTCCTATGTTATCTCATCAATTTCTCCTAGTTCGATAGTAGTAGGTAGTAGTATAAATATTTATGGTACAGGATTTAATAATATATCTCAACAAGTAATATCATTATATAGTAGAGATGAAAATCGATGGTATAATAATATTTCATTAAGTTATCATTCTGACAGTTCACTTCAAGTAACAATCCCTAGATTTGTTCAGCCGGGAGAATATGAGTTGTTTATAGGAGATTATTCTAAACTTGATGCGGTAAATATTTATGGTTTTTCTATAAATATAATTGCAGAGGATATAATAAATTCAGGTACAATTAATGGATTTGTACAAGATGCAATAACTAAAAATCCTATTCAAAATGCAACTGTAAATGTATATAAAGATGGAAATAAAATTCTCACAAAAGCTACTTCAAGTAGTGGTGAATATGAGATAGTACTTTCAGAAGGTGATTATATACTTAATATAAATGCAATAGCTTATATACCAGAAACAATACATGTACATGTTACTTATAATGAAATAACAAATATATCTAGGCTTAGACAAATTCCAGAAGATCGTGCAGGAGATGGTATCGCTAAAGGGTTTATTTATGATGCAAAAGATGGTTCAATTATAGAAAATGTACAATTGAATTTTAGAAAAGGTATCAATGTTAAAGATGGTAGTATTGTACACAGTATGACATCAGATTTGCAAGGTCAATATAGTGTTAGTTTACCGGCAGGTAATTATACTGTAGAAGTTAATAAGATAGGATATACAACAACATATTTTGATGTATTGATAATAGGTCAACATACAACAGATCAGCAAAATGTATCGATTACACCTACTATTATATCTGGAGAAATTAGAATTGTATTATCATGGGGTAGTTTACCGGGTGATTTAGACTCTGTGTTATTAACGCCTCAAATTGACGGTGCTGAATATATGGTTTATTGGGATAAAAGAGGGACAGAATATTCTGCTCCATATTGTAAACTTGATATTGACAGAACTGATCTTAATACTGAAGATACCTCAAAAACAGAAGGTCCAGAGACTATTACTATCTATAAAAGCTTTTTGGGAGTTTATACTTATTATGTAAATAATTATAGCGCTAAGGATTCATCTAGTGTACAAGGTTCATTGATTAATTCTCGTGCAAAAGTAGATATATATAGTGAAGAAGGGCTTATTAAAACATTTTATGTTCCAAATTATGGTTTAGGTACATTTTGGAAAGTATTTACTTATGATGGTAGTAGTGGAGTAATTACTCCAGTTAATATTATTAGTGAGAATATAGATTGATTATAAGTTAGAGAAAGTTTTAAATGGGTATAACAAAGTTATAGTGCTTTCAAGCGACAACTTTTTTTGATAAGTGTTTGTTGGAACTAAGTTTTAATACCCCTTTTAAAACCATTTCTATAAGTTTTAAAAGTAAAAACCAGTGAAATGATACTTGTAGTTGTACACACTTTTAAAAATAAAGATGATATAGAACTTGTCAAAATCATAAGTGCTAGAAAAGCTACAAAAAAAGAGAAAAAAGTATATCAAGAAAGGTGCCTAAAATGAGAAAAGAGTATGATTTTACAGATGCAGAACAAGGAAAATTTTATAGACCAATTGAAGAGTTAGATATACCGATATATTTGGATAAGGATATTAAAGATTTTTTGATGAAACATCTTAAAAATAAAAATTCATCATTGACAGAACTTGTAAACTCTTTAGTTAAAAAAGATATAGAGATATCAAAAAAATTATCTTTATAAAAATACACATTAAATTTACACTTTACATAGTCACATTTGACACCTAGCTTGTCAAACTTTTCCATCGCAAGAATTTGAGCCTCTGCATTGCTTGGTGCAGATACATAAGTCATCTTGTCTGGTTTGCCGTTTACATACGCCCAACACTCATACTTCATGTTCATGATATTTCCTCCTTTCTTTAAGATATTGAAATTGTAGTATCTTTAAATTGGACAAATTGGATTTTCTAAATATCTTTTTTTAGATATAATACAGACATCATATCTAAGGAGTAACCATGACAAGTAGAGTGGGTTTGGTTTTGATGATGATTTTACTGGTAAGTGATCTTTTTGCAGGTCAGGGAAAGATTAGAATCTCAAGTGACAAAGAAGGTGCTTATATCTATATAGATGGTAAGAAAAAGGCGATGACTGGTGAGGGATTTACTACTATTTTACTTGATGAGGGTGATTATGAAGTAACGGTTATAAAAGCTATAAATAAACAGTGGCAATACGAAGCACAAAAGAGTGTTTTTATAGGTGAAGATACTTCTATAAAAATATCATTAGAGTTAAAAAAGAAGATGACAGAAGCAGGAAAGAGTGCTTTGAAAGAGAGATGGGAGAGAAAAGGGGATATTGTCATAGATAAGAAAAAGAACCTTATGTGGCAAGATAATTCATCTGCAAAAAGTGTCAAAAGAGATTGGAGTGGAGCAAAGAGGTATTGTCAAAATCTTTCGCTTGGTGGATATAGTGACTGGAGATTGCCTGATTATTATGAACTGCTTAGTATTGTGGATTATGATAGGCATCATCCCGCTATTGTTAGTTTATTTAAAAATACAAACTCTGGTGGCTATTGTTCATCATCTATATATGATGGTTCAAGTTCATATTTTGTTTTTTTTGATAAAGGTAGTGCAAGTGCTGAAGGAAAAAAATTAGAGGCTTATATTCGTTGTGTTAGAACTAAATAATAGTTTTTTATGTGTGATTGTATATTTAAAGAGTTATTATTTATATAAACTATAGGAGTTATTGTATGAAAAGGATTTTTTTACTTTTAATAGGTGCTAGTTTACTTTTTGCTGATAGTAAAACAGATAGTAGCACTGGTTTGATGTGGCAGGACAATAGTGATGCAAAAACATTAAAACTTAATTGGCAAGATGCGGTAGAATATTGTCAAGAGTTAAATCTTGATGGCTATAATGATTGGAGGCTTCCATCTATTAAAGAACTTCAAACTTTAGTAGATATTTCAAGGCACGCTCCTACTATCAAAGAAGGATTTAATAATATAAATTCTAATAATTATTGGTCTTCTACATTATATGATTCTGATTCTAGATGGTTCATAGATTTTTTTTATGGTAATGTTGGAGGAACTGCTAATACGTATAAGAATAATATACGGTGTGTCAGAAAAAAGAAGGCTATGTATGAGTTAAGTGTGGGTGATAAAAATATGCTAAATATGGTATATTTTTGAGCAAAATTAGCATTAAAAGTGTCAATGTACGAAAAGACAATGGGGTCAGGTGATAACCGATAACTTAATAAAAAGGTAATTTTATGAAAAAAAACTTTGATGTCATAATAGAAAAAGATGCAGATGGATTTTATATAGCCACTGTACCAGTATTAAAAGGTTGCTATACTCAAGCAAAGTCTTTGGATTTGCTTATGGAGAGGATAAAAGAGGTTATAGAGTTGTGTTTACAGACACAGGAAATTTCTATTGACAATGAATTTATCGGTGTACAAAGAGTGGCAATTTCTGCATGAGTGAGTTTCCCTCTATATCTGGTAAGACTCTTTTGAAAGTATTGAAAAAGTTAAATTTTGAAGTGTTAAGAGTTAAAGGTAGTCACCATTTTTTAAAGCATAAAGATGGTAGATGTACTACAGTTCCAGTTCATAAAAATGAAAATATAGGTATAGGTTTACTTTTGAAGATATTAAAAGATTGTGATATCTCAAAGCAAGAGTTGCAAAAGATGTTATAAGTTTGTTATTTAGGAGAGTTTTATGAATGCAAAAAAGATAATTTTAACACTATTTTTACTATTTACAGTTGCAAATATCTTCATACCAACTCAAAGCTATGCCATAAGCCTTGACGATGACGAAGAAGATATGGAAGATGCAGAAGACTACCTACAAAAAGCCAAACAGAGTGCAAACTATAACAACTTTAGCGAAGCAGAGAGTTACCTCAAAAAAGCCAAAAGATTGGGAGTTTTATATGATGATGTAAAATATACAGACTCTTATGTCAAAAGAGCTGAGCAAAACTATGAAGCACAACTTGAGAGAGAACGACAAGCAAGACTAGAAGAAGAGAGAAAAAAAGAGGAAGCTAAAAAACAAGCAGAACTATCAAGAAAAGCAAAAGAGTTGATGGATAAACTAAATAAAAATAGCCAACAGAGTTATACGAGCAGTGGCTCTTCTAGTTCAAGCTCAAAAACTTCAGTTTCTTATATCTGTACTAGCAATTGTATAGGTGCATGGAATATGAAAAGGGGCGGTAAAATCAGCAGAGTGTATACCTTTTCCGTAAGTGATCCCAACTCATACAGTGTACCATTTGAAATACAATATAAAGCTGAAAAAGAGTTAGAAGACTATTGTAAAAATACATGGTCATTTCATGATAATAAAGTTGGAAATGGTGCTAGTATAAGTCTTGTTAGCTGTGAACGAGAGTATTGATAAATTGTTAATAGGATAATAATAACTTGAAAGGTCTTAATGTTTTATATTGATTTGAGATATTTTATAGGAGTATTTTTAATACTATTTTTTTTTATTGGTTGTGGACAAAAGTATAAATCTATACAACCGACTAAAAATAATTATGAATCTTTGATTATAGATGCTGAGTCAAAGGCACAACCTTCAGCAAAAAAAGTTTTGCAAAAAGCAAAAGAGATGACTTTGATAAAAAGAGAGATTATTAGAGGCTCTTGTTGGGATTATATTGATACTGTGTATACAAGAGTAGGTTTTTTAAAAAATAGACGAAAGATTATCTATAAAAGTAGAAAAAAAGGTCCTTTTGCAGATTTAAATATGATACAAGCAGGAGATTGGATATATCATATCAATTATAGTTACCATAAAGTAGGACATAGTGGTATATTTATTGGTTGGGTAGATCGCCAAAAAAAGTTGGCACTTATACTCAGCTATGCAGGAGAGAGAAGAAAAACTCCTGCTAGATATAAAGTATACGATTTGTCTAGTGTTTATCATATCACTAGGGCTGACTAGAAAAAGTCATCTGTGTATAGTCTCACGATATTTCAAGTTTAAGTTAGTATTCAAATAATAGCACTATTTAGGAGGTGGAAACTCTAATTCCAATAAATCCAATCTAAAATAGATACAATTTTCTTATCTTGAAAAATAGGAGAAGAAGATGAGAAAAATTGTATTTTTAGTTGTAATACTTTCTACTATGTCACATGCAGGTTTTTGGGGTAGTATGGCTGGTGGAGCAATAGGTTCTAGTTTAGCAACACCATATCAACCAACTGTAGTAGAGACAAGAATGAAAAAGTTAAACACATATCTATGGAAAATGCATGAAAGTGGTAAATACACTAAAGATTATAAATTTTATCTTAAACATTTAGAAAAATCTGATGATATAGGTGATCTTGATACTGTAGCTTGGGTTTATAAAGATAATGGCAATAAGAAAAAAGCTATTGAGATATATAAAACAAGAATTTTACCGTGGATAAAGATAGAGGATTCAAAAACACAAGCAAAATATAAAAGATATTTTCAAGAGATATCAGGACAAGCAAAAATCAAACCTAAAACAGAAAGATTAACTAGTAAACAACAATGTATCCAAAGTGGTGGAAATTGGAGTTGGAACTCAAATAGCAATAAATGGGTATGTTTAAAGTAAAAAATCCAATAAATCCAATTTAAAACTACTATAATTAAACAGTATCATCAAAATAAGGAGGAAAAAAAGATGAGAAAGTTAGGTCTAAATTTAGCAATAGTTCCAAAATTTAAATCCGAAGTGCAATTTTTGAGTTGAAAAATCATAACACATTTTTCTTAAGCTGCTTCTTTTTTTCCATAAAAAACTTCATTTGGAGTTCTCCAATTTAAAGATTTTCTTGGTCTA
>Ga0256834_1002740_pt1 | contig 10919 bp, 9 predicted proteins | sample 4281140metaG_FD_190536 | JGI IMG/M metagenome (GOLD analysis project Ga0256834, IMG submission 190536) | Hydrothermal vent microbial communities from East Pacific Rise, Pacific Ocean - 4281-140 | ecosystem: Environmental > Aquatic > Marine > Hydrothermal vents | place: Pacific Ocean: East Pacific... | reverse complement strand
ATAATAAAAGAGCTACCCAATTTGGATAGCTCTCTTACCTAGCAATTAACCTATTTCTAACTGTTCTATAATTGCAATATTTAAGGTAATCCGTTAATTAATGTTTCTAAAGCAGGTTGAGTAATTGGAGTTAATGCTGTAATAACTTCAATATGGCCATCTACAATTGTTGTTCCTTGAATAGCATAATTTAATTGTCCATCTATTTCTGCTACCATAATAATGTGTACTTCTAGTCCTATTGGAATTAACCCGTAATGCTCTGTAAACATTTCTAAACTTGAGTTCCAAGTATCCATTCTTGCCAAAGCTGTTGGTTCGCCATCATATGAAAGGTACACAGCGCTGTTATCTTGGTTAAACCCATCTGGAACATCAATAAATAATTCTGTTTTTGGCCCTGTAAAACTGTACCATCTATCCAAGTTTGTCCAACCAAAATCACCAATATCATAATTGTATGTTGCAAACTCACCATCAGCACCTTGTCCGTCTCTAATTTCAACATCATCATTTATTCCATCTTCATTTTCATCAGCTTCTACCCAATCTCCATTGATATCATCTCCTCTAAAAACTTTTATTCCTCCGTCTAAGTCAGCAAAGTCAACTGGACGACTTGTTACGGTTGCCATTTCTAATAACTCTAAATCGTTAGCTCCCTGTTTTGCTTCAATAAAAAATTCACCAGCTGATTTTAAAGCTTCTTTATCTCCATTAGCTCTTCTTCCCAGCGTAGATTTATCTTTTAAAAGCATTGATGCTTTATCATAAATTTCAATCAGTTTTACCGTTACATTTCCTGTTACTGGCGTTCCGTTTAATCCAAATGAGTTTGGTTGAAAAGTTACTTTTGTTCCTTGTGTTCCTGTAATAACACCACCTGTAGAAGCATCTAAAGAAAACTCTTGTGTAGCATTTGCTCTGTTATTTTCAAAACGAGCGGCTAGTGCTTCACCATCTGGTTGAGGTTCTAAAGTTTCCAAATCATTATTATCAATACAACTTGCAAATAATACAAGTACTAATAATCCCATTACATTTTTTAAAATTCTGCTCACTACTTTACTATTATTTAAGTTTGTGAATTTTTGTTTTTGTATTTTCATAATTATTAAATTTCAATTGTTTTTAAATTTGTTTTACACTAACATATCAACAGCTTTTATTTTTTGTTACCCTTTTTTCTGAAAAAAAAATTAAATTAGCTATCTCTAATAATTGTAAATGAACAAAAAACCACACGCAGACAATATATACATAGAGGCTTTGTTGAAAAATGACAGTCGTGTTCTCTCTAAAATTTATGAGAATTTTTCTCATAAGATTGTTGCTTATGTGAAAAAAAATAATGGAAATGCTGATGATGCTCAAGATATTATTCAAGAAACATTGGTTACTATATTTCATCAAGCTAAAGAGAAAAATTTTATACTTACATGCCCATTTGACGCCTACTTTTATTTATTGTGTAAAAGAAGATGGTTAAATGAACTTAAAAAAAGAGGAAATAAAAGGGTAACAATTATAGAAGATAACACATCTATAACTGTAGAACAAGAACAACAAGTTGAAGAAACGGAACTTTTTGAAGAACAACACCAACTTTTTGAATTAAAATTTAAAGAGTTAGGCAAAAAATGTCAAGAGTTGCTTAAAACATCTTTTAAAATTAAATCAATGGAAAAGGTTGCTGAAATTTTAGGTGTAACTTATGGGTATGCTCGTAAAAAGAAATCACAATGTTTGGGTAAATTAACTCAGCTTGTAAAAAGTTCTAATAAATTTCATCAACTAAAAGAATACTAAAATGAAAGAAGAAAAATATATAGTATTTGATAAATATTTAACCAATGAGTTGACTCAAGAAGCATTAACTTCTTTTGAAGATAAATTACAATCTGATGCTGTTTTTAAACAGGAGTTTGAAATTTACAAAGCTTTAAACTCTTCACTATCTTCAAAATTTGAAAATGAAGAAGAAGAAAAAAAGTTACGCGATACCTTATCAAATTTAGGATCAAAGTATCTAACAAAAGAAAAAGTAAACAAAAAGAAAGGTAAAGTAATTTCATTAGTAAATTATAAACAATTAATGGTGGCAGCTAGTATTGCTTTATTAATTGGCTTTTTTATTTTTAAAGATGGAAACCCTGTATATAATGATTTTTCAAACCATACCCCTCTAGAATTAGTTGTTAGAGGTGAAAATAATACTACAACTATAAAAGCAGAAGAGGCTTTTAATTCAAAAAATTATAAGGAAGCATTTAAACAATTGAGCATTTTGGCTAATAAAAATCCTAATGATACTGAAATTCAATTATACAAAGGTATTTCTTTATTAGAGCTAAATCAATATGCTAAAGCTGAAGTCATTTTTAATAAAATAAGTAGCGGGGATTCTTCTTTTTCAAACACTGCCAAATGGTATACAGCTCTTAGCTTTTTAAAACAAGGAAAACTTAAGGAATGTAAAAAAACATTAAAAACAATACCTGAAAGTGCTGAAGAATACAAACAAGCAAAAAAGTTGTTAAGAAAATTATAATTAAAAAAGTACGTTGCAGCAACAATACAATCAATCTTATTTTCTTTAGTTTTTTAGCTACTTTTGCTGAATGATTATAACCGATACACATACACATTTATACAGTGACCAGTTTGATGAAGACAGAGAAGAAATAGTACAACGTGCTATAAATGCTGGTGTTACCCGTTTTTTTGTTCCTGCTATAGATTCATCTTACTTAAATGCAATGCTAAGTTTAGAAAAAACTTTTCCAAACAATACTTTTTTAATGATGGGTTTGCATCCTACACATGTAAAAGAAAATGTTGAAGAGGAATTAATTTTTGTAAAAAAATGGCTAGACAAACGAAATTTTTACGCAGTTGGTGAAATTGGTATTGACTTGTATTGGGACAAAACATTTTTAAAACAACAACAACTTGCTTTTAAAACTCAAATTAAATGGGCAAAGGAAAAAAACTTACCTATAGTTATACATTGCAGAGATGCCTTTGATGAGATTTTTGAAATTTTAGAAGAAGTTAAGGATGATAAACTTTTTGGAATTTTTCACTGCTTCACAGGAAATTTAGAACAGGCAAAAAAAGCTATTTCATACAATATGAAGCTAGGAATTGGAGGTGTAGTTACTTTTAAAAATGGTAAAATAGATCAATTTTTAAATCAAATTCCTCTAAAACATATTGTTTTAGAAACTGACGCTCCTTATTTGGCTCCTACTCCGTTTAGAGGTAAAAGAAATGAAAGTAGTTATATTACAAAAGTATTGGATAAATTAGCTGAAATTTATACCGTAAATCCACAAGAAATTGCCAACATAACAACACAAAACTCAAAAGAAATTTTTGGAACCTAACCAAGTTACATATTACAGAACACCTATTGGAACTGCTAAAATTGAAGGTGACAAAAATGGAATTCGGTCAATTACTGTAATTGATGAAAAAATTGAAACTCCATTAAATATTCCTAGTTCACTTCAAAATTGTGTACAGCAATTAGATGAATATTTTAATGGAAATAGAACTGAATTCAATTTAAAATTAAACCCTCAGGGGACCAATTTTCAAAAACGTGTTTGGAAAGAGTTACTGAACGTTCCTTACGGAAAAACCAGAAGCTATTTAGAACAATCTAAAAAACTTGGAGATGTTAAAGCCATTAGAGCTGTAGCTTCTGCCAATGGTAAAAATCCTATTTGGATTGTAATCCCTTGTCATAGAATTATTGGCAGCAATGGTTCACTAACGGGTTATGCAGGTGGCTTGTGGCGTAAAAAGTGGTTGCTTGAGCACGAAAACCCTTCACCTCAACAGTCATTATTTTAAACTATATTTAACTTTACAACGTTAGTTTAAAAATGAAAAAAGGTTTATTCTTATTCGCTCTTTTAATCAGTGTTGTTATCAATGCTCAAATTCAATCTGAAAATGTACATCTAAAATCTTTTTTGGTTAAAAATGATAGTATAAAAATAGATACAATTAGCATAAGTTCTGCTAATTTTAAAGTATTTACTAATCAAAATATTGAAATTGACCCTAAAAATTATAGTGTTGATTTTTCAAAAGCATTGTTAATTTTCAAGAAAGAAAGCGCTGTAAAGTTTTCAGAAATAAAAATTAAATACACTTCTTTTCCAAAGTTTTTAACTAAAAAATATTTTAAGTTTAATAAAAAAATAATTGTTCCAAAGGCAACAAGTCAAGCACAACTTTATAGCTTAACAACCAACCAACAAAAAATAGCTGTAAAACCGTTTGAAGGGTTAAATACTATGGGTAATATAACGAGAGGAGTTACAATTGGCAATAATCAGAATGCCGTTGTTAACTCTACATTGGATTTACAAATAGCAGGAAAATTATCTGATAAAGTTACTTTGAAGGCCTCAATAATTGACACCAATTTACCCATTCAGGAAAATGGAAACACGTATAAATTAAACGAATTTGACAGAGTTTTTATTAAATTATTTAGTGATAAATGGAGTATTGATGCTGGAGATATTTATCTTAATAACAGTGAAACAGCTTATTTAAGATTTAATAAACAGGTTTCAGGATTAGCCGTAAAAGCCAACATAAAAAATAGCAATTCTGAAATAAACATTCAAACTACAGGAGCTATTGTTAGAGGTAAATACAAAAAAGTACAATTTAATGGACGAGAAGGAAATCAAGGTCCATATAGATTATCAGATTTAAACAACAATACCTATATTTTAATTTTAATAGGCACCGAAAAAATTTATGCGAATGGCAAATTGCTAAAACGTGGTGAAAATAATGACTATACCATAGATTATAATACTGCCGAAATTACTTTTAGTACAACTTTCCCTATGACTGCTGATGTTAGAATTACCGCTGAATATCAATTTTCAGATAGGGCTTACACTAGATTTATAACTTATAACAATGTTGCTTACAAAACAAAGAAATTAACCGTTAACGGCTACTTTTACAATGAAAACGATTTAAAAAATCAATCTTTAGAACAAGATCTAAGTAACGAGCAAAAACAAATATTAGCCAATGCAGGAAGTAATACAAATCAAATGGTTACTCCTTCAGCCTTTATTACTCCTTTTTCAGAAGATAAAATATTGTATAAAAAAATTAATATAGGTACTTCTGAAATTTTTGAATTTTCCACTGATGAATCTGACGAATTATACCAAGTAACTTTTACTTATGTTGGTGAAAATTTAGGAAACTATAAATTAAAAGATTTAATTGCTATTGGAAAAATATTTGAATATGTTGGTGAAAACTTAGGGAACTACAATCCTATTATACGTTTAACCGCACCCAATAAATTACAACTTACTGTTTTTAAAGCTTCTTATAATCCTTCTAAAAAAACCACTATTAACGCTGAAACTGCTTTTAGTAACAATGATGTAAATTTATTTTCAACCTTAGATAATAAAACAAATAAAGGAGTTGCAACAAAACTTGGTTGGAAGCAACTAATTTTTCAAAAAAAATGGGACTTAAGAAGTAACTTTAAATTTGAATTTATTGATGAAAATTTTAAAAGTATTGAACGTATCCAAAACATTGAATTTAATAGAGATTGGAATATTGAAACTATTACTGGAAGTCAAAAGCTACTTAGCACTACTTTAGAGCTTTCAAATAAAAAAAATAAAATTGTAAATTATGAATTTGAAACCTTGGAACTCAGTAATTATTTTTCGGGAAACAAGCATAATTTGAAGGGGTCTTTTACTACTGAAGATTTTAATTTAGATTTTAATAGTAGTTTGTTAAACAATAAAACAATTATTGAAAAAGCTTCTTTTTTAAGATATTATGTAAACGCAAGGTACAACTTAAATAAAAGTTGGTTTGGTGTGAATTTTAATTCTGAAAATAATAAACGCACCAATATTTTAGATAATACTTTACAAAACTTAAGTCATAAATATAAAGAATTTAAAACATTTATTGGTGTTGGAGATTCTACAAAAGTATTTGTACAAATAGGGGCTAATTTTAGAACTACAGACAGTATTCAAAATAATAAATTTGCACAAGTAAACACCACTGACACCTATTATTTAAAATCAAATTTAATTAACTCAGAATCAGCTAACTTAACTACATATATAAACTACAGAACTATTAAAAACACAAATTTTAAAAATGAAGAATCGTTAAACTCTAAAATTGTTTACAGGCAACAATTATTTAATCAGTTTTTAACTTTTAACACTGTTTACCAAACACTTTCTGGAACTTTACCACAACAAGATTTTACTTATATAAAAACTGAACAAGGGCAAGGTTTTTACACATGGATAGATTATAATGAAAATGGTATAAAAGAGCTAGATGAATTTGAAATTGCACAATTTCCTGATCAGGCACAATATTTACGAATTATTTTACCAACGGTAAATTACATTGCAACGCACCAAAATAAATTTACCCAAACTGTTGCTATTAACCCTCAGCAATGGAATTCAAAAAAAGGACTTAAAAAATTAATATCACATTTTTACAATCAAACTTTTATTTTAATTGATGGTGAACAGCAGAAATTAGCTAAAAAATTTAATTTAAATCCTTTTGATATTAATAACAAAAATTTATTGGGGCTAAATTTTAATTTAAATAATAGTCTTTATTTCAATAAGGGTAAAAAGAATTTTTCAACGATATATCGTTTTATAAAATCTCAAAATAAAGCAACAACTACAATTGATAATACGGAGAATAAAACACAATTACACAAACTTCAATTTGAGCATAAATTTGGTGATTTTTGGTTATTTAACTTTAGCATAAGCTCTTCTGAAAACAAAACAAATTCAGCTAATTATTCAAACAGAAATTATTTTTTAAAAAACAACACCTTATTTCCAAAATTATCTTACTACTATACCAAAAAAAGCTTTTTTTCTATTTTTTATGAAACTAAAAATAAAGAAAATAGGTTGGGTGATTTAGAGACTTTAAAATTACAAAAAATAGGATTTTCACTAAACTATGCTAAAAGTCTAAAAAGCATCTTAAAAATTGAAATAAACTTTTTGAAAAATACTTTTGAAGGCTCTAATAATTCACCCGTGGCTTATCAAATGTTAGAAGGTTTTCAACCTGGAAAAAACTACACTTGGAGCTTTTTGTACCAGCAAAAACTAAATTCCTTTCTAAATCTAAATATCAATTACTTAGGGCGAAAAAGTGAGACTTCAAGAACCATTCATACGGGTGCAATACAATTAAAAGCTCTTTTTTAATAAAAAAGTAGTTTGGTTTAATTATTGATACTATTTTTGTTTTCAATTTAAACTTCAACTATGAAAAGAATTATAATTACTAGTATTTTATTGGTTTTAAGCTTCTCTATTTTCGCTCAAGAAAAAAATCAAGAATCTTTTCCAAAAAACGAACTAAAAATTAATATGTCTAATTTAATTGCCTTTAAGTGGGTAGATATAAGTTATGAAAGAATTCTTAATGAAGAATCTACTTTTGGAGTTGGAACACTTTTTAGCCTTGACCCTGGAATTAATGGAATAGACGAATATAGAACATTTTCATTAACTCCTTACTACAGACATTTTTTTTCAAATAAATACGCTCAAGGTTTTTTTGTTGAAGCATTTGGAATGATTCATTCTGGGAAAATTGAAAATTATATTTATGCGGATTTTCCACCTTATGAAACTATTATTACTGAAGATAAGTATACAGATTTTGCTGTAGGAATATCGGTTGGGGGCAAATTTGTAACTAAAAGAGGCTTTATTGCTGAAATATATGCTGGAATTGGTAGAGATTTATTAAACAATAGTGATATTGAAGTTGTTGGGCGTGGTGGAGTTTCTATAGGATACAGATTTAATTAAAAATTGAATACGATAAAAAAACTCCATAGTTTAATAAATCTATGGAGTTTTTATCTTTTATTTAATTAGGAATTACATTTTCATTAACCAATTCTTAATTTCAACCTCTTCTTTAATAATTGAACGAAGATCCTTAATTTTCACTCTTTTTTGCTCCATTGTATCTCTATAACGAATTGTTACAGAATCATCATTTAAAGTATCATGGTCTACAGTGATACAGAATGGTGTTCCCGCAGCATCTTGTCTTCTATAACGTCTTCCAACAGCATCTTTTTCATCGTAAGTAACATTAAAATCCCATTTTAAATCTTCTAAAATTTTACGACCAATCTCTGGCAATCCATCTTTCTTAACCAATGGTAGAATTGCCGCTTTTGTTGGTGCTAATACTGATGGTAATTTTAATACAGTACGTGTGGTTCCGTTTTCTAATGTTTCTTCTTGTAATGAATTAGAGAAGACTGCTAAAAACATTCTATCCAATCCAATTGAAGTTTCAACTACATATGGAATATAATGTTCATTAATTTCAGGGTCAAAGTATTGTAATTTTTTTCCTGAATATTTTTCATGGCTCGATAAATCAAAATCTGTACGTGAATGAATCCCTTCTAATTCTTTAAAACCAAAAGGAAATTTAAATTCAATATCTGAAGCTGCATCAGCGTAGTGCGCTAATTTTTCATGGTCATGAAAACGATAATTATCTTCTCCCATTCCTAAAGATAAATGCCATTTTAACCGAGTTTCTTTCCATTTTTCATACCATTCTTTTTGAGTGCCAGGGCGTACAAAAAATTGCATTTCCATTTGTTCAAATTCGCGCATTCTAAAAATAAATTGACGTGCAACTATTTCGTTTCTAAAAGCTTTTCCTGTTTGTGCAATTCCAAAAGGAATTTTCATTCGTCCTGTTTTTTGTACATTTGAAAAGTTCACAAAAATTCCTTGAGCTGTTTCTGGACGTAGATATAAATCCATTGCCGTATCAGCTGATGCTCCTAACTTTGTACCAAACATTAAATTAAATTGTTTAACATCTGTCCAGTTTTTAGAACCTGATAGTGGGCAAGCTATTTCTAACTCTTCAATTAGCGCTTTAACATCGGCCAAATCTTCTTTTTCTAAGGATTGCCCCATTCGTTTTAAAATAGCATCTCCTTTTTCTTTGTAGCCTATAACTCTTGCATTAGTTGCTAAAAACTCTTCCTTATTAAAAGCGTCTCCAAAACGTTTTACTGCTTTTTTAACTTCTTTTTCAATTTTAGCTTCTAATTTTCCAACATAATCTTCAATTAAAACATCGGCTCTATATCTTTTTTTAGAATCTTTATTATCTATGAGAGGATCATTAAAGGCATCAATATGTCCAGATGCTTTCCAAGTTGTTGGGTGCATAAAAATTGCAGCATCAAGACCTACAATGTTCTCATGCATTTGCACCATTGCTTTCCACCAATATTCTCTGATGTTTTTCTTAAGTTCAACACCGTTTTGGGCGTAGTCATAAACTGCACTTAAACCATCGTATATTTCACTAGATTGAAATACATAACCGTACTCTTTAGCGTGTGAAACTACTTTTTTAAATTTATCTTCTTGATTTGCCATTTTGCAAAAATAGGAAAGGTTTTAATACTAAAAAATAAAAAGTGGAAATAGCCGAAACTATTTCCACTCAATCAACATTAAATAATATTAATCTGGAGTTACTTTTATTTACTTTAGAGTAATTTGAGTTGCTCCTACAAATTTATTTTCAATATATATATTAACTGTATATACACCTCTTTTAATTGTACCTCTATCTACTTCAACTAAAGAAATAATATCTACAGCATCATTTAAATAATTTACAATTGTTTGGTCGCTATAACTAATTTGTACATCATTAAAAACTAATTCTCCTTTTCCTGCAACGGTAATTCCTTTCCCATCAACAATTTGTATATAAACTTGGCGCTCTCCTTTTTCGGTAATTTCATTTTTTGCAATGGTAAAATTAATTCTAAAAGCATCTGTATTTCTAGCTCTAGAGGTTTCAACTAGTTTACCGTTCTTACGCTCTCTCATTGCCAATATTTTTGCACTACTCACCTTTAATACTGAACCAATTGCTACTTTTTCTGACAATTGTAAATTTTGTAAAGATAATGTATCATTCTTTGCCAATTGTTTAGATATTTTAACATTTGCACTATCTAAATCAATTGTTAGCAATTCATTTACACCTGTTAATGAATCAGTCATAAAAAATAAACGTCTGTTTGTTTCTTCCAGTTTTGCTATTTGTTTTCTATAACGACGTATTAAACTATAATTTGTAGCTTTTAAACCTTTAATAGAGTCTCTTAACGCAATTATTCTATCTCTTTCTAAAGATAACTCATTAGACATTGAAGTATTTTGCTCTATTGCTTCTTCATATTTAACAATCATATTATCTAAATTACCCTCTATTTCAAGTTTTTCCTCCTCTATGGCGTCTGTTAACTTTTTATGTTCTTTATTATTATAAAAAGTGTATGCCAAAGCAACAAGTAACAGCACCGCTAAAACAATTGCTATTATTTTAATATTGGATTTTTTGTTTTCTTCCATCATTCTTAAATTTCTTAATTTGTTTATTTTTATATAATTAACTTAACGCAAAATGCGCGACAAAATTATAACAAATTCAATAAATAACTTTGAGGTATTCAATAAATAATTTTGAGGTGTGTTTTGAGGAAGTATAAAGTTACGTTATAAAAACTATAATTCATAATTATTTAGTTAAAAATGATTATTTTTTTGAATAAAAAATGTACTTTTAATAGAAAATAGTGCTATGAATTTTTTAAAAGATATTTTTAATATTTTTTTTCCTGAAGTTTGTTTATGTTGTTATGAGGCCTTGTCGTATAATGATTCAACTGTTTGTTTAACTTGCAGGCATGATTTACCCTTAACACACTTTAGCTTTGAGAAAAATAATTTAGTCGAAAAATCTTTTTACGGAAGAGTACAAATTATTGC
>Ga0256834_1002739_pt1 | contig 10928 bp, 15 predicted proteins | sample 4281140metaG_FD_190536 | JGI IMG/M metagenome (GOLD analysis project Ga0256834, IMG submission 190536) | Hydrothermal vent microbial communities from East Pacific Rise, Pacific Ocean - 4281-140 | ecosystem: Environmental > Aquatic > Marine > Hydrothermal vents | place: Pacific Ocean: East... | reverse complement strand
ATGAAGATGCACTCTTAAAAGTGGCAGATAAAAATATGTATTTAAATAAAGCTAAAAAACGAGATAATACATGTCAACTCGTTAAATGTAATGAGTGCTAAATAATACAAAAAATAGATATAATTACTCAAAAAAGGTATAATTTTGAGTGTAACCATAACCAATGCAATCAATCTAATCTTACAATCAACTACCATCAAAAAAAGTGAAATAATCCCCATAGAAAATTCACTTGACCGTATCTGTGCAGAAAAAATCAAAGCATCTGTGCCTTTACCTCCTTTTAACAACTCTGCAATGGACGGCTTTGGGCTTTGCGGGGAATGTGATAATTACTCTATTGTTGGAAAAATTCTTGCAGGAGATGATAAAAATTTTGAACTCTTAAATGGAGAGTGTATCACTATAATGACCGGTGCAAAAGTACCAACAAGTGTAGAGAGAATTATACCTAGCGAAAACACTATTAACGATAATGATGAAATAATCATAAAAAAACCAGTCAAACAAAATGCAAATATCAGATATCTTGGAGAAGATATAAATATAGGAGAGATGGTTTTATCTGTTGGAGATTTTATAGATGCATCTTGTGTTGGGCTTTTAGCTAGTCAAGGTATTACTCATATAAGAGTTTATCAAAAACCTAAAATTTCAATTTTTGCCAACGGGAGCGAATTAAAACTGCATTTTGAAAAATTACAGGGTTCACAAATATACAACTCAAACACTCCTCATCTCATAGCAAGAGCCAAAGAGTTAGGATGCGAAACGACTTTTGTAGGAAAATCAAATGACGATATAGACTCTTTAAAAGCTCTTATAGACTCTTTAAATTGTGATATTATCATCACTAGTGGAGGTGTTAGTGTTGGAGAAGCAGACTTTACAAAAGAAGCATTTACCGCCTGTGGCATGGATACAATATTTTCAAAAGTTGAGATAAAACCTGGTAAACCTACTACTTTTGGAAAGGTTGGCAACACTCTTGTTTTAAATCTTCCTGGGAACCCTCTTGCAAGTGCTTTGAATTTTGAGTTATTTGGCAAGCTAATGATAGCAAAGATGTCTGGATTAAAAACATATCATCACAATTTTATAGAGACAAAAATTGCATCCGATTTTATAAAAAATAGAAAAGTAGATACTATTTTACCTGGTACATTTGATGGAAAAAGTTTTGAAATTGCCAAACAATTTTCTCCTGGAATGGTAAATGTACTAAATAACTGCAATGGATTTATAGTATTAAACTCTCAAACCTTGGAATTAAAAAAAGGGGATAATGTGAAGTTTTTACCTATAAAGTGGGCTTTTATGAGAGAGGATTTGATAGATTTTACTACCTAACCCTCTTTAGAGTAGATTAAAGTCTTTTTTCTATCTCCGTTCCATATTCAAGGTCAGCCTTTTTAAAATGAGAAATTTGTAGCTCTTGAATCATTTTTTCAGCTTTTTTAAGAGTCCCTGCGATATTTTCAACCAAATCTCTACGCTCATTTTTATCTAATACTCTATAAAGATTTCCAGCTTGAGTAAAATCACTATTTTCATCACTGTCATAATCGTAACGATCAACATCCCCATCTATTTTTAATGGAGGCTCACGAAGATCTGGTGACTCAGTCGGCACTGTATAGTGACTTGGTTCATAGTTTAAGCTATCTCCTCCATTGTCATCAAACCTCATAGCACCATTTCTAAAACCGTTATTTACTTCAACATCTGGTTTGTTTATAGGTAAAAAATTATAATTTACTCCAAGTCTATGTCTTTGGGTATCAGGATATGAAAACAATCTTCCTTGAAGCATTTTATCGGGAGAGAGACCAATTCCTGGCACTTTATTTGTTGGAGAAAATGCTGCTTGTTCAACTTCATTGAAATAATTTTTTGGATTTTTATTTAACTCTAAAACTCCAACTTCTATCAACGGATAATCTCCATGAGGCCACACTTTTGTAACATCAAATGGATTGATAGCATAACTAGAAGCTTCAACTTCAGGCATAATCTGTACATATACTTTCCATTTTGGAAAATTTCCATTTTCGATAGAGACAAAAAGATCTTCAGTTGCATAATCTGGATTTTCTCCAGCCAATCTTGTTGCCTCATTAGCTGTAAGATTTTTAATTCCTTGCATAGATTTTAAATGAAACTTTACCCAAAATCTTTCATTAGATGCATTTATGAAACTATATGTATGTGAACCATATCCATGCATATGACGATACCCATCAGGAGTACCACGATTACTAAATAGTGTAGTAATTTGATGTAAAGACTCTGGTGATTTTGACCAAAAATCCCACATCATATTGTCTGATTTTAGATTTGAATCGGGCATTCTCTTTTGTGTATGGATAAAATCTGGAAACTTCAAAGGATCTCTTATAAAAAAGATTGGTGTATTATTTCCTACCAAATCCCAATTTCCCTCATCTGTATAAAATTTTATTGCAAATCCTCTAGGGTCTCTTGCCGTATCAGCAGAACCTCTCTCGCCACCAACTGTTGAAAACCTTGTGAAGGTTCTTGTCTCTTTGCCAATTTTACTAAAAATATCTGCTTTTGTATATTTACTTATATCGTGAATTACTGTGAAAGTTCCATGAGCTCCTGCACCTTTTGCGTGTACAATTCTCTCCGGAATCTCTTCTCTGTCAAAATGTGCTAATTTCTCTTGAAGATAAACATCTTGCATAAGAACAGGACCTCTATTTCCTGCCGTTAATGAATTTTGATTATCATCTACTTTTCTACCACTTGCTGTTGTTAAGTCAATTTTTTTTATCTCTTATCCTCTCGTTACATCTTGTGATTTTTTCTTAAAATACTCTTTTGTTACACCGCAAAGTGGACATTTAGCAGGTGCTTTTTTATCACGATGGACATGCCCGCATACTTCACAAACATATTCTTCATTTTCGTCACTTATAAAAAAACCTTCTTCTTCCAAAGCTTTTTTAAGTGCCAAATACTCTGATTCATGCTCTACTTCAACTTTTCCTATAGCTGTAAGCATTTTTGCTATCTCTTTAAGACCCTCATCCTTGGCAACTGCAGCAAAGTTTGGATACATTTCTTCATGTTCATATCTCTCACCGTCAGCTGCATATTGAAGATTTTTTTGTGTCGAGTCTAACTCTACATTATTTACAAGTTTGTTATAAGCTTTGAATTCTGCCATTGCGTGGTATTTTTCATTGTCTGCTGCTTCTTGAAAAAAGCGTGATATTCTATGATAGCCTTCTTCCGTTGCCATATCTGCAAAAAATTCATATTTGTTTCTAGCTTGTGATTCACCCGCAAATGCTTTCATAAGATTTACAGCTGTTAAATTTTCAGTGATACATTCCATATCTTTCTCACAACAAACAAGTGTTCCACCACCAACATTTTGTACTTCTACTTCGTTTTTGCATATATTGCATCTGTATGTTTCATATTGTCTCATTTTAATTGTCCTTATGTTTATTTATTAAGGTTGAAATTATATAATATTTTTTCTTAAAAGAAAATTATTATCGTCTAATATCTTTCTCTTATGATTATAGTGCAAGATTGTAAATAATTGTATTTTTGAGGATTTTACTATTGGGCATTAAAGATTAATACCCAATATTTTTATTTAAAAAGACTTATGAAAAAAACTTTTTCATAGCTTTAAACCATATTTTCATTAAAGAATTTCTTCCTGTAACTTCATCAATAAATTGATCATATGTTTTATTCTCTGATTCTAAGAGTGCAGTTAAATATTTTAAAGAGCCATCAACACCACTAGTTTTTTCTATTTCTATTAGTTTTGCATAAAGTGGTTCTATATTTCTTATAGCTTCCCTTGGAGCTGCTTTTCTATATGCAAAGTATCCTGTTACTTTATTTGTGATTTTATCAATTTTAATTTCAAAATCTGTTATAACCCAATAATATCGACCATCTTTTGCTCTATTTTTTACAACCGCGATAATATTTTCATGACTTTTTATTCTTTGCCACAAAAGTTTAAATACAACTTTTGGCATATCTGGATGACGAATTATACTATGTGGTTGTCCAATTAGTTCATTTTCGCTATATCCTGAAATTTCTACAAAATAATCATTACCATACTCTATAACACCTCTTGTATCTGTTTTACTCAAAATATACTTTTTTGGATTGAGTATTATTTCTTCTTCTATAAGCTCTTTATTATCAAAATTATTGATAATGATTTTTTGAGCATCATCGATTATCTCTTTATTTTCATCTTCTATATTAAATCTATCTATAAAATCCTCAGATACTTGATCCTTCTCTTCGATTCTTTTTTTGACTGCTATCATAATCATTAACCTTTATTTTTCTCTTTTGTATATAGCTATATCGACAAATTAATATAAAATATTAATACATATATAAATATTTTATATGTTTTATTGTACTATTCTATTTTAACTAATTAAAATAAGGTCATTATGCAAACTATAGAATTTGAAGCGGAAATAGTCAACGGAATGATAGTAGTTCCAAAAAACTATAATAATTTTTATAATACTCGAGCAAAGATTGTTATAATGGAACTTAAAAATTTAAATGAAAGTCATGAAATAACACTTGATAATAACTCTAAACCTATAGACTTAGAGAAAAGTAGTGTACAACTCCTAGATTTTTCAAAATATAAAATTTCTTGCTTTCAAAATATAAATGCAATAGAATATCAAAGAGAGACACGAGATGCAAAGTAGATATTTATTAGATACTAATGTATTCGTTTATGCTTTCAACAAAGGGTTGGAGCTACCCGAAGCTTATTACTGCACAACTGAAATTAGTAAAGCTGAAATATTATCGTTTCCAGATATCACTGCTGAAGAAAAAGCATATGCTGAAGAACTATTTTCCAATTTAAAAATTTTAGATGCAAATGAAACTATAAAAACAAATGCTAAACTTATTGGAGAAAAATACAATTTAACTATATCTGATGCTACAATATGTGCTACAGCATATGCTTATGACTTGACTTTAATTACAAACGATCCAACACTTCATCAAGTAACAGAGATACAAATAGAGCATTTCTACTTCTCTTAAGTAGAAAAAGAAGCTTCAAACGCCTTTGTTACTTTTCCTTTAAAATATATAAATCCATTTACAAAAGAGAGAGTTAACTCTTCTCTACTAGTTGGATAAACTTTTGTCACTTCATCTACATTTTTATCCATAAATGCAGCGTAAAAACAAGCTGCCATGCCTGTGCCACAGGCAAGGGTTTCATCTTCTACTCCTCTTTCATATGTGCGGATGTGAATAGTTCTATTTTCGCTATCTATCTTGGCAAAATTGACATTTGCATTGTATTTATCTCGCATCTGTTTTGCTATCTCTTTTGAGTAAATCTTCAAATCATCTACAAAAGTAATCAGATGAGGTACTCCAGTATCGATAAATTTCCACCTAAAACCATTTTCTATGATAAGAGAATCCAAAACCTTAGGTTCTGTCAATTTTACCTCTGCTTCGTCATTTAAAACAGTAGCTTTAATCACTCCTGCAACTGTCAAAAACTTCATTTTACTTTTGCATAAACCATTTTTATAAGCATAGTGTGCAGCTACTCTGCTCCCATTTCCACACATCTGTGCATCACTGCCATCAGAATTATAAAACTCCCATTCAAAATCATAAGAGTTGTGAGGCACTAAAACAATAAGTCCATCTGCACCTATACCTTTTTGTCTATCGCAAAGTTTTTTGGCAAGCTTGTGTCGTGGCTCTTTCAAAAAAGTATGAAAAATTACAAAGTCATTACCGCTTGCATTGTATTTTGTTAGTTGCATGATTTCTCTCTTTTTTGTTTATTTTAGTCAGCTTTTCCTAAAACTTTTATATTCATAAATGCCAATATAGGTTCTTCTAATTTGATTCTTATAAAATAACTTATTAAAAAAATCATAAAAATTGTCACCAATGTAACAATCCACCCAAAGCTTATATGAACTGCAAATTTAAAATTTACAAGTGAAAGCATTGGTCCGTGAATCATTAGCATAATATACTCTGCTTCACCAAGTTTATAAAAAATATTATCAGCAGGAGCTGGTTTAAACTTACCATAATTTACAACTGCAATGACCATCAAAAGCGATGTTAATCCAAAAACAAGCACTCTCTCTTTGTAAAAGTGAACATCTGTATATGCGTGTATAGCTCCTACTGAAAAAAAGACCACAAGAGCAAATGCTAAAAAGAGTTTATATCGCTCTATTTTATATCCTTTTTCAAAGAAATAGTAAGCAAATGCACCAAAAGCAAACTCAAGATTATGTGGGCTAAATATCCGATAAATTACATCTTTGCCAAAAAGTTCTGAGCCAATAAAAGCTCTATCTATCAAATTTACAGCAGATATTGCTAAAATTATCCACCAAAGAATTTTAAACTTAGGAGAGAGTATAGCTAATCCAAAAACAACTACAAAAAAGACTAGATGAGTCAATACCCAAGTGATAACAGCAATTCTAGGATGTCCAAACCACATCAACATAGTTTCCCAAATCTTATCTGCTTCAAGCCTTGATATACTAGCGTGAATTTCAGGATGTATAAACCAAAGTATAACACCAGGGATTGCAATAAGAAGCCAGTAAACTAAAAATATTCTTGATAGGGTTTTAAACATATACTCTTTATAGCCTGATTGCATCTTGATATATTTGTTAGATGTATAAAAAATTGTAAAACCCATCAAAACAAAAAGCATATCCTCAGCTGCTTCTCCAAATGTGAAAAAATTGCCAAATAGTGAGCTTCCGCTTATTTGATAATGCTGAGTTGCATGATAAACCATCAAAATTGAAGCTAAAAATATATAAAGAATTTGCAAACTTATATAGGTTGGAGTTTTTCTTAAATCCATTGTTAATTACCCTTGTGTTTATTAAAGAATATTTATTTTACCAAATTAATATAAGATGATAATAAAATATAGGTGATACCTCATGATAAAATTAAATACTTTTAATATTAAGGAGGCTTTATGAGCTTAAAAGAAGAAAAGGTATCGCTGTATACAGATGATATCAAGAAATTTAATAACGGCGTAATAGAAGAAAACCTACTATACGCTATAGTAAGTCATTTGGGTATTGCTATACAAAGCAACGATGCGGAAAGAGTTTCATGTTCTGATATAAATGAACTTGACAGAGTAAGAGAAAGTTTTTTGAAAAAAAAGCTTGGACGAACAGAGTCTGATGAAGAGCTAAACAAATCAATAAAAGAAGTTTGCGAACAACTTGGAGCTTCAAATGTAAATAAATTTAGGGCAACATTTTATTATTTATTGACCAAAAAATACAATGCTGATTCAGTATTTGTATAAATACAAAGTTGGCATCTGCCAACTTTATATTTATACCCTCAAATCTTTATATTTTTTACGAATATACTCTACAAACCTCTCAACTTCAGACTGAAGATGTCTCAAATCTTTAGTGTTGTCTATTACAAATGATGCAAGTGGTTTTTTATCGTCGATATTCATCTGAGAATTTATCCTATTTTGTGCCTCTATTTGACTCAAACCTTCTCTCTCTATCAGTCTTTTAAGTTGCTTTTCTTGGTCACAATAAACTAAAACAACTTCATCTACGGTATAGTTTCTATTTTCAAAAAAAAGTGGAATATCAACGATATAAGGTACATTTTTATTCTCACAAAATGCAGCTTCTTTTTCTATTTGTTCTTTTATAAGTGGATGCAACAGAGCTTCTAGCTTTAAACGCTCTGTTGCATTTGCAAAGATTAACGAACCTAATTTTTTGCGATTTACTTGTCCATTATCTATATACTTTGAACCAAATATCTTTTCTACCTTGCCAACATGCAAAGAAAGCATCTGATGAGCAACTTTATCAGCATCTATTATCTGAAATCCGTACATAGAAAGAAGGGAGCATACACTACTTTTACCAGTAGCAATACCACCTGTTAGTGCAATAGCATTTGTAAAACTCAATTTTTAGCGATACCTAACAACTCTTTTTTTACATAAGTTGGCACTGCAAATGCAGCTCTTTGTATGTCTGAATTGTAATACTTAAGACCCTCTATAAGGTCTGCTCTTTGGAGTATTATATCTGCTGTTGGATGATATTTTTTAGATGCTATGATAAAATTCCAATTAATCCCTGGATAACTTATCATCTCATATCTATAAGGCATAACTATTCCAAAAAGAGACCCCATCTTTTTCAAAATCTCTTTGTGTTCTTGCATCGCTACAAACCAGCTACTACCCTGAACTGCAATCAAACCATCATCTTTTAACACACGATTTGCTTGAGCATAAAATGCTGGTGAAAACAATCCTGTTGCGTGATCTTTTGCATCTGTAGAATCAACTAAAATGATATCATAACTCTTATCTTTAGCATTTTCTATAAAATCCACACCATCACCAATAGTAAGATTTAATCTAGGATTTTTATATACTTCATTTATCCCTAAAAAATACTTTTTAGAAACATCGATAACCTCTTGGTCAATTTCAACCAAATCCACACTAATATCAGTATGCCTTAAAACTTCTCTAGCAGTACCGCCATCTCCTCCACCAATAATCAAAACCTTTGACGGCTCTCTATGTGTACAAATTGGCACATGAGCTAACATTTCATGATAGATAAACTCATCTTTTTGACTCATCATAGCATTTCCATCAAGCACCAAGATATTCCCCAAATCAGTACTTTTGTAAACTTTTATCTTTTGATACTTGCTTTTTGTCTCAAATATCTTTTCTTCTACTTTCAAGCTTTGTTTGATAAAGCCTTGTTCTTCTTCAAAATACATTTATTATTCCCCTATATGTTTTTGTTTAGCCGAAGATTTTACCATATTTAACCCGAATAATGCAATAAATATTAAAATATTCAGGTTTAAGATGCAATAAAATTATATTTACATCAATATATATTGATATATAGATAAAATATGTTAATATTAAAAATCTAATAAACTATAAAGGCTAATTGAATGGAGATATTTCTTAAGACTATTGGCTCAATAAATGATGAAACAAGACTAAGGATACTTAGATTTATAAATGAAAATAATAAAGTTTGTGTATGCGACATAGAAAATTCATTTAATATGATTCAATCAAGAATTTCAAGACACTTAAAAATATTAAAAGAAGCAGGATTTTTAAAAGTTGAGAGAAAAGGAAGATGGGCGTACTATAACATAAGAAGTCCACTTGACAAATTTCGTCAAAATATTTTGGAAGAGATCTCTTATCTTAACTTGGATATTCCTATGTTAAAAAACAGATGTAAAATGGATAAAAATTAAGATGCAATATATCAATGAATTCTTTATAAATTTTTGGACACTTACAAATGATATGGCTATATATATTCTCATCGGCGTTTTGATAGCGGGTGCTTTAAAACAGGTAATTCCTGAAGATTTTATATCTAAACATCTAGATAGCAACAGTTTTGGCTCAGTCATTAAATCTTCACTGTTTGGGATTCCTCTGCCACTTTGTTCATGTAGTGTTATTCCCTTTGCTACAAGTTTAAAAAAAGAGGGTGCTAGCAGTGGTTCAGTTTTAAGTTTTTTAATCTCTACTCCTATAACTGGAGCTGATTCCATCTTGGCTACTTATGGATTTTTTGGATGGATTTTTACGATTTATAGAGTTGTAACTTCACTTATTATCGCAGTAGTTGCTGGAGTGCTACAAAATCTATTTGGTCAAGTTCTAGATGAAAAAAAAGAGGAGTATAAAAGTTGCTGTAACGATAATAGTAACAGCAAAGAAAAGAGGAAAATTAGTATAAAAAGAGTGTTTGAGTGCTGGTCCTGCTACAAATAGTGTAACTATGGGCGTAGTATTAAAAACTTTAGGCAAAAGAGCATTGATAATATATCTAAGTGTTATCGGTATTTTTAGTCTTATATTTGGGTATATGTTAGATTTGTTTTTTCCAACTCTTTTGGAGGGACAATTGATGGAACATTCAGAGGATTTTGGTCTACTTGAGCAAGCTTCTGCAATAATTATGTTAACACTTATGGCATATTTTTTACTCTTACCAATATTTAAAAAACAAAAAGGTTGTGAAATTGAATAAAAAAGTTTTAATCATGTGTACTGGAAATAGTTGTCGTTCAATAATAGGCGAAGCACTAATAAACAAAGAATTAGAGGGTATAGATGCATATAGTTGTGGCATAGCACCAACAGGCAAAATAAATCCAAATGCAAAAAAAGTTTTAAAACTCCATAATGAATGGAGCGATGATTACTACTCAAAACATTTAGATGAAGTTATAGATATTGATTTTGATTTAGTTGTAACAGTATGTGGTCATGCAGATGAAACTTGTCCTAGATTTCCAAAAAAAATCGACAAAATCCATGTAGGATTTGAAGACCCTGATGGAAAAGAGTTTGAGGCATTTGAAGAGACATATAAACTTATCAAAGATAGACTTTTAACTAAAGTAAAAGAGAGATTATCTTGATATTAGCTAGTAGTATATTTTTAATAACACTCATATTTGTTATCTGGCAACCTCGTGGACTTCAAATCGGTACAACGGCTGTTGTAGGCGGTATCGTAGCATTTACTCTTGGAGTTGTAAGCTTTAATGACTTGTTCATCGTTTGGGATATTGTTTGGGATGCGACACTGGCATTTATCGGTATCATCCTACTTTCTTTAGTGCTTGATGAAATAGGCTTTTTTGAATGGTGTGCTTTGAAGATGGCTAAGTTTTCAAATGGAAGTGGTAGAAAAATGTTTATTTACTCCATCTTGCTAGGTGCATTGGTCTCAGCTCTGTTTGCAAATGATGGAGCAGCACTTATTTTGACTCCTATTTTACTTGCAAAGATGAGAGTATTAAAACTAAATGCA
>Ga0256834_1002738_pt1 | contig 10929 bp, 13 predicted proteins | sample 4281140metaG_FD_190536 | JGI IMG/M metagenome (GOLD analysis project Ga0256834, IMG submission 190536) | Hydrothermal vent microbial communities from East Pacific Rise, Pacific Ocean - 4281-140 | ecosystem: Environmental > Aquatic > Marine > Hydrothermal vents | place: Pacific Ocean: East... | reverse complement strand
TTAGGATAAAGCTTCATTTTTCGTTCGTATTTTTTCCGAAGATTGATTAAAAATGCTTTGCTGTATAACCAGTTTTCGGGTTTCATTAAACTTTCTAAAGAACCTCTTAAGCTAGTTGGAACTGACACTGCAACGGCTTTTTTTATTTCTGAAGGAACATCTTCTCGTTCACCTAGATATTTCAGTAATAAATTGGCTCCTAAACTAAAACCTACCAAGACAATTTCGGTATAACGGTCTTTTTCTAAAATATGTAATATCACTTCTTCTAAATCTTCCGTTTTTCCAGAATGATAGGATTGATAAGCCAGATTATCTTCTCCGCTACAACCTCTAAAATTCATAGCTGCAATGTCCCAGCCTGTTTTTTGAAGATGATGTCCTGCCCCAGAAACGTAGGTTCGTTGAGCGTTTCCTTCTAAACCATGAAGAATGATTGCTGCTTTCTTACTAGGTTTTTCTGGATATGACCAATCCAAATCTAAAAAATCGCCGTCTTTTAATGTTAAGCGTTCTCTTTTTTGAAGTAAAGAAAGGTTTTTTCGAAGTTTGGAAGAATAAATAGTTGAAAAATGCCCGTTTCTAAAAATAAACGAAGGTTTGTAATTGCTTTTTATTAGGGGCATATATTTTTTTAGCAAAGTAAGAAATTACTATGTATACATCCAAAAGAAAACTACTTTTGAAAAAAAAATTAAATGTATTTAAAAGACTTTGAAGTCCGTTGGAATGACCTTGATGCCAATCGTCATTTGGCAAATAGCAGTTATATTAACTATATGAGTCATACACGGCTTAGTTATTTTATGGAAAAGGGCTTTGACCAGCAAGGAATGGTGAAACACAATATTGGACCTGTCGTTTTTTACGAACATATGTTTTATTTTAAAGAAATATTTCCTGGAGAACCTATTCGGGTTTCATTGGAACTGAAAGGAATTTCGAAAGGTGGGATGTATTTTGAATTTCAACATAATTTTTACAATGCTGAAGGAAAAAATATGGCAAGTTGTAATATGATGGGCGGTTGGATAGATTTAAAAACCCGTAAACTTCGTGATTTACCTGAAACGCTGTTTTCGGTAATTAGCAGCTTAGATAAAACGGACGATTTTAAAATACTAACCAAGGAAGACACTCGTAAGTTTAAGCAGTTTCCGAAAGATATGATGTAAGTAGTTTTAAGTTTTACTTATTTTTTAACTTAAACTCGCCAAAATTTTGCATCTGTCTTTTAATCCAAGACTTTCGGGAATTGATAAATCTTGAACTTGGATTTGCAGAATACTTTAAAGGGTTTGGTAAAATAGCTGCAATAGCTGTAGCTTGATCTTTATTAAGGTTTTTAGCCGAAGTATTGAACCAATATTGTGCAGCAGCTTCGGCTCCAAAAATCCCATTTCCCATTTCAATACTATTTAAATAGACTTCCAATATTCGTTCTTTACTCCATAATGTTTCAATTAAAAAGGTGAACCATACTTCCATTCCTTTTCGCAACCAATTTCTTCCTTGCCATAAAAATACATTCTTAGCGGTCTGTTGTGATATGGTGCTTCCACCACGAATACGTTTGCCTTCTTGATTTTCAAAATAAGCTTCTTTTAAAGCTTTTACATCAAATCCAGTATGGGTTAAAAAGTTTTGATCTTCAGAACAAATTACTGCTAATTGTAGGCTTTTTGAAATTTCAGAAAGAGGTTTCCATTGATGTTTTGTGCTGTATTTTTCATCTCCATTAATAGATCGAATTGTCATTAAGGGCGTATAAGGTACGGGGACATATTTATAGACAACAACCCAAACAACACTTACAACAACAAACCATAGTAGAAGTTTTAATAAGAATTTGGTGATGCGTTTCATAAGGGCTGAAATTAAGGATTCCTAAAATCAAGTGTAATTTATGTTTCCAACTTTAGTAAAACTAAATTTGAAAAAAAAATCCGAAATATTTCTATTCCGGATTTTATAAGTTTTTATTCTTCTTCCTCTTCGGGTTCGTTCATTACAAAGTCATCCATAAAAGCGGTGGTATAATCACCAGATACATATCGTGGATCACTCATTAATTGTAAATGAAAAGGTATGGTTGTTTTTACACCTTCTACTACAAATTCGTCCAAAGCACGTTTCATTTTACTAATGGCTTCCTCTCTGGTTTGCGCTGTTGTAATTAACTTCGCAATCATTGAGTCGTAATTTGGCGGTATAGTATAACCTGCATAAACGTGCGTATCTAATCGTACTCCGTGACCACCAGGCGAATGAAATTCGGTGATTTTTCCTGGACAAGGTCTAAAATCATTATAAGGATCTTCGGCATTGATACGACATTCTATAGAGTGTAATTTAGGATTGTAGTTTTTTCCTAATATTGGAATTCCTGCTGCTACTTTTATTTGTTCTTTTATTAAATCGAAGTCAATAATTACTTGTTCCGTAATTGGATGTTCTACTTGAATACGAGTATTCATTTCCATAAAATAGAAATTACGGTGTTTATCTACTAAAAACTCTACCGTACCAGCACCTTCATATTTAATATATTCTGAAGCTTTTACTGCTGCATCTCCCATTGCTTTTCGCAATTTATCGGTCATAAACGGACTTGGAGTTTCTTCGGTAAGTTTTTGATGTCTTCTTTGAACGGAGCAATCTCTTTCTCCTAAATGACAAGCGTTTCCGTTGCTATCTCCTATTATTTGAATTTCGATATGACGAGGTTGTTCAATTAACTTCTCTATATACATATCGTCATTCCCAAAGGCAGCTTTACTTTCTTGTCTGGCAGAATCCCAAGCATTTTGTAAATCTTCTTCTTTCCAAACAGCTCTCATTCCTTTTCCACCACCACCAGCACTTGCTTTTAACATTACTGGATATCCTGTTTCTTTAGCAACTTTAATACAAGTTTTGAAATCTGGGATCACTCCTTCACTTCCAGGAACACAAGGAACGCCTGCTTCAATCATTGTAGATTTTGCAGACGCTTTATCGCCCATACGGTTAATCATATCTGCGGAAGCACCTATAAATTTAATACCGTGTTCTTCACATAATTTTGAAAATTTAGCGTTTTCAGATAAAAATCCATAACCAGGGTGGATGGCATCTGCATTGGTAATTTCGGCAGCAGCCATAATACTTGATACTTTTAAATAACTCTCGTTACTAGGTGGAGGGCCTATACAAACAGCTTCATCTGCAAACCGAACGTGTAAACTTTCTGCATCTGCTGTTGAGTAAACTGCAACCGATTTTATTCCCATCTCTCTACAAGTACGAATAACTCGAAGTGCAATTTCTCCTCTATTGGCAATTAATATTTTTTTAAACATAATTTTCTCAAAAAATCAAATTTCAAGTACCAAATTCCAATATAAGAAATTGGATTTTGGGATTTAAAATTTGGGATTTATATTATTAAGAGGGATCAACTAAAAATAACGGTTGATCAAATTCTACTGGAGAAGCATCATCAACTAATACTTTTATTATTTTTCCAGAAATTTCACTTTCAATTTCATTAAAAAGTTTCATTGCTTCAATTACACAAAGTACGTCTCCTTCTTTTATAGAATCTCCCACCTCAACAAAGGAAGGTTGATCTGGAGCAGATTTTCTGTAAAAAGTACCTATAATAGGGGATTTTACAGTGATGTATTTAGAATCTTCCTCGGCAGAAGCTGCTTCAGTTGAAACAGGAATACTTTCAACAGGTATCTGAGACAAAGGTTGTGGTATTCCCATATTAGGAACTTGTTGAATAATCGTTGTTTCTCCTTTTCCGTGTCCATCTCCTGTTCTAATAGTGATTTTCACATCGTTCATTTCAAGTTTTACTTCGGTAGCTCCTGATTTTGCAACAAACTTGATTAAATTTTGAATCTCTTTAATATTCATATCGTTGGATTTAATTTTTTATAGTTATTTAGAATCGTATGCCCAAGTTAGGTATATCGATCCCCAAGAAAAGCCTCCGCCAAAAGCGGCAAATATTAATTTATCGCCTTTTTTAAGTTTTTTCTCATAATCGTGTAAACATAATGGTATAGTTGCTGAAGTTGTATTACCGTATTTGTAAATGTTCTTCATTACTTTTTCATCGGGAAGGTTCATTCTTCTGGAAGTTGCATCAATAATTCTGTTATTTGCTTGATGCGGAACTAACCATTGTATGTCGTCTCCCGTTAAATTATTTCGTTCAAGTATTTTTTCTGAAACATCTGCCATTCGAGTAACCGCAAATTTAAAAACGGTCTTACCATCTTGAAAAACAACATGTTGGTTGTTGGCTATAGTTTCATTTGAAGGAGGTAATAATGACCCTCCAGCATCTATCTTAAGTGATTGTCTTCCGTTGCCATCAGTACGTAAAATTTCGTCTTGGATTCCTAATCCTTCTTCATTGGGTTCAAAAAGAACGGCTCCTGCTCCATCGCCAAAAATTATACAAGTGGTTCTGTCTTTATAATCTATTATAGAAGACATTTTATCTGCCCCTATTAAAAGAATTTTTTTATACTTCCCTGACTCAATATAACTTGCTGCAGTAGACATTCCAAAAAGAAATCCTGAACAAGCTGCCATTAAATCATAAGAAAAAGCGTTCTCTGCACCAATTTGTGTAGCCACATAAGCCGAAGTTGCTGCAACAGGCATATCTGGCGTTGCGGTTGCCAAAATAACCATGTCTATTTCCTTGGGATCTACATTGCTTTTTTGTAGCAAATCGTTTGCGGCTTGGATAGCAAGAAAGGAAGTTCCTTTGTCTTTATCTTTTAAAATTCTACGTTCCTTAATACCTGTACGAGCGGTAATCCACTCATCATTGGTATCTACCATTGTTTCCAGAATTTTGTTGGTTAAAACGAAGTCTGGGACGTAGCCTCCTACAGCTGTAATTGCTGCTGTGATTTTACTCATATTTTTGAATTAATTTCACAAAAGGGCAAAAAAACCCTCAAAATCGGTCGAAAAATACTAAATTTTCACCAATAACAAGTGAAAATTAGCTTTTTTGTGTGTTTTATAATTTAGGAGAAAATTAAAAACGAAAAAACTCCCGTAAAATCAAATACGAGAGTCTTATACTATAATAAGTTTATTACTATGCTACTTCTTCTTCTACAGCATCAATCACTATTTGACCACGGTAATATAATTTACCTTCGTGCCAGTGTGCTCTGTGATATAAATGAGATTCACCAGTTGTTGGATCTGTAGCAATCTGTGGCGTAGTTGCTTTGTAATGTGTTCTTCTTTTATCTCTTCTAGTTCTTGAGATTTTTCTCTTTGGATGTGCCATTACTTTGTATTATTTGTCTGTTAATAATTTTTTTAATTCGTCCCACCTTGGGTCTGTTTGTTCGTCTGCTTCAGATGTGTTTATTTCATCATGATTTGGACTTAATTCTTCTAGTTTATTAAGTATCTCTGATTTCAATGTACCGTCTTCAATTCCTGGATGAATTCTTTTTGTTGGAATTGCCAACACAATAGATTCATATATATATTGCTGAATACAAATTTCATAACTCCCGTGAGGTAAAATAATTAGTTCCTCATTTTCGTCATTAAATTCATCTCCAAAATTTACTACAAAATGAAACGAACCAGAAATGTCTTGGTTATAAGGTTCATTTGTAATATCACAATTTACATTTACTATACCCTCAAAGGACAAGGTAAACTCTAACATTGTGTTTTTTTTTGTCAGCAGTACATCAAGATTAATGTTAACATCATTAAAATCTTCATACTCAAAATACTCAAAGAACGATTTACTTATTTTATAGTCAAACCGGTGTTCTCCTAATTTTAATCCCACGAATGGAATGGTAAATTCTTTCAATTCCTTCATAATCACTCACCTGTTTAACACAGCAGCCTTACAATTAAGGCGGGTGCAAAGATAAAAAATAATTTAAAAATTAAATCAGTTTTTACAATTCTTTTTAATCGAATCTTTTTCGTTGGTTTCGGGGCTGAGGAGCTGATTTTAATGGATTTTTAGATAAGTTAGAATACTCTTCTCGTTTTTTATATATTTCAATTGCAGTATAAAGTGCTTCTTCAAAGGACTCATTATTAGCAATATTCTTTCCGGCAACATCAAAAGCGGTTCCGTGATCTGGTGAAGTTCTAATTTTATTTAGCCCTGCTGTATAATTCACTCCTTTTCCGAATGAAAGTGTTTTAAAAGGTATTAAACCTTGGTCATGATAAGATGCAATCACTACATCAAAGCTTTCATAATTCCCAGATCCAAAAAAACTATCGGCAGCGTAAGGACCATAAACTAAAGTTCCGTTTTCTCTTAGTTTGTCTAAAGTTGGTCTTAAAACTGTGTCGTCTTCATTGCCAATTACTCCATTATCACCATTGTGTGGATTGATGCCAAGAACTGCAATTTTTGGTTTTCGAATACCAAAATCTTCAATTAATGTTTTTTGAATGGTGTTAATTTTACTTTCAATAAGCTCTTTTGTAATGTTTTGAGAAACGTCTTTTACCGCCACATGATCTGTCAATAATCCCACTCTTAATTTTCCTGAAATCATTAACATTAAACTATCTCCTTCTAGTTCTTGGTTTAAATAGTCGGTATGACCAGGAAATTTAAAATCTTCTGCTTGAATGTTCGATTTATTAATCGGTGCTGTTACCAAAACATCAATGTCATTATTTTTTAACGCAGAAACAGCAGACTTTAACGACTTAATTGCGTATTCACCAATTTTAGGGTCTTCCTTACCAAAATTAATATCTATAGGTTCTTTCCAAACATTAAAAACATTTATTTTTTTAGGAGCAATCGCTTCTAATTTATCGATGCTATGAGGATTACATTCAATATTATAAACCTTTTTAAAATGACTCATTATTTTAAATGAAGAAAAAATAACGGGCGTAAATAGTTCTAATATTCTAGGATCTTGAAGGGTTTTTAACACTACTTCACTACCAATACCGTTTAAATCTCCTATTGAAATTCCGACTACAATTCTTTTTTGATTATCCATTATTTAATGAAGTCTTATATGATTACTTTTGTAGTACAAATGTAACTAATTGAAATCATGTTTACAGGAATAATTGAAGCAATGGGAGAAATTTGTTCTCTCACAAAAGAAGGAAGCAATCTGCATATTGAAGTAAAAAGCCCTATAACTTCAGAATTAAAAATAGATCAAAGTGTTGCTCATAACGGAGTTTGTTTAACTGTGGTTGAAATTAATGATGACAATTACGTTGTTACTGCCATTAAAGAAACTCTCGATAAATCGAATATTGGAAACCTTGAAATAGGAAGCGCCGTTAATTTAGAACGTTCCATGAAACTCGGTGAACGATTAGATGGTCATATTGTACAGGGCCACGTGGATCAGACTGCAACTTGTACTTCTATAAATGAAGCTGACGGAAGCACGTATTATACATTTACTTACGATGGAAAATACGAAAATGTAACTATCGAAAAAGGGTCAATTACGGTAAATGGTGTAAGTTTAACTGTGGTAGGTTCTAAAGAAAACGAATTTAGTGTTGCGATTATACCTTATACTATTGAGCACACAAATTTTAACTCTTTTAAAATTGGAACCAAAGTAAATTTAGAGTTCGATGTTGTAGGAAAATACTTAAAACGACTTACTGAAGGCTATCTTTAAGCTTGTGTTTTTTATAGGTAATATATGCGCCAAATAGTAGCCCAATACAAACAAATAATACTATATAACCGTCAATTGGTAACTCAGGCGGCGGGTTTCTATTAGGCGCAGGCGGACCTGAACGACTACTCAAAGACTGAGCAAGCATAGCTGTACTATTAGTTACAAGTAGTACTAAGGTTAATATTTTAACGATTTGGGGTCGCATATATTTGTCTAAAATAATAAAATTTTATTAACAAGTGTTAAAAAGTTTCGTTTGTCGTAAAATAAGAACTCTTTAAACTTGAAAAAATTGTTTGTTTTACAAAACAAAACCTAACTATGATTTAGATTTTGAGTAGGTTATTTAATTGTGATCCCTCATGGGCTCACTTCGACTACGCTCAGTATAAACTTCTCGCCCTTTTAACTTAGAGCTAATATTAAGTTTATATTTCAAATAGTCTTTTTGTTTAAAATTGTGGTCCCACATGGGCTCGAACCATGGACCCTCTGATTATGAGTCAGATGCTCTAACCAACTGAGCTATGGGACCGACAGATATAATTATATCAGCTTGCAAATTTAGAACTCTTTATAAATATCACAAGTTATTTTTCAATATTATTTATTTCTTGACATAATTCAATTAAAACTCCATTTGTTGATTTAGGATGTAAAAACACCACTAACTTATTGTCTGCACCTTTTTTAGGGGTTTCATTTAAAACAATAAACCCTTCGTTTTTAAGTCTTTTTATTTCTGAATAAATATCATCAACCGCAAAGGCTATATGATGAATTCCCTCTCCTCGCTTTTCAATAAACTTTGCTATCGGACTGTCATCTTTGGTTGCTTCTAATAATTCTATCTTGCTTTCGCCACAGGTAAAAAAAGATGTTTTTACCCCTTCACTGGCAACTTCCTCTGTTTTATAATGATCGTAACCTAATAAACTTTTATAAATAGCATTTGCGTTTTCAATATTTTTTACAGCGATTCCTATGTGTTCAATCTTTTTCATATTTCAAAATATATTAGTTTCAAAAATAACAATTATAAAGAGTAATCTTACTTGCTTCTGAAATACATGAAACATAAAAGTAAAATTGTAGTATTTTTGCACTATGATTGAAACAAACAGGCAAAAAAAAATAGCAGGGGTTTTACAAAATGACCTTGCCGTAGTATTACAAAAGATGCTTCGTGATTCTGGACAATTAGGAATTATTATTTCGGTTTCTAAAGTTACCGTAACTACAGACTTATCTTTATCTAAAGTATATACCAGTGTTTTTCCTTCGGATAAAGCAGAAGAAATAGTTAAAGAATTAAATGAATTAAAACCTCAAATTAAGCATCAAATTGCAATAAAAGTTAAACATCAACTTCGGAAAATGCCCGACCTTATATTCTTTAATGATGACTCATTAGAATACATTAGTAATATTGAAGAGGCTGTAAAAGGAAAAAACGATCCGATAAAAGATACCGATTTACTTAAAAAACGTAAAAATATATAGTTGAATTTTTCGCTGTACATCGCAAAACGCTACTTGTTTTATAAAAGCAGTAAAAATGCAATTAATATTATTTCTCGTATAGCAATTTCAGCTGTGGTTGTTGGGTCTTTGGCGCTTTTTATTGTCCTTTCTGGGTTCTCTGGATTACGAGATTTTAGCCTTCAGTTTACCAATGTATTTGATGCTGACTTAAAAATATATCCTTCTAAAGGAAAAACATTTTCACTTTCTGAAACTTCTGAAACCCAATTAAAAAATATCGAAGGTTTGGAAGCTTTTTCTAAAATTGTAGAAGAACGTGTTTTTCTTCAATACCGAGGAAAAAATCATATTGCTTATATAAAAGGTATTGACGAAAACTATAAAAATGTAATTCCGTTAGACAGCATTTTATTTTTAAATAAATGGTTAGTTCAAAACAGAGATGAAGTAGTGATTGGATTGGGAACGTCACAAAAACTATCCATGAGTATTATGGATTTTCAAAATTTATTAGAAATCTATGTGCCAAAACCAGGAACAGGTCAGATTTTAGATCCTGCAAATGCTTTTACAAAAAGAAGGGTCATTGCCTCTGGAATGTATCGTGTGAATGAAGATTTGGACAGCAAATATGTGTTTTCGGATATTAATTTTGCGAGGTCTTTACTAAATTTAAATTCAACCAAAGTAACTTCTATCGAAATTAAATTACTCCCAAATGTCAATGAAAAAGCTATTCGGAAAAACATTGAAACTCTTTTTACAGAAGAAATAAATATTAAAAATAGAATTCAACAAAACGACGGACTTTATAAAATGCTAAACATCGAAAACCTATTTGTTTATATTTTTGTTAGTCTGATTGCTGCCATTGCCATTTTCAACATTGCAGGTATTATAATAATGACTATTCTCGAAAAAAGAAGAGATATTAAAACGTTTTCTTCTTTAGGGTTAACCATTTCTGAAATCCGAAAAATATTTTTTTACAAAGGATTATTAATGACTTTTATTGGGATATTAATTGGTCTTGGATTGGGAATTATCCTTATCGTACTTCAGGAAATTTATGGTTTTGTTCCAATTACTCCTAACTTACCTTATCCAGTTCGGTTAGAGTTTATTAATGTATTAATCGTCTTTGTAACTATTCTTGTTTTGGGAGGAATTGCTTCAAAAATTGCAGCAACTAGAGTTTCTGAAAAACTGATTTCTTAGTGAAAATCAAAATTGAGGAGCTTGTAAAACGAACCTTTCGTTCCGATAATTATCGGAAGCGCTCAAGGTGACAAATAAGTTAATTTTTTATTTTTTAGATAATAATACCGCTTATTAATCAAACTGAAAGCCTTTAAACTTCACAGCAACTTCCTCTAAAGCTTTAAAAACATCAACCGATTCATCACTAGTTACCATTTTCATTCGGTATTCTTTAAAATGTGGAATTCCTCTAAAATAATTGGTATAATGTCTTCGGGTTTCAAAAACACCTAGTTTCTCCCCTTTCCAATCTATAGCCATTTGCAAGTGTCTTTTTGCTGCTTCTACTCGTTCTTCCATAGTGGGAGATGCAATATGATTTCCCGTCTTTAAAAAATGTTTCACTCCTCTGAAAAACCAAGGATTACCAATACTTGCACGACCAATCATACAGCCATCTAAGCCATAATCGTCTCGCATTTCTTTGGCTTTTTCGGGAGAGTTTACATCTCCATTTCCGAAGATTGGAATATGCATTCTAGCGTTGTTTTTTACTTCAGCAATC
>Ga0256834_1002737_pt1 | contig 10934 bp, 13 predicted proteins | sample 4281140metaG_FD_190536 | JGI IMG/M metagenome (GOLD analysis project Ga0256834, IMG submission 190536) | Hydrothermal vent microbial communities from East Pacific Rise, Pacific Ocean - 4281-140 | ecosystem: Environmental > Aquatic > Marine > Hydrothermal vents | place: Pacific Ocean: East... | reverse complement strand
TTCACCAGCCGTATAATTAGCTGATTCGCGATAAGTTTCCCCACCGCCCAAATCCACATCAAACATATGGATTTTGTCATAAGTCGCACCGATCGAGCCATCGGGCAAAAACAACATTGAGCGATTAACCAATTTTTCGCCCGTATCATCGCGAAGCCCAAGCGACCCAATGAGTAAATGAATTTGCAAACTTTTAGCTAAAGCAGAAAATGCTTTGACCGCTTTGTCATCACCTTGCCGACCAACACTTGCGCGCAAAGCCTGATTATTCTCTTCCATCAAATTGGTCACTTCGGGCGTCAACACAAACTGTGCGCCATTTTCAACCGCTTCAATAATTTGCTTGGTTGTATTAGCAATGTTTCGATCAACATTTCGCCCGCTGCATGTTTGCACACAAGCAATACGAATTAACTGTGATCGGTCATTTTCCATTGCCTAGCCTGCGGCGAGCATCGGATCCAATGCGCCTTTTTTCTCTAGGGCGTGAAGATCATCACATCCACCCACATGAGTATCGCCAATAAATATTTGCGGCACAGACGTTGCCCCACCAGACTTTTTGCTCATATTGCGACGCGTTGACGGATCAAAAGTCACATCAATTTCTTCCATCGCAACACCTTTACCTTTAAGCAAGCGTTTTGCCATTGAGCAGTACGGGCACAATTTCGTCGTGTAGATAATTACTTTAGCCATGTTTTCCGTCCGTTTTGTCCATCAATTAAAATTTGTCAGTCTTCATGTGTTTCGTCTAGATATCGTCGATCAGTTTATTGTTCGTTCAAATTATATATGCTGCCGTAGCGGATTATTGACAAGAGCAAAAGCCAATATATCAACCTGTTCACATCCTGCATCTAACAATGCTTGCGCGCAAGCTGATGCTGTGGCCCCCGTGGTTATAACGTCATCAACCAATACAACTTTTGCGCCATAGAGCTTAAAGCCCATTGCCTCGTCAACTCTAAACGCTCCTTTCACATTGTCGCGCCTGTCTTTCGACTGCAAACCCACTTGTTGACGGGTTGCACGCGCCCGCAGCAAAATATTATTATAAGTAGGTTTTCCTGATTTTTCGCTTATCAATTTGGCTAAATGGGCCGCTTGGTTAAATCGGCGCTGCCACAATCGAAATCGATGCAACGGCACCGGCACAATCAAGTCAGCCTCATCAAGTAATTGCGCGCCTGCTCGCATCATGGTTTGTCCCATCATGTCACCCACTTCAAAGCGATCATAATATTTAAGCGCATGGATGAGTTTGCGCGAGGCATCATCAAACACCACAGAAGCGCGCGCACGTTGCCATACAGGCGGCCGGGCCAAAGCTGCGACAGAAACCACACCAGCGCCAGGGTCAAAGGCAAATGGCACCCCTGTTCGATCACACAGCGGTTGCTCAATAAATTCCAAACCATTCCAACACGAAGCACACACTCGCCCGCCTTCACGAGTTAGTTGCCAACAGCTCACACATTGATTTGGCAACACAGCATCAATAAACTTTCGACTAAAAGAGCGCGACAAAGACTTAAAAGAAAAGTCTTTTATCTGACCAAATTTATTTATCGCTGCGTTTTTCACTAAAATCCTGTACTAAAGCATTTCAAACTTTGATTATTTCATAAATACTCTATCAAAAACCCATCACCACTCAGTTAAATAGCATTATGACTCAATCTCGGAAAATATTCGATACCCAATTGGCCCGCACCCGCCGCCTTAAAGCCTTAGGGATGCCAAATTATCCTGATTTTCTTGATGAAATCATTGCTCAAGAACTGGTTTCACGGCTTGAACTGATCGAGCGAAACTTTGAGACTTGCCTCATTGCAGGCCCAGCATCTCGCATGTTTATTGATACAATCAAAGCCTCGCCCAAACTAGGCAATGTAATCACCCATCATGACGTTGAGTTTTCAAACGAATGGGTGCCTTTCGGTGACGACAAACTCGATTGTATCATCGCGCCAACGGGCCTTGAAGTGTCAAACGATCTGGTAGGCAGCCTTATTCAGTTTAATCGCGCTTTGCGTCCTGATGGCTTATTTTTAGGGGCCATGTTTTCAGGCGCGACCCTTCAAGAGCTGCGCCACGTTTGGCTTAATGCTGAAATTGAAAAAAACAATGGTGCGACCCCACGCATTATCCCCTTTAGCGATGTGCGCCAAACAGGTGCCCTATTGCAACGCGCTGGCTTTGGCCTTCCCGTATCAGACATGGATAGTTTTACCGTTCGCTATGACGGTGCATTGGCCCTGATGAAAGAGTTAAAAGCCATGGGCTTATCCAATCCGCTATGCGACCGCTCAACCACCTTATGTTCAAAGGCAATGCTGATGAACGTGGAAACGAAATATAATGAAATGTTTAGCGATTTGGATAATCGCATTCGGGCAACTTTTGAAATCAACTACTTAACGGCTTGGGCACCCCATGAAAGCCAACAACAGCCATTAAAACCTGGCTCTGCCAAACAACGCCTAGCAGATGCCTTAAAGCCTTAGGGTCAAGACCCTAAATTCTTACAGCGTAATATCAGTAAACCATTGAGCGAAATCGCCATAACGACCACCAATCGCCGCTTCAATAGCGGGCAAAGACGCAATTAACGCCAAACCAGTTGCACTTGCAATCAACGCATACTCAATCGCTGTTGCACCATCTGTCTGATGAGAAAAATCGCGCCGACGGCTCCAAACGGTCCCAATTATTGATTTACTTATTAACTGACTTAACTTCTTCATCAATTTTACCTTTTCAAACTCAACGCATTTTAAAGTGCATCAATCAAATGTGACACCAACGGAACATCTGCTGGGGGCATTGGATAGTCTCTTAATTGGTTAGGTCTCACCCATTTTAGGGTTTGGCCTTCCAGAGCCTGAACGCTACCTTGCCACCTGCGACAGATGTATAATGGCATCAACAAATGAAAATCTTCATAAGTATGGCTGGCAAATGTTAACGGTGCCAGACACGGTTGTGCCACTGTAATTGCCAATTCCTCTTTCAACTCACGAATAAGCGCCACCTCAGGCAACTCACCCTTCTCAATCTTACCACCAGGAAACTCCCATAACCCAGCCATGGACTTACCTGCAGGACGCTGTGCAATCAAAACCCTGTGGTCAGGATCAACAAGTGCGCACGCAACAACAAGTACAACTGCAATATCACCCATTCATCTTCCTATATATCTACTTTAAACGTTAAAATTGTTTCTATACTGACCAATAGCCTGAATTTCTTTTTCATTTCCGCTTTTAGTGTTATTAAAGCCTTAATCTAATCCTACTTACCCGTTATTTTCATAAACAACTAAAAAAATCAGCTTGATATGAAATCGGCACTGGATATTTCATCCCAATCAGGCTATAAGCCGCCCTCATAAACAAGACTATTATCATTTATGAACCAGCTTATTGGTTCAGCTACAATTTTTGGAGAATTTCCATGGCCGTACCTAAAGGTAAAATCTCACGTATGAAACGTGGTTTCCGCCGTTCTGGTCACACAACTGAGAAATCAGTATACGTTGAAGACAAACAATCAGGCGAATTGCGCCGCCCACACCACATTGACCTGAAATCAGGCATGTATCGTGGACGTCAAGTTCTTGAAGCGAAAAGCGACTACTAAGTCGAAGCTTTTAGCCAATCAGACAAAGTTTTTAAGCCAGTGTTTTCGCACTGGCTTTTCTTTTGCCATTTTCAGCCTATCCAGCTAGAGTCATTCTGGTTTAAATTGAACCAAAATAACATCCTTAAGGTGTTGAAACTTTTGTGTTTCATGCTGTGTTTGCAATTCAAACAAAACATGAAACACTCTAAGACTTAGACATCAACCATCCTAACGAGCATTTCAGGAGAATTTCACATGCGTTTCTTGTCAGCCTTTCCATTTTTGGCCCTCGCCTTGATCGCGTATAACGTATTTGCCTTTTCTGGCACCCTAGATTTACAGGCCGATATGTTTGTTTACGACATGATGTCAGGCGCAACTTTTGCCCTTTCAAGCGGCGATGTGTTAATTCTTGTCAGTTTGGGGCTGTTATTTCTTGAAGTCATTAAAGCAGCAAGCATTGGCACCGCAACAATTTTAGACCACATCTTATCAACGGGCGTATTTATTATTGCTTTAGTCGAGTTTTTGCTGGTCAAGCAAGCTGGAACAGCAGTGTTTCTCATCCTTGTTGTTATGTGTTTGATCGATGTGGTTGCAGGATATTCTGTTTCCATCCGTTCAGCCCGCCGTGATCTTAATGTTGGTTATGGAGGCTAACCAAAATGTGGTCTTTATGGAGTGAGGTTGCGATACCTGCCTTCGCAACCTTGTTTGTTATCATAGATCCAATTGGGCTGGTGCCACTATTTCTGGCTATTACAGCAGGGTCATCTGATAAAGCACGCCATAGAACAGCTTGGCGGGCAACCATTTTTGGTTTTACAATCTTGCTCGTGTTTGCAGTTGCAGGCCAACCCGTTCTGAATTTTCTCGGCATCTCTTTACCCGCATTTCGCATAGCTGGCGGCATCTTATTGTTTTTAATGGCTCTTGAGATGCTGTTTGAAAAACGCGCCGCACGACGCGAACAAAATGTTGAACGTTCATCTGCCGAACACGAAGAAGCAGACGACCCACTTGACGATCAATGGGTCTTTCCATTGGGCACTCCACTCATTGCAGGGCCAGGTGCCATTGCCTCGATAATTTTGCTCATGAGCACCGCGCCTCAAGGAATTTCGGGGCAAATCGTCGTCATTAGCGTTCTTTTTGCTGTCATTGCTTTAACCTTGGTGCTGTTTCTGATAGCTGGAAGGCTCGGTCGTTATCTTAGCCCTACAGCGACCCGTGCAATGTCACGTATTTTGGGCATGATCCTAGCTGCTTTAGCCGTGCAATTTGTTTTAACGGGCCTAGCCGATGCTGGATTTGGAGGATAGACAAATGACCGAGTCAAAAAAGACCTACACCCCGATGGATATTACAGCATTTTGGCTCAATCTTGATGAAGCCCAATATTGGCAAAAAGACGCTGCTTTCGACGCGGACCTAACCGCAAAATTTGGCAACGTCCTTAAAATTGCCCGTACTGGAGGGCTTGACCATTGGTGCGATGACCAACACGGTGTTTTAGCACTCACCCTCATTCTCGACCAATTCAACCGCAATATTATGCGCGGCACACCGCAAATGTTTGATACCGATGAGCACGCGCGCACCGTTGCAAACTATGCCATGCGCACCGACATCATCGAACGCTTTGATGAAAGCGAACGCCGTTGGTTCATTATGCCATTTATGCACTCTGAAGATTTTCGCAATCAACGGTTTTGCGTTGCCATGTGCAAACGCTACGGCCTAAATAAAACCATTGCTCATGCGATGGAACACCGCGACATCATCAAAGAATTTGGCCGCTTTCCCCATCGCAATGCTATTTTGGGCCGCGAATCCACGCCACAAGAACTCGAATTCTTAAACAATGGTGGGTTTGCTGGTTGAATTTTTAAACACCTCGCAAACCCCTATTAACCATCAAGTCAAATCACCTTTCATTCCCAAGTGTTTAGAAAGGTTTTCCCCTTAATCTCTCACCCATACGTAAAAACACGTGGTGAGCGTAAAAATACGTGATGGGAAAGTTGCGTCTTCATATCAAAAACGGTGTGATCGCAGATGGGATTTAAAATGTTGGTCAAAAAAGCGCTCAAACTTCTGCCAGAAGGCATTCAACGCAAGGCTGAGAGTATTCTGGGCGGCGATGGTGATACGCAGCGTTCGCAGCGCGGCGCACTAACCGCCTTTGCAATTCGCATCGCATCTGCCGCCATAGCCTTTTTTTCCCAAGTTCTTCTCGCCCGCTGGATCGGCCCTCACGAATATGGTGTTTTCACCTATATCTGGGTTTGGGTCATCGTCATCGGCACTTTGTGTGCGGCAGGTTTTGCCACAAGCGTTGTGCGTTTTGTCCCTGAATACCAAGAAAAGAAACAACCAGATTTAGTCCGAGGCTTCATTCGTACTGGCCGCATCTTCTCTTTTGGTATGGGCCTAGCTGCAACCATCGCAGGTTTGACTTTCTTACATTATTTTGAAGGCAGCATTGCCGATTATTACCGCATTCCAGCCGCGTTGGCATTGGTATGCATCCCCGCATTTGCCTTAACAGATTTTCAAGACGGTTTGGGCCGCTCACAAGGCTGGATCGACTTAGCTCTCGTACCGCCCTACATTTTGCGCCCTATCTTGCTGTTTGCTTTCATTGGTATTTCCGTCGGTATTGGCTGGAGCAAAAGCGCTGAAACTGCGGTATATTCTGCCATTGCCGCCACGTGGATTACAGCCATTATTCAATATATTTTGCAAAAAAAGCGTATGAACGCAGAAATCCACAAAGGCCCGCGTCAGTACAAAACCAGCTTTTGGATTAAAGTATCTTTGCCTGTAATTGCCGTTGAAAGCTTTGCATTGATGATGACAAACATGGACATCATCCTGCTTGATCTTTATGTACCACCAGAACAAATTGCTATTTACTTTGCGGCAGCCCGCACCATTGCGCTCATCGCTTTCGTGCATTTTTCAGTAACCGCTGCCGTAACTCCCAAATTTTCAACACTTTATTCAGCGGGCAAAAACACTGAACTAAAGCGATTTTTTAAACAAACCAGAATGTGGACCTTTGTACCCTCACTCATCGGTGCAATAGGTCTGTTACTTCTCGGCAAACCCATTCTTTGGTTGTTTGGTCCCGAATTTATGACGGGGTATCCAGCCATGTTTATTCTGGTTATCGGCTTATTAGCCCGCTCTCTTGCAGGTCCACTACAAGGATTGATGATCGCCACAGGACAACAAAACATGGCAGCAATCACCATGGGAACTGCCGTGGCCATCAATATCGCCTTTAACCTGCTACTCATTCCAAAGTATGGCCTTTTAGGCGCAGCTGCAGCGACAGCATTGTCCTTTATCGTTGAAGCAATCCTTTTAACCGTAACTGCCAATCGTGTTCTCAATGAAAATGCAAAAACCGAGATTAAGAAAGAAAACAATGCTAACCCCGCCTAATCATATCCAGCGCACACGAACAGGCATGCCAACAAAAACGCCCTTTGAAGACAAATGGGATGAGTTATCACAATCCAGCTTAATACCTGCGTTTGCTCAAAATCGTATTTGGCTCACGGCTCAATCGGACTATTTAAGCCAAGCAAAGAGTCGCGAAATTATTTTTTCAGACAGAGAAAACCTGTTGAGCGTTGCAGGTTTAACCTCGCGGTCAACCATCCCACTTTTGCCTCTCAAAACCGCCCTAACTTGGGACACTGGCTTCTTATTCTCAGGCACACCATTGCTTGAAGCGGCACAACCGCTAACAGCCCTTAAAAGCCTTTTATCGCGATGCTATGACCGTTTGGGGGTAAATGCCGTATTGTTAAAGCGGGTACAACAAAATGCAACTTTCAACGACTGTGTTGATAAATTAGCCACATCATCGGCTCCACGATATAAAGTTTTTAACGCCCATGAGCGCGCTGCTCTTGAGTGCAAAAACGATTATGAAACATGGTTCAATGAAAACTTCTCACGCAAACGCAAAAAGGAATATCGCCGTTTACGCAATCGCCTAAGCGAACTTGGCGAGCTTGTATCAACCACATGGGATGCCTCTATGCCCATCACACCATGGTTAGATGACTTTCTTGCACTCGAAAATTCTGGCTGGAAAGGCCAAAGCGGCACGGCAATTGCTTGCAACAAAGAACAAGAGGGTCATTTGCGCCAAGCAGTGGAACAAATGGCTCATAATGGATCATTGCTGTTCTGGAAGATTACACTAGACGGAAAAGTGATCGCCTCGATGTTTGGATTTATGGAGAACAATCAAGCTTGGCTCGGTAAAATGGCCTTTGATGAAACAAAGTCTGCGTATTCACCTGGCGTTCTTGTCATTTTGGATGCAACGAAAGACTTTTTAGACAATTCTAACGTTGAATTAGTTGATTCAAGTGCTGATGCAAACCACCCGATGATTAACAACATCTGGCGCGATCGCATTCAAATTGCCGACTACCTGATTGCCACCCCAAACACCAGCGATACTGTTTTCAAGTTCATTGTAATTTTAGAAACCTTCCGCCTGAATGCCCGTGATTTCTTAAAGCACTTGTATCACAAGTTTAAAAAATGAAGGGTAAAGCCCAATGAGCATCATCGAGTTAGACAAAACAACAGCTTCAAACAACCTCCACAAAAAGCCGTTTACAATCAAACATAATCTCGTTGAAAACTCACTTTTCAACTTACCAAATTTGGTCGAGCTGGCTGCAAAAATGCCACGTGATAAAATCGAATTTAACTCAGGCGACTTAGAAATCGGCCAAAGCGCGCAAACCACACCAAGGCTTGATATGGAACCCCAAGAGGTTATCAACCGTATTGAAAACCACAACGCATGGATGGTGATTAAGCGGGTCGAAGAACAGCCTGAATACAAAGCCTTACTCACACAATTTGTTGATGGCTTGTTTGAAAGCGCAGGCCTTGCAGGACAAAAATATTCCGACCTTGAAGGTTTCATTTTCGTTTCCTCAGCCAACGCCACCACCCCTTTTCATGTGGATGCAGAAGAAAATATTCTCATTCAGATACGCGGCGATAAGGAAGTCCATATTTTCGATAATGAAGACCGCAGCTTAATCAGTGAAGAACGCATGGAAATCTCACCATCGCAATTTCGCAACCAAACCTATGACACAGCTTTTGAACAACGCGCCACCGTGTTTGAATTAAAGCCAGGTGACGGCGTTCACATTCCATACCTTGACCCCCATTGGGTGAAAGTGCATGGGCGTTATTCAGTCTCTATGGCGATGACATGGAAAACCCCAAAGGTCGAACGTCTCAACAAAATCCGCCTGATGAACGGCACCATGCGCCATTTCGGCTGGCCCCAAAAAGCCCCGGGCATCTCACCTGCTTTTGACCAGTTCAAAGTCTTCACCCACGACGCCATGCGCCTCGTCCTCGACCCTTTACGCAAATCAGAAAAAATTCGCGGGTTTTTGCGTGGCTTGATTTATGGGAAGAAGGCCAATTATTATTACAATGAGCCTGCGGAGTGAGGTGGTGGTTGGACTGTTAGTTCAAACGGCAAGTTAGCACCAGTATCAAATTTTTGATAATATGGACACCACAAAGTCTTCGTGATCTCTGATATCCATACGAAACAGCCCTAATCCACAGCGGGCATAATAGGGATGTCTAGCAAAGTATAAGTAAGTATATCTTTTTTTGTTATAACTAATTATAATTAGATAGAATTACTTATACTTCGGAGAATTCAAATGGACCCCTATCGCAATCCCTTTGCCCCAGGCGCAGGAAGTAGACCTCCTGAGTTAGCTGGGCGTGATGACATTTTAAACACCGCTAAGATCGCATGTGGCCGCGCGTTGCTCGGCCGAAATGCGCGATCAATGATGCTTCTCGGATTACGAGGAACTGGAAAGACCGTTTTACTCAATGAAATCGGCCGAATTGCGGAAGATCAAAGCTACTTTATCTCAAAAATAGAGGCACCAGAACACCAAAGCCTTGCGCGTCTCCTCTATCCAGAGATGAGGAAAGTGTTGCGCGCACTATCAACAATAGATGCTGCAAAGCAGCTAGCAATACGCGGCCTCAAAGGACTACGGGGCTTTGCGTCGATGTTTAGGATCGAAGTAGCTGGTGCTGAAATTGGCATCGAACCCGAACCAGGACTTGCAGACAGTGGCGATCTTCAATTCGATTTACCAGATATCTTTACCGCAATTGGGAAGGCAGCACAAGCTGGGAATAAGGGATGGATTCTACTGATAGACGAAGTGCAATATCTGTCGGAACCTGACCTATCTGCTCTTATTGTCGCGATTCACAGAATGTCACAAGAAGGTCTACCCGTCATTATGGTTGGCGCAGGTCTTCCGCAGATTGCACGCCTAGCTGGAGAGGCAAAATCCTACTCCGAGCGGCTTTTCCTTTATCCAGGCGTAGACGCACTTGACCAACCTTCCGCAAGACAAGCGGTGGAGAAGCCTATTGTTGAGGAAGGCGCTTCAATTTCGCCCGACGGACTCTTAGAGATTATCACTCGAACACAGGGGTATCCATTTTTTCTACAGGAGTGGTCCTCGACGGCATGGAACAATGCCGAAGGACCAGAGATTACCAAGCAGGACGTGAACAATGCCTATGCGGAAACCCTGACATCACTAGATGATGGTTTCTTTCGTGTACGCCTCGATAGACTAACCCCCAAGGAAACCGAGTTTGTTACGGTAATGGCAAAATTGGGAGATGGCCCCTATGCAATGAATGACATTGCAAAGATTTTAGACAAGAAGTTGTCCTCACTTGGTCCTGTGCGCGCAAACACTATTTCGAAAGGGATGATTTACAGCACCGAACACGGCTTCCTTGACTTTTCAGTGCCACTTTTTGCAGATTTCATGCGCCGCCAAACATGATTTTAAGGTTGAAACAATCTCCGCTCATGCACTTGCGAGCAAACACCTTTCAAAACTGTTCCGTATGAGTTTAAATGACAGCTTAACCCAAAGAGCTAACAAAATTGCTTGGCATCACCTGCCCACTAAAGACAACCAACGAGTTCTGTCAGCCGATCAAATTCATAATCTTGCAAATATCTTCCCACTTCAACCGCATTTGTTGCCAGATGTTCACGGGTTCTTTAAACTCCCCATTTAAATACTGGCTAAACACGCTATATAACGCTAAGTAACTTATAAACAGATTTGGGAGATGCAAAATGGTTCAGACGAAACAGCTTGATTTAGAAATTGAAAAGACCCGCAACCTTGTTGTCGAAATGCGTAGCAAAATTCACAAAAGCAGCGACATTTTAGAAAAAGTGGCTA
>Ga0256834_1002736_pt1 | contig 10935 bp, 9 predicted proteins | sample 4281140metaG_FD_190536 | JGI IMG/M metagenome (GOLD analysis project Ga0256834, IMG submission 190536) | Hydrothermal vent microbial communities from East Pacific Rise, Pacific Ocean - 4281-140 | ecosystem: Environmental > Aquatic > Marine > Hydrothermal vents | place: Pacific Ocean: East Pacific... | reverse complement strand
GCAGGTCGCCATGACAGAAATAGCAATTCCTGTAATACAGGTCGCGCCCGGCGCTCACCGCGGCGTTATAGACCGACATCGCCTGTTCGCGGTCCTGCTCGTAGAGACCGATTACCCGGTCGCGCAGCGGGTTTTCCAGCTGGGTCAGGTTGTAGCTCTTGCCAAAAACCTTGAGGGTCGAGGGCGGCGCAGGGTGCACCTGGCGCAATTCCACCGGCGAATCCAGCGTCGGCCGGACCCCTTGGTAGACGACCCAGCCGACCAGCGCCGGTACGGCGACCAGCATCAGGCCGCGCAGCCAACCCAGGCCGTCGTCGCGCAGCAGCGCGCGCAGCGGTCGCATGAATTCGTCCCAGCGCTCGTCGTCGAAGGAAAAATACAGCAAGATGCCCACGCTGACGATGACCATGTACTGGATCATCAGGGACTTCGGCAGCAGCGGCGGGAAGGCATTGTCGAAGAACAGGTAAGCGGCAATCCAGACCAGCAGGGCCAGCAACAGCGGGGGAATGCGCATGTCATTGCCCTCCCCGTTGCCGCAACAGATAGTCGACAATCATTTCCAGTTCGCTCACGGTCATCTTGTCTGCAATATCCGCCGGCATCAAACCGGCATCGTAGCCTTCGGCAATCGCCGCATCGGGATCGACGATGCTCTGGCGGATCGCCGGCGCATCGAGGCGCGCACCTACCGAGCGCAGGTCCGGTCCCAGCGTGGCCTCCGAACCGGCGATGGCATGACAGGCGGTGCAACCGTGCTTGCCGAGCGCTTCTTCCGGCGATTGCGCCGCTACGGGCGTCGCCGTTGCCGCAGGCTCGCCGCCGGCCGGTTCGGGCGCGTCATCCGGCAAGCTGTCCGGCAGAGGGACGCTCACCTCGTGGCCGTCCTTCGCCTCCATAAAGGCGATCACCGCATTCATCTCGACTTCGTTGAGCTGTATCGGCGCCTTGTCCACGGCCGGCATCGGCGAGATCGTGTCGTTGCTGCCCTTCTTGCCATAGCCCCGGACCACATACACACTGGGGTCCACCAGCGATTCATGCAGATACTCCGTCACCGTGGTCGCCTGCCCCCGGTAGCGCGGGTCGGCCAGGTGCTCCTTCGCCGTCTCGACCATGTCGATGGCCAGGATATCGGGAGCCCGGCCCATGTCGTTGTGACACAGCGTACAGGTGCCCTTGCCCTTGAAGATCGTCTCTCCGAGCGCCACGAAACCGTCCAGGGTCAGTGCCGCGAGATCGATTTCCCGGTCGACCGGCGCTTCGCCCTCGACCTGCGGCAGCAGATTCGCCGTCAGGGTGAACACCAGCGTCAGCAAAAGGCTGAACAGCAGCACCCGCAGCAGCACGCCGCCGCCCTGCCGGAAGCGTTTCTTCATGCCGCCCCTCCATCGAGAAACGCCGGTTTCGGCTGCTTTTTGTCGGCCAGCGAAGCCACCCAGAAGATGAACAGGACGAACAGCAGAAACAGCACCGTGACGATCGTCATCATGTTGCCGGCATGACCGATGGTGGGTATGTAATTGTCCGGCGAGTTGTCCTTCATCACCGTGTAGACATGCCAATGGGTACGCACCGAGGAACGCACGTAACCCATCAGCGCCATCAGCCAGGTAAAGGCGACCGGCAGCGCAAACAGGGCATACTGGGCCCGGTTCGAAACCTGCCCCCAGGTGGTGGGCAGCTTTCGTGCGCCGCGGAACATCAGGCTGTCGATGACGACGCCAGCGACGATCACGGTCAGGGTCGATACCACCTGTATCACCGACGAGCCGACCTTGTAGACGGTGTTGGTGAAATAGCCGTAATAGACCCCGGCGAAGACGACATTGACCACCGCCACCACATAGATGCTGACCATCAGCGCATTGCCGAACCCGGCCCAGGAGACGGTGACCTCCTTGTCCGACCGCCGGAACAGCTGAAACGACAGAAAGGTGAAGATCAGCATCAGGTTCACCGCGATGTTTTTCGCCGGCATGATGCCCAGCGGACCGAGCAGCTTGTGGCTGTTGCCGCCCAGCGTTTTCATTTCATCGGCGGAAAGAATCAATGTGTGCGGAGTCACCCACACTAGGAAGCTGCCGACCAGCACCAGCGCGATGTACTTGATCAGCCAGTAATAGCGCCTGGCTCCGGGCGTGCGCGACATGCCCGACCACAGGTAATAATTGCCGGCAAGCAGAATGGTACCGATCAACACCGCCTGCACGATGAACAGCCAAGCCAGGATACCGCCCATCGCGGTGATGCCCATCTGTTGCGAATAGGCATAGATCTCGGCCATCAGCCAGTAGCCGGCGAAGGGCAAGGGCAGGAACGAGAGGATGGCGATGAAGTTGGCGGTGTAGCCCATCCAGTCGTAGTGCGCCCGCAGCTTCGGATCCCGGGACGAGAGAAACTTGTAGGCCGCATAGGCGCCGATCACCGCGCCGCCGAAGGCCACATTGGCGATGAAACGGTGCAGATTGATCGGATTCCACAGCGGCCCCTTCATGATCTCCCAGATCGACCCGGTAACCACGCCGCTGGCATCGACCCCCGACGGCGCCATCATGAAGGTGACCCAGGCATTGGCGATCAGCAGCAAAGTGGTGCCCACCGTGTTCAGCATCAGCCCCAGCGTCAGGTGGACCCATTTGCGGTTGCCGTGACGCAAGGCCTGCCAGCTGTAGTAATAGATGTACAGAAAAGCGCTTTCGGCAAAAAACAGGAAGGCATAGACCAGCACCTGCCGGTCGAACACATGGAACAGGTAGCCCATGAACTGCGGATAGAGCAGGAACAGCGCAAAGGCCAGGGTGCCGCCGAAAATGGCGGTGATCGAGTAGGCCGTCATGCTGATTTTCATGCACTCGCGCGCCATGTCGTCATAGCGCGGATCGCCGGTTCGCACCCCGATCCATTCGATCACCAGCACGAACAGCGGCACCGCCAGCACGAAGGCGGCAAAGAACAGATGCATCTGCGCGATCACCCAGACCACGGAACGGCTGCTGACCCCGATACTGGGGTAATCCTCGCGTTTCAGTCGTGGCGCGGGCATCGCTATGCGCTCGCCGGCTTGCGCCTCCGGGGCGAACAACTCGGGGCGGACGCCGCCGGCATCCACCGGCCGGATACGTTCGGCCAGCGTCGTCGCCGACACATCGGCCGCGCCAGCCACCGAAGGCAAGGTCAGAGACAGGCCGGTCAGCGCCAGGATCAGCCACAGCAGCGGCAACCATCGGGACAACTGCGGTTTCTTGTTCATCGCCGCTCTCCTATTGTGCCGGTGTCAGATCGAGATTCAGCGGCAGTCCCTGCGCCGACATCACGAAATGATCGAGTCCGTAGAAAAAGGCCAGCACAATGACGATTGCCAGCACCCAGTTGATCAGGCTGTTGTCGAACATCGGCCGTCTCCTATTCCAGCGGCGTCACGCCGTGCGAATAAATCGCCAGCCACCAGAAAAAGACCAGCACCGCGACCAGGGTGCCGTAGAACAGCCTTGGCCCCCAGGTCGTCCGGTCGCTGTCGTTCCGGGCCTGTCCGGAATCTTGCTCTTGCCCCTGTTCGTTCATGTCGAGCCTCTGATCGGGTTAGGCTTGCCGCGGCGAATACCGGACCGCGGACATCTGCGAACCCCGATAGCAACAAGCTTGCCAAGCTGTTGCGCATTGCCCCGACAGCTGCAACTAAGCCATTGATCGGACGGGATTTATTTCCATGCGGCCCAAGCCTTTCTCCGCTCCCGGACAGACCGCGAAGGAGACCCGGATACAACGAATCGTTCAAGATCGCGGCCCGGGTTGATCGATTCATGCCAGTCGACGCCCATTGAACGATTCGTTCACATCGCCGGTTTCGGCGCCGCGAATGGAACGATTCATTCATCGCCAAACCCGCGGCAACACCACAACCGCCCCTCAATGCCCCGGACTGCAAGGGGATTTCGATAGTTGGCTCGAAACCTGCTATGCCACGAGCCGACAGCCATCAACGAGAGCGAAGCCGTGCTGAGTTATACCGATCCTGCCCACACCGCAGCCCGCCCGACCGCGGCGGCCAGCGCCGCGAAGCACCCGGTCGAAACCGAACAGGCGCTGCGGCAGGCGCGCAGCGAGAGCATCCGGCTCCTGCGCCGGCTGTTGCGCGAAGGCGACGAGGCCGACCGCTGCAATGCCAGCCGCGCCCTGGGCAACATCGATGCCCGCGAAGCCATCGACGACCTGGTCACGCTGCTCGGCGACGAAGACATCGACGTCTGCATCGATGCCGCCGAGGCGCTGGGCAAGCTCGACGCCCGCCCGGTCCTGCCAAAGCTGCACGACAGCCTGATGCACGACCCCGATGGCGAGTTGAAGACAGCCATCATCAAGGCGCTTGGCCTGATCGGCGCCGCCGAGAGCATTCCGCTGCTGATGGAGATCGCGGAACAACAACCCGAGAACATGATTCTCGACAGCAACGAGGACTGGAACGACTGGTGGGACATGCAGCGCCATGCCATCGTCGCGCTCGGCGACATGTCCGCGACCGAGGCCACGCCCTTGCTCAAGCGCCTGCTGCTGGAAGACGAGGAGGACGTCGACGACATCGAAGCCGACATCCTCCAGGCGTTGCTGAAGTTGGGCGAGGATGGCGAAGCCGCCGTCATCGAGGTGTTGCAGTCCGCGCCGCGCGCCATCAGCCGGCGGCGCGCGGCAAGAGCGCTGGCGGCTTCGTCCGGCAACGCTACGCTGAAATCGCTGGCCCGGGCGCTGACCGACGACCACGAGGATGTCCGCCTGTATGCCCTGGAGTCCTTGATCGAGCGCGATGCGGTCAAGTATCTGCCGGCCATCGAGCTGTTGACACGCGACCGTTCCCGGGAAGTGCGTCAGTGCGCGCTGCGCGGCGTCGAGAAACTTCGCGCCCGGCAGGAAACGACGCGACGCAAGACGGCAACCGATGCCAACGCGCTGGCACGGGACGACGATACCGACACCCGCATCGCCCGTCTCGAGGCTCTGGCCGAACGCGCCGCCGCACCCGATGACGACCGACTGATCGAAAGCCTGCGCCTGGCCCTCGCCGATCCCGATCCCCGCCTGGCGATGGCCGCCCTGCCCCTGCTGGCCGGCCTCGAGGACCGCGAACAGGCGGAGACGGAACTGCTGGTGCTGCTCGGGCGCCCGAAACCCGATCCGGCGCTGACGATCGCCGCGCTGCGCGTGCTGCAGGATCTCGGTCGCTGGAACCTGGATCTGTCGCGCCTGCTCGGTCGCCTGGCCAGCCAGGATCATCAGGGCGTCCGGCTGGCCACGCTGAACGCCCTGATGGCGATTCAGAACGCGCTGCTCGAGCAGCCCGAACCGCCTCGCGGCAAGCAACCCGTCGACATCGTCCTCGATGCGCTCGAGGGACGCGTGCTGCTGGAAGTCGAAATCGGCGAACCGATGCCGGCACAGTCCAAGGCCGGTGCAGGCGATGCCGCATCCGATGACCGCATTGCAAGCGACGCCAGCAGCAGCGCCGAAAGCGCGGAAAACGCCTCGGACCAGGACGAAGAAGATGTGCAGATCGTCACCTCCACGCTGCAGTCGATCCTGCTCGACAACCGGCGTGTCGAAGAGGCGCTGCAACAACAGCAAGATCGACCCATGCCCGGGGAAGTCGACGAGGAGTTGCAGCAGTACCACGACCTGGTGCAGGCGAACATTCACCGCGCCGAATGGCTGTTCGCGCATGATCGCGATGTCCCGGCCGCCCGCGATCTGCAATACCTGGCCGCGCGGCTGCTCGGCGACCTGCCCCGAGGGCTGGACCGCAAGCGCACCGCTCGCATCGTCAACAGCCTGATCCAGTCCCTGCATGCCGAGGACGAACAGCTGCGCATTCGCGCCGCCGAGGCACTGGCGCGCATTGCCGGTCGCCAGCGCCATGCCGAGGGCGTGCAGTACGCCTACGGCGGCCTCGTCACCCAATTCCACAGCGAGCTCTGGGATCTCAAGATCGCCTGCTCCCGCGCGCTGGCCGCATTGGGCAACCGCAGCGCCATTCCGATCCTGATCGCCGCGCTCGATCACCCGCGCGGCGCAGTGCGTCAGCAGTTGATCGAATCGATCACCGACCTGGTGCTCGACGGCGACGAACTGCTGAAGAATGCGCATGTCCCGCAGCAGCCTCCGACACTGGAGGAATGGATGGAGCGACTGATCGAGCTACTGCGCGACGCCGAATTTGGCGTGCGGCACGCCGCCGTGGTCAGTCTCCGGCGCTGCCTCGACGCCCCCGAACTGGACGACCGGCAGGCCTGGATCGAGCGCAGCATCGATTCGATCATCGATGCCGCCTTCGTCAATCGCGGCGGCCGGGTCCGCGATCTTGCCGAAGTCATCAAGGACATCGAGCCGGCTTGTGCCACCCGCCAGCTCAATGCCCTGCTCGACCGTCTTTCCGACAGCATGGAACGCCGTTTCGCCATCGAGATGATCGAGCAGATCCACCGTCGCCAGCCGATGTCGGTGGTCGCCTGAAGCGGCTTTCGAATGGAATTCGCCCGGAAGGCAAGACAACCCGCCATGAAATGCACAATCGTCAGGAGAACATCATGATCAAGCAACTCACGCTCTTCACCGGCCTGGCGCTCGCGCTGGCCACGAGCCCGCAATCGATGGCCGCCAAGTACCAAGTCGTGGATGTCGCCAACGGCGGCAGCATCAGCGGCAGCGTCAACTTCAGCGGCAAGGATCCGGAACCGGTCGTATTCAAGATCAGCAAGGACAACGACGTCTGTGGCGACGGCACCCGCGAGGTCGATTTCGTACGCACCCGCGACGGCAAGCTGTTGGACGTCATGGTCTATCTGCAGAAGGTCAAGCAGGGCAAGCCTTTTCCGAAAAAACTGGAAAAGGCGCAGATCCTGCAGCAAGACTGCGAATTCAAGCCCTGGGTGACGCTAATGGTCAACGGGGGCGAAGCCGACATCGTCAACGAAGATCCGGTGTTGCACAACATTCACACCTACGAACTGATCGGCAAGGCCAAGAAAACGGTGATGAACATCTCCCAGCCGGACAAGGGCGTCATCAAGAAAAAGGTCAAGCTCAAGCGCGGCGTGGCGATGAAGATCGAATGCGACGCGCATGATTTCATGCATGCCTTCGCCTTCGTGCCGAAAAACCCCTACTTCGCCCTGGTCGACGACAACGGCAACTTCAGCATCGACCAGGTGCCGCCCGGCAAATACAAGATCGTGGCCATCCACGGCACTCTCGGCAGCCAGAAAGGCAAGGTCGAGGTCGCGCCCGGCGGCCAGGCCACAGTAGATTTCAGTTTCAAGGGCAAGTAAGCATCCGCGGGAGCGCCCGCAGCGCGCTCCCGCCCGTTTTTCCGACAGAGGGTTGGCGATGAACGACAGAACCGGGGCTCTGGCACGCCTGCGCAAGCTGACCGGTTTCGACTGGTTCGTCCTGGCCGGAGTGGGCATCAACCTATTGGTCGTGCTCTACCTGTTCGGATACTGGCTGCTGTTTGCCTGAACCCACCGTCCCGACCGGAGCATTCTCGCCATGAACCAGCCAGCGGAAGAAATCGACTCGCAAGCGGCCACTCTGCCGCAGTACCGTTCCATACTGATTGCCGCCGACTCCTCCGATCATTCCGACCGGGGCATTGTCGAGGCGGTGGCGCTGGCCGAGGCCTTCGGCGCCCGGGTCACCGGCACCCATGCCTATGCCGCCCGGATGCACGATGTCCGCTTTCGCCAGATGGAAGGCGGCCTGCCGGAACAATACCGCGTCGAGCAAGAACTGGAGCGCCAGCGCGAGGTCCACGACGACCTGATCGCACGCGGCCTGTCGATCATCACCGACTCCTATCTCGACCAGGTCGAGAAACGTTGCCGCCCCCGCGACATCGAGTTCCACCGCGCCTCGCTGGAAGGCAAGAACTACCGGGCCCTGGTCAACGAGGCCAACAGCGGCGAATACGATCTGATGGTACTCGGCGCGCTTGGGGTCGGCGCCATCGAGGGCAGCCGCCTCGGCAGCGTCTGCGACCGGGTGACGCGTCGCCTCGACATCGATGCGCTGGTCATCCGCCAGCCCGGACGCAGCCTTTCCGACGGACCGATACTGGTCGCCCTCGACGGTTCGCGCAAGGCCTACGGCGGCCTGCTCACCGCCTTCGCGCTGGGCCGGCTGTGGCAGGTGCCGATTCACGCGGTCGCTGCCTTCGACCCCTATTATCACTATGTCGCCTTCAACAAGATCGCCGGGGTTCTGTCCGAGGAGGCCGGCAAGGTCTTCCGTTTCCAAGAACAGGAAAAGCTGCACGAGGACATCATCGACTCCGGCCTGGCCAAGATCTACCAGGGCCACCTCGACGTCGCCGAATCCATCGCCGCCGACCACGGCATCGAAATCGTCACCCGCCTGCTCGACGGCAAGGCCCACGACGCCATCGAACGCTATTGCGCCGAGTTGGAGCCTTCGCTGCTGGTCATCGGCAAGCTGGGCATCCACGCCGACCCGGAACTGGATATCGGCAGCAATGCCGAAAACCTGCTGCGCAACCTGCCCTGTGCCCTGCTGCTGTCGCAGCGCGAATACCAACCGCAGGTGGAAAAGATCGCGGCCGCCACCACCTCCTGGTCGGTCGAGGCCGAGCGACGCATGCTCCGGGTTCCGGATTTCGCGCGCCCGATGGCGCGCATGGCCATCCTGCGCTACGCCCAGCAGCGTGGCCATACCGTGATCACCGCCAGACTGGTCGAGGAGGCCACCGCCGAACTGATGCCCGGCCATGCCGGGTCGGCCATGCGGCAGATCGTCGAGGCCGCCGAGGCCGGCCAGCTCAAGACCCGGGGCGCGCAGCAACCCATGAACTGGAGTCGCGCCGCCAGTCGGCTGCTCGAACGCATCGAGGACGACAGCCTGCGCGGCAACATCCGTAGCCGCGCCGAGAAAAAAGCGCGCGCCGAGGGCCATCGCCTGGTGGAGGAACGGCATATTCGCGCCTTCCTGCGCGAACCGCATCCCGCTCCCGGGCAACGCGAACTGCACTGGCAAGCCGACGCCCTGGCCCGGCTGGCACGGGCACCCGAAGGCTTCATGCGCGAAGCGGCCCGCCGTCATATCGAGGACTACTGTCGCGACAACGGCATCCGCGAGATCGACCTTGCCGCCGCGGAAACGGGCCTGGCCCGCGCCCGCGAAGCCATGGAACGACAGGCAGGCAGCGACCGGCGCCCGACCGGGAAAGCCGCGGGCAAGTGCCCGTTTGCAGGTCTCAGCGACGATGGGGATGCCGATGCAGAACCGACAGCGAACTGGGATCCGGACCACCCGCGCAACGAAGGATAGCCGCCATGCCGGCCCCGGTTCCCGATCTGCAACTCGTCGCCATCAACCTGACCCGGCGCTGCAACCTGGCCTGCGCCCATTGTTATCTCGACGCCGATGAACTCGGAAAACCCGCGCCGGACGAGTTGAGCACGGACGAGGTCCGTGGCCTGCTCGACGACATCGCCGCACACCACCCGCAAACGCTGATCGTGCTCAGCGGCGGCGAACCGCTGCTGCGTCGCGATCTGGAGGAGATATTGCGTCACGGCCAGCGCCTCGGTCTGTCCTGCGTCATCGGCAGCAACGGCGCTCTGCTGACCGAGGCCCGGGTCGGGTCGCTGAAACGGGCCGGAGCGCTGGGCATCGGCATCAGCATCGATTCGCTGCAACCGGAGCGCCACGATGCCTTTCGCGGCCAGCCCGGCAGCTGGCATAAAACCCTGCGCGGCATCGAACAGTGCCGCCGTCAGGGTCTGGATTTCCAGATTCACTTCACCGTCACCGACGACAATTACCGGGAGATCGATGCCGTCGTCGATTTCGCGGCCGCCAGCGGAGCCCGGGTGGTCAATTTCTTCTTCATCGTCTGCACCGGACGCGCCAAGAGCGCCGGGCGCATCCGCAACCAACGCCATGAAGCCAGCCTGCAACGGCTGATTGCCAGCCAGCAGCGACACCCCGACCTCATCATTCGCCCGCGCTGCGCACCCTGGTTCAAGCGCGTGGCCTGGCATAACGATCCGCAAGCGTCGATCAACCGCATCGGCGGTCGCGAAGGCGACGGCTGTCTGGCCGGCACCTCCTATTGCCGCGTCGCGCCGAACGGCGATGTCACCGCCTGCCCCTACATCGAGAGCGCGGTCGGCAACATTCGCCAGCAACCGCTGTCGCGCATCTGGGCCGAGGCCGACGATTTTCAACGCCTGCGCGGGGCCGAACTCGGCGGCAAATGCGGGCGCTGCGAGTTTCGCGCTCTCTGCGGCGGCTGCCGGGCCCGGCCGCTGGCTCTCGGCAACGACCTGATGGACGAGGATCCCGCCTGCAGCTACCGCCCCCGGCAAGTCCCGGTCATCGAGCCGGTCGGCGACCTGACGCCGCCGATGCACTGGACCGAGGATGCGCAGCAGCGCCTGCAACGCATCCCCGGCTTCATCCGCAAGATGATTCGCCAGCGGGCCGAGGCCCATGCGCGGGATTGCGGCGACCGACAAGTCACCCTGGCCCACCTGCAGGCGCTGACCGCGGCGCGTTTCGGCGATCGCGTCCCCTGGCGCCGTCCCGGCAGCGGGGAGGACGAGCGATGAACCGGCGCTCCGATATCGCCATCGTCGGCGGCGGCATTTCCGGCGTGGCCTGTGCCTGGTGGCTGCGCCAGCTCGGCCTGTCCGCCACGCTGATCGAAAGCGACACCCAACTGGGCGGCCTCATCCGCAGCCGACGCGAGGGCGGCTGGCTGACCGAACGCGCGGCCTCGATGGTGCTCAATTTCAGCCCGCTGGTCGACAACATGCTGCGGCAATCCCGTGCCGGGCGGCTGCGTTGCGACCGGCTGCCGGTCGGCCAGCGCTACCTGCTGCGCGAGGAGGCACTCAAGCCGGTGCCGGAGCGGCTACACCGGCTGCT
>Ga0256834_1002735_pt1 | contig 10937 bp, 9 predicted proteins | sample 4281140metaG_FD_190536 | JGI IMG/M metagenome (GOLD analysis project Ga0256834, IMG submission 190536) | Hydrothermal vent microbial communities from East Pacific Rise, Pacific Ocean - 4281-140 | ecosystem: Environmental > Aquatic > Marine > Hydrothermal vents | place: Pacific Ocean: East Pacific... | reverse complement strand
GCCTGAAAATGAAAATATCGGGTCTTTGAAGGTCATGGGGAAGGTGGTGTGGTGTAAAAAACAGCCTGAAAGCGGTGATTATTTAACAGGTGTTCAATTTCTGAATATTTATGAGCAGGACCTTAAGATTCTCAATGACTTTGTTCAGGGCCGCTTACATGAGCGGGAAGCGCTCGCGTCTCTTTGATGAGATACCTTGCTGACCTGCATATCCATTCACACCATTCAAGGGCCACATCAAAGACATCTCATATCCGCAGCCTGGCAGCATGGGCTCAGATAAAAGGGGTTCATGTCCTGGCAAGCGGTGATTTCACACATCCTCTCTGGATGCGTGAACTTCAGGAATGTCTTGAACCAGCGGAACCGGGATTTTTCAAACTGAAAGAATCCGTCCATCGGGATTTTTCCGTCCTGTCTTCTTTTGACTTAACAACAGAAAACATTGCAACACGTTTTGTGCTGTCAGCTGAAGTCAGCTGTATATATAAACGTGACAACAGGGTCCGCAAGATACATAATCTTCTTTTTGTGCCGGATTTTGATTCTGCTGAAGAAATCAATCGACGGCTTTCAGCTATTGGGAATCTCTCTTCCGATGGCCGGCCGATTCTCAAACTTGACTCCCGTGACCTCCTGGAAATACTCCTTGAGAGTTCAGAGGCGGGCTTTCTGGTTCCGGCCCATATCTGGACACCCTGGTTTTCTCTCTTTGGGTCAAAATCCGGATTTAACAGCGTGGAGGAATGCTTTGGCGATCTTGCGGATCATATCTTCGCCCTGGAGACCGGGCTCTCCTCTGATCCTGCAATGAACAGATTGATATCAATGCTGGATTCATATAGTTTTATCTCAAACTCGGACTGTCATTCTCCTGCAAGGATCTGCCGCGAGGCCAATATTTTTGACACAGACTTTGATTTTTATTCAATGAGGGAGGCCATAAGGTTTCCATGTGACGGCAGGGGGCTGCAACGGTTTTCCGGAACAGTAGAATTCTACCCGGAAGAGGGAAAGTATCATCTTGATGGACACAGAAAATGTGATTTCTGCTGTGATCCGCTACAAACCCGTACCCTGGAGGGAATTTGCCCGTACTGTGGAAAGGCGTTGACCGTTGGCGTACTTTCAAGGGTCATGGAGCTCGCAGACAGGGAGCAGGCCGTTTTTCCCGATGGTTCGCCACTCCAATACAGTCTGATTCCACTTGTTGAAATACTCTCAGAGCTGCTGGGAACCGGTCCGGCAACAAAAACCGTGATGTCCCATTACCTGAAACTTGTGAGCTGTTTCGGTTCAGAGATGAATATCCTGCTTACCACTCCCGTTGAAGATATTAAAAAGGGCTACTCAAGTTTACTGGGGGAGGCTGTGGCACGTATACGTTCTGGAGATGTGTATAAAAAGTCAGGATTTGACGGGCAGTATGGAGTTATCAGCTGTTTTACAGCCGGGGAGGAGTCGGATCTGCGATCAGAAGATGAGATACTGCGCAGAAGAAGGGTTCGTCTCCGGAAAGCCGACTGACACGAAGTGTTTTTCGACGGACTGATGGACGTGAAAAAGTTCCTTATTTGTTAAGGAGCTGCTTCAGACATGCGGGGAGCTGATCTCCAAGTTCCGAGGCACTGTAGCCAAAGCCGTTTTTGTAGAGAATGTCACCGGCCATCCCATGGAGAAAGACAGCTGCTGCGGCGGCGGCCTCCACGTTGAGCCGCTGGCAGATCAGGGCACCGATAATACCGGTGAGGACATCACCCATGCCTCCTGTTGCCATGCCGGGGTTTCCGCTGGTGTTGATATAGGTGTGTCCCGTGGAGGAGGTCACTATGGTGCCGGCACCCTTGAGTATCATTATACAGTCATTCCTGTCACTGCTGTATATTCTGCAGGCCTCTTTTGCCGCCTTAACCCGATTGTCCTGTATCTCATCAATGGTGCATCCCAGGAGTCTTGCCATTTCTCCGGCATGGGGCGAGAAGATACGTGGTCCGGCTGCTTTTGGAAGGCTGTCTCTGTTTTTTGCGAGAATGTTCAGCGCATCCGCATCAAGGATAAGTGGAATTTCTATGCTTTCATAAAGCCTCAGAACTAGTTCCGATGTTGCCGGTTCTGTTCCGATGCCCGGCCCCAGGACCACGGCCCGCTTTCCATGGATATTCTGCTTGATAAAGGTGAGATCGTTCACTTCAAAAATGCTTGCTGAAACGGGGAGCGGCAGAGTCATCGCCTCAATCAGAAGAGTCTCGTAAACAGTGTTCAATTCCTTTGGAGTAAAGAGACTGACAAGGCCGGTGCCGCTGCGCAGGGCTCCCTTTACGGCCAGTGTCGCGGCACCTGTTTTTCCAATGGATCCGGCAAGTATTGCCAGGTGGCCGTGGCTGCCCTTGTGGGCATTGTCAACACGTCTCAGGGGGGCGACCAGAGCTGCAGCCGTGTTTTCGTCCAGCAGTTCCGTGCTGATTCTGGCACGCTCCATGACTTCCGGGGGAATACCTATATCAATAACAGATATTTTTCCGGCGAATTCGGGACCATGGTGCAGTACATGACCTGGTTTGGGGCAACCGTATGTTGCTGTATAATCGGCCCGGATACTGGTGCCGAGAATCTTGCCGTTGTCAGAGTCCATACCCGATGGAATGTCAGCGGCAATAACCGGGACCCCTCGAACAGAGTCTGAGAAATTTATAAAATTGATTGTCTCGGCGTGTTCTTCCGTAACGGTTCGGGTGAGACCGGTTCCGAAAATGGCATCTACAATGGCATAACACGGCTTTCCCTGGTTGATGAACTGTTTGTAGAGCACGGGCAGGGTCTGTACGCGTGCCTTTGAGTCTATTACATGAAAGGGAAGGCGCAGTTTTCTGACAATTGCCATATTGGCTGCCGCATCACCCTTGAGTCTGTCCGGGTCAACGAGAAAGAAGAAAATTGGTTTACAGCCTCTCTGGTGCAGATGCCTGCCGATGACAAGACCGTCTCCACCATTATTTCCAGGTCCGATAAAGAGAAGGGCAAAGGAATTCGCAGGTGAGCCGAGGACGTCCTCCATCATCCGCACTGTGCCAAGCCCGGCATTCTCCATAAGGACTATGCCGGGGATATGATAGTCTTCAATGGCACACTGGTCGAGGCCATGCATCTCTGCAGCATTGGGTAACTTCATGGGAACCTGGTTGGGAAAAATGGATTCAGGTGAGGGCCTTTAAAAAGCCGATTATGGTATCAGCAAGCTGCTGAGGATCTGAGTCAGCGTGTTTAATGATACCCAGGTAGTATCGACCAAGGGAGAAGACAAGAATATTGTCCCCTGAATTTCGTTCAACACAGCAGTAGATATAACGTCTTCCGCCCAAATCATCGGAGAGTGAATCGCAATATTTCCCGCTGGTGACAATGGCTGAGGAGAGGGCAACTGCCTCTTCATAGTTTTTGCCTACCACATAGCCGTCATTGCGAACCAGAATGTATCGCGATACACCCTCGATATCCCCAAGTCTTGAAAAATCTTTTGCTGTGGCCATTATGATTCCTCTGTTATGCTTTTGAGACTCTCAAGAAATTCTTTGCGGTCATCACTGTCATCGATCTCTTTTGCCATCATCTCGATGAGCTCGGGAAGGTTTTTGAGAGAAGGGGTACCCTTCTTTGCCCATATTGCCAGGGAATCCTGGAAGACCAGCCCGGCAACAGGGCCGATATGCTGGGCAAGGTTATTCTCCATACGGGTCAGGGGCTCTTTCAGCTCTGATTCCGGTGCAAGGAGTATGCCCATGATTTCTTCGGCAAAGTTGGCATCGTCACCAGGCTGTTCCTCATCCTGTGGCATATCAGACAGCTCTGGCTGGGGCAAGGGGTCAGGAACAATATTCAAGGCCATCTGTACCGTCATCTTGATCATACCCGGAGATAGTGACGGCTGATGCAGAAGAAAGAGCCAGTGTCCATCGCCGATTTCCATGCCACAGAGAATGAGATCTTTAAAACAGACCCTGATTCCACCGGTGTCATGAAAATGCACAGACATCATGGAGACGATTTTTGAGAGTTTTACACTGACCTGCTGCAATGATGCATCATCGCTTACTCCATCCGTCTGGTTGGAGTAAATGCCTTGTTCTGGAGAATAGAGGAAGCCACCTGAAACTTCAGGGAGACTGGCTATGATGTCTGAGAGTTTTTCTGGGTATTCCACGGTAGACTCCACTGCAAGATTCTGATTATTAAGGTATGAATGAGCTCATAGTATGGAAAACAGCCAAATCATCGGGTGAATGTGCCACCGCAAATCAATTCTGACGTGATGCACGCCGGGTACTCAAGGGAGATACACAAGAGTCGCTTGATCTGTTCAGGTGGCATTTGCAATCACTTTGCATAATAATATATAGATACTATATTGGGTATTTTGGGCTGTCAAGGTAAAAGAATTATGTAATCAAGTGGTTGCATGCACGTAAGCCTGTTTCTGGATAATATGAAGGGAGAAATGAACTGATGGATATCCTTGTTTTTCAGCAAAATGGTTCCGGGGAGCATAAAATACAGGGAGTTCGATGCCATGGAAAGAGCCTGAATATTACAGATGTTATTTCAATCGACAGCTTTCTTCCAGACTTTATAGAAGATCCGGAAGACTACATAGATGCGGGTTTCACGGCAGATCTTGTACTGAATTACCTGAAGCATCCCGACCTTGTGCATCATCTGATATCCATCTGTGAAAAAAACAGGATCCCGGTGATCTCCCCCGGGAAAAAAGGAGCAGGCTTTACTCCATTTACCTGTTGTGGTCTGGGGAAAAATGATTCCCTTGGAGAGTATGGGGAAAAATTTGGTTTACCGGAATACCGGGTCACTCTCAGCGGTGACAGGATCTCCGGGATAACGGTCCTGCGCGGGGCACCCTGCGGGGCAACCTGGGATGCCTTGCAGGAGTATATAGGCTGCCAGGTTGATGATGTACTGGTCCGGCTACCCCGACAGGTGCAGTACTTCTGCTCTGCAGATCCAAGCCGTTTTGATCCCGTAAGCGGTAAAAGCCCTGTACACTATGCAGGATATGTACACATTGCAGCCCTGAAAAAGGCCATAGAGGAGGCCTCTCAGCCTTCTGTCTGAATCCATGGAAGGCCTGCCCTTAAAAAAACTGCGGCGGGTTATGGGAGAACCGGACCGATCTTCCAAGGGAGACCAGAGGGGAAAAATCAGTGATCCTGTTTTCCGGTTTCGGGTTCAGGATCTTTTTCCGTCATAAGGCTCTTACAGAAACGGCACGGCTCAAAACCGGAATCCAGGGCAACCGTGATATTCTTAAATTCAATGGTGCAGTTTTTACAGTAATAAAATTCACAGCCCGGGAGATGAAAAACATGGCTCTTGATGTTTCCATGGACGGTGCCCTCTGTTAAGTAATCAGGCCCGACCACTGCAGGTTTAAGGCTTTGAGCCGGAACATCCGGTTCAGGCTCAACAGGATCCGAGGGCTCAGGGCTGTCTTTTCCCCGGCTGAATTTTGCGCGTTGTCCGGCAATGAAGGGGGAGAGAGTGTTGTCAATAAAATGAATCAGTCTGTTTTTCAGTGATTCCGGAAAAAACGGTCTTTCATCGGCCGCCTGTTTTATCAGGTATATTGCAATCACCAGGAATACAATATTGGGCATCCACATGACCAGGGCAACCGGGAGCGAACTGTCCTCGGCGAGTGTTTTCCCCACTGTGAAGAGTATGTAGTAAAAGATGAAAAAGCCGAGTCCCAGTGGCACTCCCAATGATTTTCTCCCGGGACCGGCCTGCAGACCCAGGGGCATACCGAGCAGACTGAGGATAAAACAGCCCACTGGCAGCACCAGCCTTTTATGAAAATGCACCAGCATGTTTCTTCCGGCAGGTGTGTCCCTGCCAACGGCAGTGGCCGAGTCCTGAAGTTGAATCATGGTCATTGAGGACTTGGAGCGTTTTGTCACATCCTCACCATCCAGAACAGTTGGTGGCTGCAGCGGAATGTTGATGGTGTATCTGTCAAAACTGATTATCTGAGACCGGGCCTTGTCAGGCCGGTGGAGACTGCCGTTCTGCAGGGTGATTGTCACCAGCATATTATCAATCTGGGCATCCATGATTCCATACTGGGCCATGGTTATAATGGGGTTGGTCTGCCCCCGCATATCAGAAACCCAGACGTTTCGCCAGAGACCGGTCTTTTTATCTATGGAGTCGACATAGACAACAAGATCACCAAGGGCCTCTGTGAACTGATGTTCTTTGATACCTTTGTCTATCTTCTCTTTGGCAACCTGAAACATAAGCTGTTTCAGGGCGGTTTCAGCACGTGGAATCAATCCTGCCGAAAAATAACAGGTAAGGAGTGCAATGGCTGCGGCAACAAGTACCAGGGGAGGGATCATCTGGTAAATACTGATACCGCTTGCCTTCAGGGCTAGAATTTCGGTATCGGAAGAGAGTCTTGTAAAAGAGATGATAACACCCATCATGGCGGCCATGGGGATGGAATACAGAAACATGTTGGGAAAGAGATACAGAAAGAGGCGTACAAAATCGACAAAACTTATTTCCAGTTCCAGAACAACGTTGAGAAACGGGATGAGCTTGGCAAGAAAGAAAACACTGTTCATGATAACAAAACTGGCAAAAAACGGGGCCAGCATCTCTGTTGCCAGATAGCTGTAGAGCAGTTTTGGAAATCGCAGTGTTTTTTGCATCTCTTTTTGACTGGAAAAAGTAAAATAAAGATCTCATTGAAGCAGTATATTGTACGGCTGCCAGAGTCTACTGAAAAAACGGAAAGGTAACAAGAAAGAACTGCAGAAAGACCGCAAAGCTTGTGAAAAAGAGAGAGATGATGTATTGAGGCACAGGTTATTCTTATTTATGCCGTCTGGAGAGAGGAAAAAGCATGCACTTATTTGAGACAGAAGAGGGTGATATCTGGATCTGTGTCACCTGTGGCCGTGAACGGGAACAGGAGATCAGGGCAAAGAACTGGGAGTATATTTTTGACCGCGATGACCCGGTACTTCGCTGCAAGCTGTGTGGCGGGCCGGATTATGAGGTTGAAGACTAAAACTGCAGTAACCGGCGAGGCCGATGGGGCATCAACGAAAACAGCAGTTATCGTCAAGATCTGATCTCAAAACAGATGCTGTTGATAACTGCTGCTTATCCTAGAACTTCGCATCCACCACCGGGCCATCAATGGTGACTTCAATCCAGTGCTGGTCCCACCACTCTCTGGGTGTAACAAAAACACCGTTTACCAGCATTGAAAAGTGCAGGTGATCCCCTCCAGCCATTCCACTTGTTCCCGAGTGGCCGATCACATCGCCTTTTTCAAGGCTGTCACCGGGTGAAACATTGATCTGACTCATGTGTGAGTAGAGACTGAAAACCCCCTGTCCATGGTCTATCATGACCATATTGCCGTAAATTCCAAGGTAGTCACCGAAAATAACAGTACCGTTGTTGGCCGCTTTGATTTCGGCATGTCTGGTTGAGGCTATATCCATTCCCAGGTGAACCTGTTTGTCAATGGCTTCACCCTTGTAATAGTAGGTTCTGTGGTCGGCAAATCCGGCTCTGCCACTCCCTGCCATACGAAGAAATTTCCCGGTCCAGAGTCTTTTTTCTCCGGGATTGAGACAGAGTTTACGGATTTTCTCATTATTCAGATTACGCACTGTCCGGTTTGCGTAGAGATATTGCTGGATCATGGTGCCCTTCATCTCGGGATAGTGTTCTTCAAATTCCGGAATTTTTTTCCCGAGGAAGCCATCGCCGATATGGATCTTATCCTTTTTCTGCCGTGGCTTGTTTAAGACCGTGGAAAAGCGTTTAACGGTCTTGTTTCCTGCGGCGTCCTCTGCAATTATTGAAGATGTGGTGATTTTTTCCGTGAAATAGGGGAGGGCAATGTAGGAGATATATTTGGAATCAGAACCGTCTGTCAGGGGAAATCCCGGGTGATAGGTCTCATTCATCTGGACCCCATGGGAAACAGCATCTTCCGCGGTAAAAATTACAATACCGGCACCACCGGGTTTGATATAGCGCTCACTGTGAATGATGGAAACCTTTGGTGCTTTGGTGTCAATGGTGACAGGATGGGTAAGTACACTTGTGTTTCCCTTTAACAGGGATCGTAAAGAGTAGTCAGTTGCGGTAATTTTCAGAGTGGCCTCACCGTCTGATAATTTCAACTGTTTGGGATTCACAATCAGGGCGATTTTCTCTTTCAGGGTCGCTTTCCGGGCATCACCACTCCCCCTTTGATACTGTTTGTTGAGCAGTACCTTTTCCTTGTTCTTCTGAACAAGCACTATCTCTATGGAACGGATACCGCTCTTGTTGTCACTTACCGTGAGTACAATTTTGCTGTCTTTACCGATATATGTGGGGAAATTTTCTCCGGTTATCAGGGGCTTTTCACCTTCAAAATAGGTGATGAAAACATATCCGGCAAGTCCTGCGATGGCCAATACTATAACCAGAAATAATGGAAAAGATGACCTTTTTTTAGAATGTCTGCTCTTGAGTCTTGTCATGGTGGTTTCCGTGGTTCGGGTATATGTGAATAATAGTGGTTTTATAGGCTGCGATTACAGGGAAACGCTCTATTCCCAGATAATCTCATATTTTTCGATATGGAGCTTTTTGCTGGGAACAATTGTGAGACGTTTGCCAATCTCCTGCTCAAGTTCCGTGGTGACAGTCCCTTCTTCCTTGAGAAGCATGTCGGCCACCCGGGGATGGACAGTGACGGTGATCTGTTGACTGGTATAGCGATGGGCCTTTCTTGATATCTTTCTGAAAATCTCATGACATATGGTTCGTCTGGATTTGAGTATTCCTTCACCGGCACAGTAATGACACGGTTCGCACATCATCTGGCTGAGATTTTCACAGCTCCTTTTACGGGTCATCTGGACCAGTCCGAATTCAGAGAGCTTCAGTATGTTAATCCGGCTTTTATCTTTTTTTACCGCCTCTTTAAAGGCATTAAAGAGTTTTTCGCGATGTTCCTCTTCTTCCATATCAATGAAATCAATGATGATTATTCCACCGATATTTCGCAGTCTCAGCTGGTAGGCGATCTCCTTGACCGCCTCCATGTTTGTTTTGAAAATTGTCTCTTCAAGGTCATTTTTACCAACAAATCTTCCGGTATTGACGTCAATTACCGAAAGTGCCTCTGTGGTTTCAATGATGATATATCCCCCGGAACGAAGCCAGATCTTTTTTTCCAGGGCACGGCTGATTTCCACATCTATGCCATGGGCTTCAAAAAGCGGGGCGTCTTCCTGGTAGAATGAAATTCTGCTCTGCAGTGAGGGGGCAAAGGTCTGGACAAACTTCAGCAGTTTTTCGTAGGTCTTTTTGTCATCAAGAATAAGACTGTTGACCTCAGCTGTAAAAAGATCCCGGACAGAACGGAAAGTGATATCCAGATCTTCGTAAATCATGGCGGGAATAGTCGTGGTACGGCTTGAAATATCCTGGATCTCGTCCCAGAGAAGCAGGAGAAACTCCATGTCCGCCTCAAGTTCCTCCATGGTTGCGTTTTCGGCAACTGTCCGCACGATAAACCCGGTTCCTGCGGGGCGCAGAGACTGGATTCGCTCCTTCAGGGTGTTGCGGGTTTCTTCATCCTGTATCTTTCGTGATATCCCGATGTGGTCGGTGAGAGGCATAAACACAAGATTTCTACAGGGAAGGGTGATGTGACAGGTGAGCCTTGCGCCTTTAGTTCCTATGGGATCCTTACCTACCTGAACCGTGATTTCCTGACCCTCGGTGAGCAGATCTTCAATGTTCATACCGGGGCTGCGGTTCATGTCGGTGTCGGGCACAGATGAAGAAAACTCAAGTTTACCGCAGGGACTCTGCCTTTTCATCATTCTTGCATCAAGATCGGCATTTGATATGTAGACATCATCAACATAGAGAAAACCTGTTCTTTCAAGTCCGATATCAACAAAAGCAGCCTGCATGCCAGGCAGGACCCGAACCACTCTCCCCCTGTAAATATTCCCCACCAGGCCCTTTTCCGTGGGGCGCTGCAGGTGAAATTCAGCAAGATGTCCATTCTCCACTAATGCTATGCGAATCTCATAGCTGGTGGAGTTTATAAGTATTTCTGAGCTCATATGATGTTTTTGGTAAAGGGGGATGTCAGCCGGTTGGCAGCTTGTATCTGCTCATATTGAAAATATTATATTTATACAGTATTTTGATCCTAAAATCTTCACCTAAATCCAAACGATTTCCCCGGTTATCCCCATATGAATGGTCTTTCTGTAATTCTCCCGACATACAATCGTGCTGCCATGATTGAGAGGGCTCTGGATTCTGTACATCGTCAGACTGTTGCCTGCGATGAAATTATTGTCGTTGATGACGGTTCAACTGATTATACATACGACGTGGTTTCGAGCTTTTCAAGGAAATGTGATATTCCCGTACGCTATTTCAGGCAAAAGAACCGTGGACCTGCTGCTGCACGGAACCGCGCTGTTCGTGAAGCACGATGCCCACTCATCGCATTTCTCGATTCAGATGACCACTGGCAGAAAAAGAAGGTGGAGATCCAGAAAAAAAGTATGCTTGAAAACCCGGAATATCTTATTTCTCATACTCAGGAACGCTGGTTTCGAAGGGGAGAACATCTCAACCAGAAGAGTATTCACCGGCCCCGCAATGGCCATATTTTTGATCATTGCCTGAAACTCTGTGCTGTGGGAATGTCCACTGTGATGCTGAGAAAAGAGCTTTTTGAAGCTGTAGGCATGTTTAACGAACGGCTGAGATGCTGTGAAGATTATGATTTCTGGCTGCGGTGCAGCTGGAAGCTGGAATTCCTCCTCGTTGCCGAAGCACTCACCGTCAAGGAGGGCGGGCGGGATGATCAGGTCTCTCAT
>Ga0256834_1002734_pt1 | contig 10937 bp, 5 predicted proteins | sample 4281140metaG_FD_190536 | JGI IMG/M metagenome (GOLD analysis project Ga0256834, IMG submission 190536) | Hydrothermal vent microbial communities from East Pacific Rise, Pacific Ocean - 4281-140 | ecosystem: Environmental > Aquatic > Marine > Hydrothermal vents | place: Pacific Ocean: East Pacific... | reverse complement strand
GCAGCACGATCCCCAACTTTAAACGTACCAAAACCGATAATAGCAACAGAGTCCCCTTTACTCATTGCTCCAGTAATTGCAGAAACCGTCGCATCTAGTGCTTTCGCTGCATCTGCTTTTGTTAAATCGGCACCTTCCGCTATTGCACTTACTAACTCAGACTTGTTCATTATGTTCTCCGTAAAAGTATTAATAATTCAATGTTTAACCATTCAATTCGATAGTGACCACGAATTGGCTGTAGCATTTATAGCAACCAACCCTAGACAGTGTCAAGAAAATAAAGAGATTTAAGGCAAATTAGTGGTGATTTGCCTTATTTTCAACTATTTTTTCTGATTTTGACTCTTTAAAAACCACATCATCCAGCTTTTTACTTAAAGGCTTAGGTTGTTTGACTAGCGCTAATTTTAAAACATCATCCACCCACTGTACGGGACGAATATCCAGTTGTGATTTTACCTCATCAGGTACATCCGCTAAGTCTCTAACATTATCGTTTGGAATTAACACCATTTTAATCCCCCCCCGTAATGCCGCTAATAATTTCTCTTTTAAGCCACCAATAGGAAGTACCTCGCCTCTTAAAGTAATTTCTCCCGTCATCGCCACATCCGAACGCACAGGGATATTGGTAAACACAGAGGTAATGGCGGTACAGATCGCAATACCCGCACTCGGGCCATCCTTTTTAATGGCTCCTTCAGGGAAATGCAGATGCAAATCAAATTTTTCATAAAAATCACTCTCTAGCCCTAATGCCTTAGAGCGACTGCGAATGACACTCATCGCCGTTTGTACCGACTCTTGCATCACACTGCCTAATTGCCCAGTACTTGATAGCTTACCCTTACCAAGCATGGCGGTTGCCTCAATACGCAACAAATCACCGCCTACACGCGTCCAAGCTAAGCCTGAGACCTGGCCTATACGATTCTCTTTGTCTGCCAGTCCAATGCGGTATCGTGCAACGCCAAGATAGTCTTCTAGTTCAACAGGAGTAACTTTAATACGCCCTTCAACTTCATTAGTAACTAATTTTTTAACCGATTTTCGACAAATCTTAGCCAACTCTCTTGCCAGCAAGCGCACACCCGCTTCTCGCGTATAACACTGAATAATTTCTTGAATGGCTTCTGTTGTAATTTCTAATTCATTTTTTTTCAAGCCATGGTCTTTCTCGGCTCTTGGAAGCAAATGCTGAATCGCAATTTTCAATTTTTCTGGCTCGGTATACCCCGACAACGTAATTACTTCCATCCGATCAAGCAACGCTTCAGGAATATCCATAGAATTGGACGTTGCCACAAACATCACGTCCGAGAGATCGTAATCAACCTCAAGGTAGTGATCATTAAAGGTTGCATTTTGTTCAGGATCCAGCACTTCCAAAAGTGCAGATGCAGGATCGCCACGCATATCACTCGACATTTTGTCGATTTCATCCAACAAAAATAGCGGGTTTTTAGTGCCTGCGGTTTGCATTTTTTGAATAATTTTACCTGGCAATGCACCAATATAAGTTTTACGATGACCACGAATCTCTGCCTCATCCCGCACTCCGCCTAACGACATACGTACATACTTACGATTAGTCGCTTCTGCAATCGCACGTGCCAAAGAGGTTTTACCCACCCCAGGCGGTCCAACTAAACATAAAATAGAGCCCTTCATTTTTCGCACTCGCTTTTGAACAGCAAGGTATTCAATAATGCGCTCTTTTACTTTATCTAACCCATAGTGTTTTGCATCCAAAATTAACTGGCTTTTATTCAAGTCTTTGGAAACTCGACTCATTTTTTTCCAAGGTATATCCAACAACCAATCTAAATAGTTACGCACCACCGTCGCTTCAGAAGATTGTGCAGGCATCATTTTTAATTTTTTAAGTTCCGCCTCGGCTTTTTCCATCGCTTGCTTGCTTAACCCTGCTTCTTTAATGCGTAACGCAATTTGGTCAAACTCATTCACCGCACCTTCATCACCACCTGCCAACTCACTGTGAATGGCCTTAATTTTTTCATTTAAATAGTAATCGCGCTGAGTTTTATCCATCTGTTTTTTAACGCGTGTCGTAATACGCTGTTCAGACTCCAATAACTCCAGTTCTGTCTCAACCATTGCCAACATACGCTCCAACCGATCATTGATTGAAGTAATTTCCAGCAAGGTTTGCTTGTCGCTCACGCTTAAATTCAAATTTGCAGAGATTAAATCCACTAATCGATCGGGATTTTCCTCTTTTTGAACCGACGATTTAACTTCGGACGGAATTTTTTTATTCAACTGCGCAAAGGCGGCAAAACGAGTACGAAGCGTGCGAATTAAAGCTAATACGCCCACGCTATCCTCTTCAATAGAAAGGATCTCTTGAATATCACCCAGCAGAACAGGTTCTTCATTATTCAATGCAATCAGTTCAAAACGCTGAATCCCTTCAACCAATACCTTAACCGTACCATCTGGCAATTTAAGCAGTTGTAAAATATTTGCAACCGTACCCACAGTATATAAATCTTCTAACACGGGGGTATTTAATTCAGCACTTTGTTGCGTAATAAGAAAGATTTTTTTATTTTTTTTCATCGCCTCATTTAACGTTTGAATCGACTTCTCTCGCCCAACAAACAATGGCATCACATTACCTGGAAAAACCACCACGTCTCTTAAGGGGAGTACCAATACATTCATTTCCATGCTCACTTGATTAATATCCATTTACACCCTTTTAACGCTCTAAATTAAATCATATTTAAAGAAAAACCCAGACTTGCTGGGTTTTTCTTGCATCATAACATTTCAATCAATTAAGCCTCTTTAGACTTATTCTCTTGATACACCAGTAACGGTGGTTTCTTACCTTGAACCACAGCTTTATTAATAACGACTTTTTCTACGTCTTTCAAGCTTGGTAAGTCATACATTGTATCCAATAATAACTGTTCTAAAATAGAACGCAAACCTCGCGCCCCTGTTTTTCGCTCAATCGCAAGCTTGGCAATTTCAGAAAGCGCGTCTTTTCTAAACTGTAGTTCTGCGCCTTCCAGTTTAAACATTTTTTGAAATTGTTTCACCAGTGCATTTTTAGGCTCGGTTAAAATTTTCACCAGTGCACTTTCATCCAACTCTTCAAGCGAAGCGATCATAGGCAAACGACCTACAAACTCAGGAATCAGACCAAATTTAATTAAATCTTCTGGTTCAATTTTTTGAAATTTTTCCGAAATAGAAAGTTTATTATCCTCTCCCTTCACTTCAGCCGAAAAGCCGATCCCAACATTGGTTTCAATGCGTTGGTCAATGATTTTATCCAAACCTTCAAATGCACCACCCACCACAAATAAAATCTTAGAGGTGTCTACTTGAATCATATCTTGATTTGGATGCTTTCGCCCACCTTGAGGTGGCACAGAAGCAACCGTTCCCTCAATCAACTTCAAGAGTGCTTGCTGAACCCCTTCACCCGAAACATCACGGGTAATGGATGGGTTTTCAGACTTACGAGTAATTTTATCAATCTCATCAATATAAATAATGCCACGCTCGGCTTTTTCAGAATCATTATCACAACGTTGCAGTAACTTAAGAACAATGCTTTCAACATCCTCTCCCACATAACCCGCTTCGGTTAAAGTGGTTGCATCGGCAATGGCAAACGGTACATCTAATAAACGCGCCAAAGTCTGCGCCAGTAATGTTTTACCAGACCCCGTAGGCCCAATTAATAAAATATTACTTTTTGTCAGTTCAACGTCGTCTTTAATATGCGCCTGTTGTAAACGTTTATAGTGGTTATAAACCGCAACGGACAGCACTTTTTTAGAGCTTTTTTGCCCAATCACATAATCGTCTAAAATCGCGCTAATTTCATGAGGCGTGGGTAAATTAGTAAGTTCAAATGGCGCACTTGCGCCCTCTTCACCAAATTCTTCTTTTAAAATATCGTTACACAGCTCAACACATTCATCGCAAATATAAACAGATGGCCCTGCAATTAGCTTTCTTACTTCTTCTTGGTTTTTGCCACAAAACGTGCAATCTAAAGACTCATCACTCACTGCCGTCCCCTCTCTATCTATTTTTTAAGACCGAATCAATTAAACCATAATCGCATGCTTCTTGCGCACTCATAAAATTATCGCGATCGGTATCTTTTTCAACTATTTTTAATGTTTGCCCAGTATGCTCAGCCAATGCTTTATTTAAGCGATTTTTGATCTGTAAAATTTCTTGAGCGTGAATTTGAATATCACTCGCCTGCCCCTGAAAACCACCCAAAGGTTGGTGAATCATCATGCGAGAGTTTGGTAAAGCAAAACGCTTGCCCTTTTCACCCGCAGATAATAAAAAAGCCCCCATACTGGCCGCTTGCCCAATACACATGGTACTCACATTGGGTTTAATAAAACGCATCGTATCATAAATAGCCATACCAGCCGTTACGCTTCCACCTGGCGAGTTAATGTATAAGTGGATGTCTTTATCAGGGTTTTCAGATTCTAAAAACAGCATTTGAGCAACAATTAAGTTGGCCATATGATCTTCCACTTGACCCACTAAAAAAATCACTCGCTCTTTTAATAATCTTGAGTAAATATCATAAGATCGCTCACCACGGCTGGTTTGTTCAACCACCATTGGAACCAATGCATTGTGAATCATATTGTCCATACTTTTATATTTCATCCTAATTTGATATTTATTCAGAGTTTTTAGACGCAAAAAAACCTAATCCCGCCAAACCAACGTTTATTGAGATTAAGTTTTTATAAATGTAAATCAATATATAAATTATGCCGCTGGGCCAACAACTTCATCAAATGCTTTTGTAACTTTCGATACGTTTGCTTCCGATAAAATTTTAGCCGCTACTTTTTCTTCCACTAAAATGGCACGAATTTCGTTTTTAGCATCTGGGTTTTCAGCATACCAGTTAACCACCTCAGCAGGATCATCATAAGAAGCCGCTTGCGATGCAATGTAAGCATTAACATCATCTTCGGTCGCTTCTAAGTTATTCGCTTTAATGATATCCCCTAACACCAAACCTAAGGTGACACGCTTTTTCGCTTCGTCTTCAAATTGACTCGCTTCCATTTTAATGTCATCTGGGTTCATGCCTTGCTGTTGCAAGTTTTGTGCCGCACGCTTCATTAAATTGTTAGTTTCTTGATCAACCAATGCTTTCGGAATGTCAACATCAACTGCGTTCCCTAGTGCATCCAAAACAACCGAGCGATTTTTGCTTTCTACCGCACGTTCAAGCTCTTTAACCATATTGCTTTTAATTTCTTCAATTAAAGACGCTTCCGTACCATCTTCAACACCAAATGATTTCACAAACTCTTCATCAATTTCAGGCAACTCTTTGGTCATAACAGAATGAACGGTAATATCAAAAACAACCGTTTGTCCTTTTAAATGCTCTGCACGGTAATCTTCTGGAAAAGAGACCTCAATCGCTTTCTCTTCCCCTTTTTTCATGCCTACAATCTGGTCTTCAAAACCAGGAATCATACGACCACTGCCAAGCTCTAAAGGAACGTTTTCGCCCGCGCCGCCGTCAAAGGGTTTGCCATCAAGCTTACCAACGAAATCGATCATGACTTGTTCACCCTGTTTTGCTTTTTTATTGCCATTCGCAGGTTTCCAAGCAGAACGTTGCTCACGTAAACGGGTAATCATTTTTTCAACGTCTTTATCCGTCACTTCAGCGTTAATTTTTTCAGCCTTAATGCTGCTAAAATCAGGCAGTGTAATTTCAGGGTATACTTCAAAACGCGCTAAGAATGTAATTTCGTTATCAGCATCTTTTAAATCATCAAATGCTGGAAAACCAGCAACCTTTAATCCTTCTTGATCCACGGCATCATAAAATGCTTTTTGTAATGCATCGCCCATTACTTCTTGTCTTACTTGTCCGCCATGACGTTTTTTAACGACACTCAACGGTACTTTACCTGGACGAAAACCATCCATTTTTACCGTACGACGCACTTCATTTAAACGCTTTTCAATGTTTGCATTTAAGTCGCCTGATGGAAAGGTGACAGTCATTTTGTGCTCTAGGCCTTGTTCTGGTTTTTCTACAGTTACTTGCATTTTAAAGTCTCAAAGTTCGTTTTTAATAAATTGACAGGATTCGGATTAAATTAATCCATGGAATTGGGTTTAACTAAAATTAGGTTCAAAATTATACTGATTTCACCGATAAAATAAAAGGAAAACAATTGGTAACTACACAAATAGTGAATAAAAACAGTGTTAAAATTTATAAAACCCTTATATATTTAAAATAACTCAAAAGGAATTAAACATAATGCCCATTGAAAAAATTACCCTACTTCTTTCTGGCACAATGGTTCTACTTGGCTCCCTTTTAACCATCTATCACTCTCCAGTGTGGGTTTACCTTACCACTTTTGTGGGGGCTAGCCTTTTATTTGCTGGAGTTACAGGCTTTTGCCCTATGGTAAAAATACTCCGTAAACTTGGCTTTAAACATGGCCAAGCGTTTAAATAGCTTCCCTCCCTTAAAAATAGATAGCAAGGAGGGGGGGGATAAAATATTCAAAAAGTCCTTTAAAGATCATTTAGGCATCACGTCCCAAGCCACGCACGACCACCATCAAGCTAAATTCATAACAACAACATCAATTAAATCATGTAATTCAGGAGGCATTTCTTTAATAATTTTGTCTTTAAGTTGTTCCGGAGTGTTTATATCCTTACTGTTGGGGCCAGCAATTTTTTCATTCTCTCCAAACCATAAAACAAGAAAAACACCCTGCCCCTCTGCATTTGGATGAATTGAATACCGTTCACTCAGCTGCTCAGCCGCAGCTGTATAAAGCTCGTTATTCCATTGCCCCTTAACCTCCACAACAAGCATTTTTTCAGAACCGTCAATATTGCACCTTACGGTAAAGTCACAACGTTTATTATTGGCTAATTGAGGTTCAATTGTGATTGGTAACCCTAACGATTTACATTTCAATTGCAGTTGGTTAACAATACGTTTGGTTGCAGTATTTTCATCAACACGAGACTTTTTTTCATAAAAAAATAAGCGTCCATCCGTATCACCTCCACAAACCCATTGCTGGACAACATCAAGCTCTTCAATCAGAAACGCCCTTAAATCTTCAACACTGGCTATTTTTAAATTATCTAATTGCTCAATAATGGCATTCGGACTTGGTACTTGATTGTCCTGTAATGCACGTGTCTTTTTTGCCATAAAAAGGATGTGTTTTGCCTCATTGTGATAATCTGAAAACTTTTTATTTTTCAAAATTTTTTCGAGAATAGGAATAGAGCTACTTGGCTTGTCTTTAGAAATGTCCCATATAATATCTTTCAACAAACGATACGCGGTTTCTTCTTTTGGGCTATCAGATCCCCAAGAGCTGGGAAGAAGCACTTTTGGCCAAAATACGATAAATATATCCAAAATCAAGTAAATCTTTTCTGCGGATAACGCTGGCCAAACATTCTCGCTACTGTGCAAACGCCCAACAATAGACTCAATTTTAAAAACATGATTTTTATCTTCTTTTAGCCACTCACGTGATTCACAACAGATTTCATCTATAAAAAAGAATTGCTGTAAAAGCCAAAAACTTCGTCTCTTATTATATTCATAATGTAAATCAGCATTTTTTGGTAAATCACCCATTTCGGTCACTTTAACCTCAATCAACTCATTTAATTTAATGGCATCACCATGACGTACAACATTATTAAAAAGAATTTTTAAAGCATTTTGTTCCATATCAGGAAAACGTTCAAGCCACTCGAGTGAAAGAGCCCCCAGAGGAAACTCAAATTCTTTACGACGACTAAACCAATTGACACTCAAATATAGAATTTCTGAGTTTAAAAATTTAGGTTCAATGTATTCCCTTATAAATTGTTCAATATCTTTTTCTGTTTTAAATATATAACGGTTAATTTCATTGTCAAACAAATCATTTTCCAAAAAACGTACACAAAAATCACTCCTTTTCACTGCGCGTAAAATATCTAAATCAATACCGAACAGATGTCCTTTAGCTCTAAACTGCACTAAGCAAGCAGCCTGTAAAACAGTAATAGCGCCATCACATGGGTCAAGTTCATTAAGCGCTGTTGGAACATGCTTTCTAAAAGAACCAAAGCAATTTTGAAGCGCTTTCTCTGGTAACTTTTTATCTTTAAAATAAACGTAATCTTCGGTATCTTGAGATAAATAACGCTTAGCAAAATAGCACAACCAGTTCCAATCATTGCCACTTTTAATGCTCTCTATATTTTTATCAAAATATTTTTGATTTTCAATAATGGTAAACTTTTTTTTACGTTCAGCCCTTTTCATACGGCGAGTTTTTTTCATATTATAGTCTTTTCGATAACGTTTTATTCCCTCCTTAGAATCCCGGTTATGCTGTGTCCAGACTTTATTAAATTCAGCTTTTTCCCTTGCTTGTTTACGCATATGGGCGCATAGCTGTTGCTTAGAAATGTCCATTTTTTGGTGGTACAGATCAGATTGAAGAAGAATAAAACATGACCATAAAACTAAATTGTCTGAATTAAAAGCGTAGTCGATAATAACTTGATAATCTTCCTCCCTGAATGATAAGCCGCTGGAACTATTCTGAAAGGAACTATTCTGAAAGGAACTATTCTGAAAGGAACTATTCTGAAAGGAACTAAGTTGCTTTAAAACTTCATCCCTGCCTTCTAAACCGCCAAATCCAACAAGATGAACTGCCTGTCTTAAAACATGATTTTCTTGAAGCTCTTTAATAATAGGGCTATCAACTCCATAAGCATGGGTAGAAAAGTGGCAAAAACTAAGTGATTTTGTCCAATCATAAACCTGTTGTGCCGTTGGTTGATTTAAACAAACCTCAAACAATTGATTAAGCAGTCTAACAATAAGGGAGCTTTTACCTTCTCGGCAACAGCAATCTCTTTTTTCACAAGTACACTTCAAATTCTGGCTCAATTTATTCAGAAAAAAAACAACATCACTTTCTTTAAATGTTTGAACTAATGGAAGAATAGAACAACGATCCCATTTAGGTTCTTCATGTTCAATAGAGATTGGATAAACTTCATCTATAGATAAAAAAAGTAATTTAAGAACATCCTCTTTCCCAAACGTTTCAACATCCAAATCAATAATTATTTGCACTGCAACTTTAAGCGAATCAGGCGATTTATCCTTAAGTAAAGTATTAAAATCTTCTCTATGGTTATGCTCTTTCCAAGAAATAAGCACTTCATTAGCCCGATTACGTGTTAACAAACTACAGTTATTATCAAGCAGTATCGTTTGCAATTCATTCGCCAGCAAAGGAACAATTAAAGAACCTTTTAATAGCTCTAATAATAAATTTTGTAAATGACTCTCATCACTGCCTTCTTTCAAGAACGTTCTAACAATTTCAACCGTTTCTATTGTAAAAAAACCTGATGCACCGAATGTACTTCGACTGTCTGAGGCTCTAAAATAAGGGTCTTCTTTATCCAGCTTACCTAGATATTCCAGCAACATTTTTTTTGATGAGTTTTCTAACCGAGTGGGATCTCCATTAGAAAAAATAGCATAAGGGTCTAATTTAATAACTTGTTCCTGTATTGTTTTATCCCCCACCGCCGCCATCCATGCAAAAAGACCCCGTAGATCATCACGAACCACTGCATTAGGCGCAATGATTGCAAGACATCTATTCATGGAAAAATAATCAGCGGGGTCTTTGAGTCGCTTAACCAAATATTGTGCGGCACAGTATTCGGCAATAATACGATGTACGGGTTCATGTTCATTGGTCTGCTGTGATGGTTTGAATAAACCTATGTTGATAATGCCAATGGCCTTGTCATTATTTTTTATAAGGGCGTTAATAAATGGAAAGTCTTTTTCATCAGGGGTATCAACACGGGAGATTCCTGTTGCACCTGACAACAATACTTTCGCAAACACCTGCTCTGCAAAAGAAATTAATTCTGGAATTGGTAAACGAGCTTCCTGTGATACGCTTTCATTGTTTTCTGTTGCTAAATTTTCAATTGCTTGACTGAATATGTCACTTTTTGAAGTAAGTTTATCTGCACTGTTTACATAAGCGTCTGCAAATATTTTTAAAAATTGAGGATTGCCAAGCAACCCCTCTAAATCAACTTTTTGAATGGCATGCTGAAAAGTAACAAAATTTTTTTCTGGTTTATATGCCTCAAATAACTGCCTTTGCTCTTCTTCCGTTAACGGCTCTAAACGAATAGTTTTGGGCACATCACCAAAACAATCTTCAACAATTGTATTTTGTGCCTTACTCCACTGAGCAGAACGACTGGCAAAGATTATTTTGGTTGCACCAGTCTCTTGTGCTTTAACAATAATTGAATCAACAGCTCCGTGACCAATTTTTGCAACTTCATCAAGTGCATCAATCACTAAGGCATCACATTCAAGATTATTTTTATATTTAAAAATAGACGCACGTATCGGTGTAACGCCTAACGCATTTGCTAGACTCTTTAGTAAATACGTTTTTCCAGCTCCTGGTTCGGCCAAAACCACGGCAACGTTCAAAGATGAAAGTAGTTCATCCTCCGTGGCCTTTTCCCCATCAATATTAAGTTGTCTTTTAATATAAATATCTGAACTCATTTAATAATTAGTTCCTTAATCTGTTGGAAGATTTATTGGCAGTTTTCTAACACAATTGTTTGAACAATCGTGTACAACAAAGGAGAGAGTTGTGCTGTAGGCTAATCCAACACTTTACCACGCAGTTTTTTAAGCTGACTGCGTTTATTCTTACCTTCTAAACGCCGCTTTTTTGCACCTTTGGTGGGTTTAGTCGCTCGTCTAACCTTTTGAACCACAATGGCGGATTTAATTAACGCCTGTAAACGGCTTAACGCCTCATCACGATTCTTCTCTT